>ERZ773043.1896-NODE-1896-length-11468-cov-12.024972_pt1 | contig 11468 bp, 4 predicted proteins | sample MGYA00580636_ERZ773043 | MGnify/ENA primary metagenome ERZ773043 (study PRJEB29015, sample SAMEA2737992) | human oral metagenome | biome: human oral; feature: human-associated habitat; material: dental | place: China | collected 2065 ... | reverse complement strand
GAGGAGGGATGCAGGACGGCAGCTATCCGTACGGACAGGCCTTCGCCAGCGCCCAACGCAACACCGGAACCCTCCCCAACGGGGACCCCGTCATCATGCTGACCTCCAACAACTATCTCGGGCTCAGCGTCGACGCCGAAGTGCTCACCGCAGCACAACGTGTCCTGCAGCAGTACGGGCTGTCGACATGTGGCGCCCGGCTGCACAACGGAACCACGCTGCTGCATCGAGAATTCGAGCAGGAACTTGCCGAATGGCTGGGGTTCGACGACGCCGTGCTGTTCAGCTCGGGATTCCTCGCCAACGTGGCACCCCTGTCAGCGCTCGGTGGACCCGGCGTGGTCTACATCGCCGATCAGCTCGATCATCAGAGCATCACGGATGGTTGCGCACAGTCCGGGGCAGATCTACGGATCTTCCCCCACAACGATCTAACCAAACTGGAGTACATCCTGCAGCGCAGCGAGAAATACGACTGCCGACTTGTCGTCGTCGACGGCGTGTATTCCATGGACGGCGACCTGGCTCCCTTGACGGACATCCAGCAGCTGTGCAAGCAGTATGACGCCATGCTCATGGTCGATGACGCCCACGGCATCGGGGTTTTCGGAGAAACCGGACGGGGCAGTTGCGAACATTTCGGTCTCAAACCCGACATCCTCATGGGGACCCTCAGCAAGTCCTTCGGTTCTTCGGGCGGTTTCATCGCCGCCAATCGCGAGGTTTGCGACTACATCAGGCATGCCGCCCATGGCTACATCTTCAACGCCAGCCCCCCACCGGTCCTCATCGGTGGGGCACTCGCAGCACTCCATGCAATTCGTTCCCGTCCCGAACTGCGGCAGCGGCTCTGGGCCAACACCATCACTTTCCGCCAAGGGTTGATCGATCAGGGATTCGCCATCGAGTCAGGAATCTCACCGATCGTCCCGATACCCGTGGGCAACGACCAGTTGGCCATGCACATGACACGTCAAATGCGGGACCGAGGGGTCTTCCTGTCAGTTGCCGCCTTCCCGGCCGTTCCCAAAGGGAAGAGCCGGTTCCGAGCAACCGTGACGGCCGTCCTGGAGGACGACGACCTCGATCACGCCATCTCCGTAATCAGCACCACCGCTCGAGAAAAAGGAATCATCTGAAATGCTGAAAAACGACCGCAACGGTTTGACCGCCCAACGTCACGCGCTACGACACGAGGGGATCTTCCTCTCTCGGATCCAGGAGTCACCGGCCTACGGAGTCGTCTTCCCCGGCCACGGCAGCCAGTACCTCGATCAGCTTGCCGAACTGCGCTGGAATGACCCGACCGTCGCATCCGTCTTCGACAAAGCTGACCAGATCTACGCGTCCCGGTATGGGCATCCCCTGTCTGCCTGCATCTACACCGACCACGGCGCCACGGCTGCCTCGTTGTCAGAGCCCACGGCCATGCAGTGCGCAATCTTCACCGCGAGTGTGGCTCAGTTCCGCCGGTTGATGACGTTCTCACCTCCTCCCACTGTCATGATCGGCCACAGTCTGGGGGAATATGCGGCTTACGTCGCCAGTGGCGTGCTCAGCTTCTCTGACGGACTCGCCGGGGTGATGGCGCGTGCCGAGGCGGTATCGGAGCTCCCCTCGGATCGACGCGGGGCAATGGTCGCCGTTCGCGTCAGAACCGAGTCGGAAGAGCAGACCTATCGACGTCTCCTGCTGTTGGCAAGCGCTTCGGGAGACATCGGCGAGGCCATAACCAATTCAAACACCCAACGAGTGGTATCCGGTTCCGAGGAGACGGTCACCGCCTTCCTGCAGGCCGCAGAAACACAGCGCCTGTCAGCAACCCGGCTGCGGGTGACTCACGCCTACCATTCCCCCATGCTGCGGGCATGCGTTGCCCCGCTGCAGGCCCGACTCGAACAACTCGACTTCCAAACCCCATCCGTAACCGTTCTATCGAGTATCACGGGTGAAGCGCTGGATCAGACTGACAGCGCAGATCTCGCAAAATTGCTCGCCGCCCAGCTGATCCAGCCATTCGACTTCAGAGCACTCCTCGTCAAGGCCGCTGAACATGGCGTCAAGGACTTCGTCGAGACCGGACCAAGCAGTGTGCTGTCGGGAATCATTGAGAACGAAAAAAATGACGCCTCCTGCATCCCGATGGACTCTCGTCAACGCCCGGCCGCCGAGGATGCGCATCGCGTGCGGCTGTACTTGACCAGTCTCGGTATCCCCGGGCCTGCAGCCGAACGACGCCCCCTCGCCGCAGCGAAGACCGCCGCGGATGTGCTAACGGATCTCGTCAGTGCAGTCACTGGCTATCCGCGCTACGCCATCCCCGGCGAGACTCCTCTGAATCGACTTGGGTTCGTCGCTGAGATGCGCCAACAGCTCAGCACACGCTTGCGGGCCGAATACGGCCCCGAGTTCGGGGACCTGTCATGGAGCATCGACCGACTCGCCGCACATCTTGGAGGAACCAGAATCCACGAGGAAGCCAGCTCACTTGCTCTCGACGATGCAGCGCCTCACGTACATGACGTCACGGAAGCGGAGGTACCTCCACATGATGGCGGTGCCCCCGTGGTCACCACAAGCGATCGGAGCGACCTTCTCGTGCGGGAGTTCGTGGCCGAGTTCGCCACAACAACCGGCTACCCCGAAGACGTGATCGACCCCAACCTCGACCTCGAAGCCGACCTCGGCATCGACTCAGTCAAACAAACCCAGGTGATCACCACCCTCGCCACCCGCCACGGCATCACCACAGAAACCCTCGACCTGACCGGAGCCTCAACCATCACCCTCCTCGCCCAACGCCTCACCCGGTCGTCCTCAACCACCACCGCACCCGAACCGGCGGAACCCACCCGGGCCGAACAAGCCGAACCGGAGACCGCACTGCGCTACATTCCGCGCGCGATCGTACGTGACTTGGAACAGTCTCCACGCACGCCCCGAGAGCTGCGTGGCATGCGCCTTCTCCTCGTCCCCGCTGCCGATCAGGTATTGACCGAGCGCGCAAGAGACCTTCTCGAAGCTGCCGGCGCCGATGTCTGGGTCAGCACGGCACTGGGCTCGGCCGCCAAGGACGGCGTTGACCAAGTCTCGCTGGCCGCAGAGCTGGCAGCTGAACACCGACGTTGCGGTTTCCGGGACGGTATCGTCGACCTCGCGAGCTACGGTCCTTTCCGCGACGCCCTGGATCTCGACGCTGCGGAGTTCTCGGCGGCCTGGCGACAGCAGTATGCGCAGGTGTTCAGCGTCTGCAAGGAGTATTTCGCGAACTTGGCCGAGGCCGCTGATCGTGCGCTGGTGGCTGTTCTGACGAACTGCGGCGGTGGGTACGCCATCAAGGCCACGACGACCGGCGACGCCCTAGGTTGTGTGAGCATCGGTTTCGTCAAGAGTCTCGCCAAGGAGCTGCCTGAGCTCAGGCTCTGTCTGGTCGACGTGGACGACAGTACTTCCTCGGCAGCAGACAGGCTCGTGCAGGAGCTCATCTCCGGATCTGAGGACGACGAGGTCAGCTACTTGGGTGATCAGCGTCACGTCATGAAGGTCGTGCCGGTACGCGTCCCACCGGCACCCGAGCACCGAGAAACCGCTCCGGGAGCGATCGTCTTCTCCGGCGGTTCCCGCGGAATCGCCTTGGAGTGCGCGCTCTCGCTGGCGAACAGCGATCTCGTCACGGCCGGGGAACGCCCGAATCCGATCGTGATCCTGGGCCGTTCTCGCCTCGACGACCCCGTTTCCCTGCCGTACCTCAGCCTGACTGATGAGGAATTCGCCCAAGCACGACCCGAAATCATGAACGCCCTGCACCGCAACGATCCGTCGAGCCGCCCGATGGACCTGCAGCAGCAGTTCCGCCGAATTGCGAACAACCGCCAACTCTGGCGGACGACCCAACGAGTCGAACACAGCTCCGCGCCGATCGAATACCTGACCTGCGACGTGACCGACGCAGCACAGGTTGCCCAGATGATGGCGGACGTCCGCTCCCGCCACGGAGGCGTGCGCGGCATCGTCCATGCGGCCGGTCTGGAATCTTTGGGGCAACTCCCGAAGAAGAACTACGCACTCGCGGAAAAAGTGGTCGAGACCAAGCTCCAAGGCTTCCACAACTTGGTGCGCACTGTCGATCTTGATGCGCTGGACTTCCTGGTCGCGTTCACGTCGATTTCCGGGCGCTTCGGCATGGACGGTCAGACCGAGTACACCGCGGGTGCTGCCGCAGTCTCGGCTCTGTGCAGTCAACTCTCCCATCGCCACCGCTCCACCCGCGTGGTCGCCCTCGACTGGACCGCTTGGGCAGAGGTCGGCATGGCCACCCACCACAGCGTTCAAGAGGTCCAGGAACAACAACGAGGACTCCGCTACATGCCGCCCGAGGAGGGATGTCGGCATTTCCTGCGCGAACTGACCGGAGGCGGCTTCGACCCCCAGGTAATGATTTTCGGTCCGCTGGGCACCAATGAACCACGATCCGCCCTTGACTGTCTCATTGCTGACCGGCGCGCGATCGCTGATCCGATCAGTCACGGCAGCATCGTGGACCCGGGGACTTTCCCAATGGTGGAAACCCAGGTTTCGCAGGACTCTGCCAGCACGGTGTTCACACGACGTCTCGACCCGCGACTCGACACGATGCTGATCGACCACCTGGTGCAGGGGTCGCCGACTCTGCCTGGCGTCTTCCACCTGGAGACGATGGCAGAAGCCGTACGGCTCACCACCGGACTGCCCGAGCTCATGATCGAGTCCGCCAAATTCGAAAACTTCGTCAAATGCCCCGAGGGCAGGGTCTGCGACTTGGGCATCACCGTGTCCACCGAGGATCCCGACCACATCGAGGCAGCGATCCGCGCCGATGTCGTAAACCCCAGCGGCGTCATCCTGGTCCCAGGCCGCCAGCGCTCTCACGCCGTCTTCGGACCCCGACCAACGGTCCCGACCTGCCCATACGACTGGGCCGATCTCCTCGCCGACCGCGCGACCCGGTTTGATCTCGACGTCTACTACGCTGCCGCCGCACCGATCATCACGTTCGGTCCCAGTTTCCGGATGCTGCGGGAGGCCTGGCGCACCAGCCAGGGAGTGCTGGTGGGACGTTTCGACATTTCCTCCGACACCCGTCAGATCCTTCCCGAGGGGACGGCCCAGCTCATCACCGCGCCGCTGCTGCTCGACAACGTGGGTCGGCTGGCGCTGATCGATGTCTTCCATCGGTTCGGCGACCATGTCGTTCCGGTCAGCGTGGAGCACGCCGTGATCCGAAGGCCGGATCCGGAAGTGAACGAGGTTCTCGGATGCGTCGAGGTCCGTCCAGAAGGCCTTGGTCGTACGCGATGCGAATCCACGTCGCACAGCTCGACGGAACTCCGCTGATCAAGGTTGACCGGATCCTGCTGCAGAAATTGAACAACCATGCTGTCCATCGAAATCTCGCCTATTCCACAGCGGCGTAGCAAGCACTCCTCACAGAGATGCCCGATCTAGAAGCCGGCTTCAGCCCGATGAGGCAATCCCGGCAGGTGTGGCGCAGGCGGGTCCCGGTGGTCTTTGGACCCGGAACCCCGTCTGCCGCCATACCGCGATCGACGCCACGATCTCCTGTGCACCATGACGGCATTCCCGCGTACGTTCCGGTTCTCGGAAGCTTGCGTCTCCGCAACAGCGCCGGGTCTGCATCAACGTCACTTTCCCTCTGGCCTTCCCAACACATCGCATCCGCCACGGCGGAGGACCCGAGCACCCACCCCAACCCGTGGAGGATGCCCAAGAATTTCGAACCACATGAACGGAGTCACCATGCCACCCCTTGTCGATCATGAAAACCCAGTCTTCGTCCCCATCGCCGTCATCGGCGCGGGTTGCGTGCTACCGCCCACATCCACATCATTGGCCGAGTACCGCCGCAACCTGCTTGAGGGCAGATCAGGGATCTCCCTCATTCCACCGGAGCGCTGGGATCGGAAGCACTATTACAGCGAGGACAGGCACGCCCCTGAACGTACCTACTGCACCCTCGGTGGCTTCGTGGACAATTACCGTTTCGATCCCGCCCCGTATGCCCTGGACCAAGGACAACGAGACATGATCGCGCGGGCGAACCGCACCCAGTTGTTCGCCATCGACGCAACCCTGCAGGCCCTCACGGCGGCGGGCTACGACCGGGATCGGCTCCGTGCTGCCAAGACCGAACTCTTTCTGGGAAACATGCTCGGTGATGAGCAGCTTGCCAATCTCTCTCTTCGTCACCGAGCCGAGCGACATTACGCAGCTCTCATGCGTACACAGGGGACGCCCTGGGGCGTGTCCTCGGATGCGTGGAGAGCGGCTTGGTCACGAGCTGCCGATCGACAGTTCGGACCCGCGACCCTGTCCCCGCGACAGGTGCTGGCCAGTGGTCTCGCACCAACAGTTGCGGCGGCTGTCGGTCTGGGTGGCAGTTCCATTCTCGTCGACGGCGCCTGCGCCTCTGGTCTGCTGGTGGTGGATGTGGCGGTCTCTGCTCTGCGGAGAGGGGATCTGGACTTTGTGGTCGCGGTTGGAGCCATGGCGAACATGGGCGTCGCCGGCAATGTTTCGTTCGCGAAGATCGGTGGATTGTCGGGCCACGGCAGTCATCCCCTTTCCGACACCGCAGACGGGTTGATTCCCGGGGAGGGCGCCGGGGCCGTCGTACTCAAGCGGCTGGACCAGGCCCTTGCCGATGGGGACCCACTCCTCGGCGTGATCCGGGGCGTCGCCACTCGCTCCGACGGTGCGGGCAAGGCGATCTACGCCCCGTCCTCACGCGGACAGGTGGCAGCCATGCGAGCTGCAATGGATCAAGCCGGCTTCACCTCGCGTGACCTCGACTACCTGGAAGTCCATGCGACCGGAACACCCACCGGTGATGCAACCGAGATCGAGTCCATCAGCCAGTTGCTCACCGAGGATGGTCGGCAGGAACCGTTGACCATTGGCTCCGGCAAGGCCCTCATCGGGCATGGCTTCCCCTCGGCCGGCATCGCGAACCTGGTGAAGATCCTGCTGAGCTTCGAGGAGGGGCGGTTCTTCCCCACCTTCGGTGTCGTGTCTCCAAATCGCGCCCTCGCCGAACAGGGCGGCAGGTTACAGCTTCTGCAAGAAGGCGGCGACTGGCCGTGTCACCCGGATCGTCCTCGACGCGCCATGGCCAACGCATTCGGGTTCGGTGGAGTGGATTCGTCGGTGCTGGTGGAACAGTTCGACCCCGCCTATCACGCCGGCTTGGCCACCGCAACAACCCGTACAACAGAAGCAGGTCAGGGAACATGGCTGGCTGTCGTCGGCGCCTCTGTCCTTCTGCCCGGGCTGCCCGCCACCGCGGGCCTCCCCGAGAGAGCAACATTCAATCGGGTCTGGGATGCGCTGTCCAGCTTCGAGACAGGAGTGGCCGACGACTTCCGGTTCCCGTTCCGTGACGTCAAGATCCCACCCAGCACGCTCCAACAGACTGATCGGGCCCAGCAACTCTTCCTCGCCACGAGTCTGCAGGCACTGCGCGAGGCACATCTGCTCTCCGGGCGCACCGTCGATCTTCCTGACCGCATCGCGACTGTGGTGGCCACGGCATCTGGCTCGGAGGCCTCGCTGCAGCGGAATGAACGAATCCGCGCCGACGAGTTCCAAGCAGTGCTGGCATCTGCCGGTTCTGAATGTGACCTGCCAGCCGAGGCGCTGCAGGGATGGCACGTCGCCCTGGAGAACACTTTCTCGCCGGGGCCTGACACGACCACCGAAGCCGCGCTGCCGGGTTACATGGACAACATCGTCGCCGGACGCGTCGGCAATTGTCTCGACCTGCGCGGCACCAACTATGTCGTTGACTCCGACTTGTCCTCCTTCGGGGCTGCCGTCCGCTGCGCCGCGGGGATCCTGCAAGCCGATGACGCCGACGCCGTACTGATCGGCGGGGTCAATGCCGTGGTCGCCCCCGAGCTGGCCGATGTCTGGTCACGGCAGCTTGAAACATCAGTACGCCCGTTCGAGGCCTCGGTGTCCCTGGTGGTGCGTCGAGCTGCTGACGTCACGGACGCGCATCAGGTCCTCGGCTACCTTCACACCGCTCTGCAGCGCACGTCCGCGACTCCAGAGTCCCGCACCTTTACCGCGCTCGGGGCCGATGGCGCTCTCTGGGCATTCCAGCGGCTCCTTGATCTGGCCTCGGACCCCGCCGCCGAGGACGGCGCGATCGAGCTGCGGTCAGCATTCCAGAAGGCAGCACACCACCTGACGGTTGCTCGCCGCCCCTTCCTCGAACAACCCACACGAGCCGATGATCCTGTGGTGGCGACCTCACACCAGTCCGTCATCGTGGAAGGAACTGACCTGGATGACCTGATCTTCCAGCTGCGATCCATCGACGGCGCGCAGAGAAAGAACCACATGACACCTGGTGGACTCCGGTTGGTGTTCGACCTCGACGACAGCAGCGATCCGGCAGTCCGCCGCGCCCATGTGGCTTCCGCCCTGTGCTCTGGTCAGGGGCACGGCCCCAACCTCATCCATGCAAATTCCAGCTCCGGAAACATCACAACGAAAGAGTGACAACCATGACATCCTCAACGATAGACATCTCCCCCCAACAAGCGGCGCTCGCCCCCCGTACGCAGGGCAGGTTCATCGCCCTCGCGGTGCTCTGCCTGGCCGAGCTCGTGGGCGTGATGGACAACACCATCATCAACGTCGGCATCCCAACCCTGGGCCGAGCGTTCGACGCGTCCACAACTCAGCTGCAGTGGATCGTCGACGCCTACACCCTCGTGTTCGCGGTGCTGATGCTTCCCGGTGGCTACCTCGGCGACCGGATCGGTAGGCGGAAGGTCCTCATCACAGGTCTGCTGGGTTTCGCCGTCGTTTCCTCCGTCTCCGCGATGACCACTCACATCACGGTGCTGATCGGGCTGAGAGTGTTGCTGGGCATCTGCGCTGCGCTGGTGTTCCCGGCGACCCTGTCACTCATCTCCACCATCTTCAAAGGAACCAAACACCATGCCTTGGCCGTAGGGTTGTGGGCAGCGACCGCAGGGCTTGGAATCGCGCTCGGCCCCGTGGTCGGCGGGCTGCTCCTTGAACACTTCGAATGGCCGTCCCTGTTCTGGATCAACATCGCGATCGTGCTGCCGGTCGCCGGCATCTCGTCGTTCCTGGTACCCGAGTCCAGGAGCAACAATCTGGGTCGGTTCGACGCGGTCGGGATGTGCTTGGCGATTGCTGCCCTGGGGTTGTTCGTCGGCTCGATCATCGAAGGCCCACAGCTCGATTGGACGACGCTGCCGGTCCTCGGAGGTCTCGCAACATCGATCCTGCTGGCGGGGGCATTCATAGCCTGGGAGAAACAGGTCGACTCCCCCATGCTGGATCTGAGTCTGTTTCAGGCAACGAACGTGGCGACGTGCAGCTCGGCGATCGGTCTGGCGTTCTTCTCCCTGTTCGGTTTCACGTTCACCATCACGATCTATTTCCAAGCGGTGCGCGGCTACAGCGCGTTGCAGGCGGGACTGGCGATCCTGCCGTTCGCGGTCGTCATGGGTGCCTGCTCCCCGCTCGCGCCAGTGCTGGCCCGACGGTTCGGGACCGGGCGTTGTGTCCCCTTCGGCATCGCATTGATGGGGATCGGCTTCTGGATCGTGTCGTTCGCGGACGCCACCAATCCGTACTGGGCGGTCATGGTTCCCGCGATGATCTTCATGGCAATGGGGCTGGCGTTCGCCCAGGGGCCGGCCACCGACATCATCCTGTCCGCCGCCCCCAGTGACGAAATCGGTGTCGCCTCGGGTGTGAACGACTCCATCCGGGAGATCGGCGGCACGATTGGCGTCGCCGTCCTTGGTTCGATCCTCACCCATGTGTACCGCGACCAGATGTCGACGATGACCTCCACGACACCGTCCTTGAGCGCGGCCGGTGACTCGATCATGGCAGCACAGCAGATCGCTGCCACGCTTCCCGAGGGAGCTCAACAGATGGCACTGCGGACCACGGCCTCCGAGGCGTTCCTGTCCGCCCTTCACCTCAACTGCCTGATTCTGACCGGGATCATGCTCGTGGCATCAGTCCTCATCGCATTCAAGTTCGTCCGCAATGCACGACATTGAGCAGCACTACCCAATCGCAGCAGACTTCCAAACCCCGACAACAAACTGCACAATTCGCAGATTTCTCGGGCACGACGGCGCGACCCCCGCGGCTCAGCGGGGGTCGCGCCGGATGGTCCTGTTGATCAGGCCAGGCCTTTGGACTTCAGCCAGTCACCCGCGATCACCGAGGCCGACGCCTTCTCGTCGACGGACCTCTTGTTCATGGTGATCAGGTCCTCGGGGGTCAGCTCCTTCGACACCTTGTTCAGGGTCTCCGCGGTCTGGTCGTCCACCTTGCTGGAGACGATCGGCACCACATTGGAGGACAGGAACATGTTCTTCGGATCCTCCAGGGCCACCAGGTCGCCCTCGGCCAGCACCGGGGCGGCGGTGTAGATGTCGGCGATCTGCACCTCCCCGTCGCGCAGGGCCTTGACGGTGAGCGGGCCGCCCGAGTCCTCGGCGGGTTTGATCGTGGCCTCGACCCCGTAGGTCTCGCGGAGCCCCTTCGGCCCGTAGGGGCGGGTCTCCAGCTCGGAGTTGCCTGCGATCTTCAGGTCCGGCACCGAGGCGAGATCACCGATCTGTTTCAGCGAGTGCTCCTCCGCGAACGCCTTGGTCACCACGTAGGAGTCCTGGTCGGTTGCCGGCGCCTGCTCCAGCGCCTTCAGCCCTCCCGGCAGGGCGCCGGTCAGCTCCGCATGAACCTGCTCCGGAGTGCGGGCCGTGGTCTCGGGTTTGTAGTACTGCAACAGGTTGCCGCTGTACTCGGGGAAGATGTCGATCTTCCCGGCCTGAAGTTCGGGCATGTACACCTCCCGCTGCCCGATCTTCAGCTGCCGGTCCACCTTCTTGCCCGACTTCTCCAAGGACTGGGCGTAGATCTCGGCGATGATCTCGTTCGAGTAATAGTCCTGGGAGCCGATCACCAGGGTGCCGGAGGAGTTCGTGTCGTCGCTTTTCCCCTCGATGTTCGAGGCGCTGCCGCAGCCCACCAGGGCCAGGGCTGCTGCAATTCCGAGTGCTGCGAGCTTGGTCTTGGATGTCATCGGGACTCCTTAGCAGAAGCGATTTGGGTACTTGGGTCGAGTTTTCGGGTGATCAGGCGCTTGGCCTGGACCAGCAGCAGGTCCAGAACGAGCGCCAGGACGACGACCAGCAGCGCTCCGCCGATCATCTGTGCGTAGTCGCGGGTCTTGAGACCGGCGAAGAGGAACCGCCCCAGCCCCACGTCGGCGGTGTAGGCGGCGAGTGTCGCCGTGGCGACGACCTGGAGGGTGGTCGATCGCAGTCCCTCGAGCAGCAGCGGAACGGCGGCAGGCAGCTCCACCTGGGTGAGCACCTGCCACGAGGACAGGCCGATGGCGCGGGCCG
>ERZ773043.1895-NODE-1895-length-11470-cov-9.529829_pt1 | contig 11470 bp, 11 predicted proteins | sample MGYA00580636_ERZ773043 | MGnify/ENA primary metagenome ERZ773043 (study PRJEB29015, sample SAMEA2737992) | human oral metagenome | biome: human oral; feature: human-associated habitat; material: dental | place: China | collected 2065 ... | reverse complement strand
CAGGCGCTGGAGCGATTTGACCAGAAAGGGTTTTACCAGATTGAGGAGAAGATTGCCCGAGAGCTTGATAATTTTCAGCTGAGCGGGTGCGGCGAGCGGCCGCTTGGTTCCCTGTCGGGCGGTCAGAAACGGCTGGTGGAGATTGTGAAGATTATGCATTCGGGGGCGCATTTGGCGCTGATTGACGAGCCGACTAATCATATGGATTATGTGGCCAAGCAGCAATTCATCGACTGGATGAGTTCGCAGCCGCGCCAGGCCATGCTGATCATCACGCACGACCGCGATGTGCTGGGTCGGGTGGATCGAATTGTCGAACTCAAAGACGGCCGAGCAGTCAGCTACCGCGGTAATTATGACGCTTACCTTAAGCAAAACGCTCAGGCGACGGCGGTGGGCATGAATAATTTTGAGCAAGTCGAGAAGCGGATAACTAACCTTCGGCAAAAGGTGTTGGATTATCAGCGGCTAAAGGAAAAGTCGCGAAACCCCGGCACCATCCAGAAGTTTAAGCGGCTGGAAAATGAAGCACGGGCCGAGCTGGCGGAATTATCAGAGATGGACAAACCGACGTTTTGGATCGACAAGGAGTCGGCTGGCCAGCTTGATTATAAATCGGCTGAGCGCTACGGCAAGTTCAAGGCGCGCAATATTCGGCTATCGATGAAGGATGCGGACAGTCGTAGCCAGCACGTGCTGGTGCGGGTTGAGGATGCGGCGGTTGGCATTGGCGAGCGGATATTGTTTGAGGGGGTGAATATTGATTTGCGCGAGGGTGAGGCGGTGGAGCTGCGCGGCCGTAATGGCGCTGGCAAGACGACGCTGATTCGGATGTTGTTGGCAAGCGGTGGCGTGGCTGCTCGGGCATCTCATAAAACAATCCGGGACCCGCTAAAGCCAGCCCAGATTTTTTCTGAGATGCCACTCGCATCCAACGCGTCGACTGCGACACCTCTAGCACTGGAGTGCGCTTTGGAGGAGACGGCTGGAAGCCGAACCGAGGCAGCTACTCCGCCATCCTCTGCCAGAGCACACTCTTCGCTCAAATCTCCACCGGAGATTTTTCGCGAGCGTTCGGCTGAAACGTCCGTTACTCACGAACGTTTCACAGTCTCTGGCGAAGGAGGTGTCGTGTCTGCCGCCCCTATCCTCTACTCCGGTAATCTCTTCCTTGACCCACAGGTGCGGGTGGGCGTGTATGAGCAAGAAATTGATGAGCGGTATTTGGCGGATCCGTTGGAGGAGGCGATTGAGAAATTGTACCTTAGCCGCGACCTTCCGATTTCTGATACGAAAATTCGCCAATTGCTAGCCGATTATCTGTTCACCGAAGCCGATCGGATGACGCCATTGGTGCGCTTGTCGGGTGGTCAGAAAGCCCGCTTTCAGATCATTGCTATGCTGGCAAATGACCCGCAACTGCTGATTTTGGATGAGCCGACCAACCACCTTGACCTACCGAGCATTGAGGAATTAGAAACGGCACTGGCGAAATATTCTGGCGCCATCCTGTACGTCAGCCACGACAATTATTTCCGTCAAGAAATTGGCGGCGAAGTGGTGCAAATCGGTGCGGCTTGAGCGATTAAATAAGCCAATTAAAATACCGCGAGAATAAAAACCTCGCGGCATCTTAAGTCTCAAAAATTATTCGGCGATTAAACCGTTTTTCCGGAGCGCGTCCTGAAGCTTTGGCCGATCAAACCCGAGGATAATTTCGCCGCAAACATCGGTTACTGGCACGCCCTGGAAATTACCGCCGTTTTTACTGAGTAATTCTTCCTTAGCGCTCGGATCAGCCTCGATGTCCTTGGCGACAAAATCAATGCCGAGTTTTTTCAACCATTCCATCTCCGTATGGCAGAATGCGCACCAGCTGGTGCTGTAGACGGTGACTTTAGTGCTTTGGTCGCTTGCCGCCGCGTTATCCTGACTGTTTGTTTGATTGTCTGTCGTTGTTTTATCGTCACTCATAAATTCCCTCCTTAGATATTTTATCTAAGTATAGCATATTGTTTATGTTTGAAGACTAATGTACAATGAAATTATCATGATTATGACGAGAGTGAAACGCATGCAGCAAAAAGCCTTTACTCTTCCTACGGTTTTGTTGTCATCGGTTATTATGCTTGGTCTTTTGGGTATGGCGCTGCAGCTATCTACCGCTGCCAATAACGCCTTAAAAGAACAATATTATTATCAACTGGCGCGCGAGGCGGCGGAGAGCGGCGCAAGGTATGCTATTGAATGTTTGCGTAGTAATGGCATGGTTGCAACTTGGACAGGAAAAACATTGAAACCGGAGACTAACTGTGCGGGTAACACTATTTCAGGACAGAGCGCGTACTCTATGAAGCACGGTAATATTCAAACAAGGTTTGTTGTTCAGTCTTTAAGTTCTGGCGGTGCTGAAAATCAACAAATAGACACGGTTGGATACGCTGAAGTATTAAAGCCTTCTGGCGGTGTATGGAAAACTTATTCAAACGCGTCTTCGACAAAGACTGGCGCCCAGTCTGTAGCCAACACGATAGCATTTGGCTACGAAGGTGTTGCTAGCGCACCCGACAAAGTCTTTTTTGCGACAATTGATTCTGTTGGTAAAGTTAGGACTGTTGGACATAACGAATACGGGCAGCTTGGGGCTGGAACGACGTCGTTGGTTCAGACTAGCCCTGTCCAATATAATATACCTAAAAAGGCAGTAGCAGCCTACGCTAATTTTTTGTCAATTGGGTGGAATATTTTAGTGAAAGACGAAGATGGAGATATGTGGGGTACTGGATGGAATATATACGGTGCTTTGGGGCAAGGACCAACTCCCGTTAATGTCCCTACGCCAGGGAAATTTAAGTTGCCTTCATCTGTTAAGGCTGTTTCTGCCAGCGTGGGTCGTGCTACTTTTGTGCTTGGAGATGACAACAATATATACGCTGCTGGTATGTGTACTAAGGGATTACTAGGCACTGGAGACTATAGTGTCATAGGCAGCTGTACGCACAGAAATGTACCTAAAAGAGTTGCTTTACCTGCGCCCAACGCGGCTGATCCTAATACAATTCCTACCTCTCAAATCGTTCACGATAGCTATGGCGCCTACGTTCTAATGAAAGGAGGGGCAGTCTATGGCTGGGGAGGTAATCACTATTTCCAGCTTGGAACTGTAGACTTTGATGATACATCTACGCCTGTGAGGATTGGTGATTTCGGGAAGCCTGGCAAGCCAAAGGCTGTACAAATAGTATTTAATGGAGATACCTTGTATGTTGTGGCGGATAACGGTAGGGTGTATGCTCTTGGGTCTGCCGGTCACGGAGAGACGGGTCATAAAAATATAGAATTCAAGTTTTATTATATGGGCAGGAAGTGTATGAGCAGTCTTTCTTCTGCAGCATTACGCATGAACAACTGTGATGCGTCTAACGATCAATCTTTTGAATTTATTGATGGTGGTGCTATAAAAATTAACGGAAAGTGTGTTGATAATGCTGGATACGACAAAGTATCTCTTAGGTTGATTAATTGTAATGGAACTCCAGCTCAGAGGTATAAAGTTATTAGGGTTGCTAATAATTCTATGATTGAACTTAGCGGTACAGGTAAATGTATTAGTAATTACAATGGTAATTTACTAAGGCTTGAGACTTGCGGTGTTGGAGCCAATCGCCAGAGCATAGGAGTTTTTAGCCATAAAGTTGACGATCTGAATATTCCAGGGTTTGTTGTGCAAGCTTCGTCAGATCAGATGTTTGCAAGTTTCAGGAATTCTAATGGAGAAGTATACAGTATAGGTGATAATATTAGAGGCGCTTTTGGTAATTCATCCAATGGAAATAAGACCTACAATCCGTTTCCTGTAAGATTTGCATTGCCGACTGGAGTTAAGGCTGTTGATATATGGTCGACAGCGCAGGCGTCAGAGATAAATAATTTGTTTGTTGTCGGTGATAATGGTAAGGTGTATGGCGCAGGAACTAATGCTAGCGGACAACTTGGAGATGGTACTAACACGCAAAGGAATCATGCTACAGAAATGAATATATTTGGAAAAACGCCTACAAGTCCTAAGGCAAAATCTATACAAGGCGGAGGTGAGACGACGGTTATCTTTACTACAAACAATAAAGTATGGACTGTTGGTGCGAATAATTTCGGACAATTAGGAACCGGAGACACGATAAGCCGCTCTACCCCTGTCCTTGGAAAATTTACTAACGTTCCAACTCGCGACTATGTGACATTCTAGATGTTAAATGCCATCCCCTGCACCACTCGCATTGGTATGTTTGCAGGTATATTCTGGAGTTGAGTAATTCTTGGGTTTCGGCGGCAGATTTGGCTTGTTGTTCAGAGGTGAAGCGGCGTTTTTGCCGGCATGCGGAATTGATAGCGACGCCTGGAGATTTTATCGGCTCAGGCGGTGTTTTTTGGCGGTTTTTCGGATAATTTCGGCGCGGCATCTTGCCAAACAGTATAGCAGATTGATATATTAATAAGTAATGGCAAAAAAGACTTATGTTAAGACTGGCAAAAAAAGCGAGGCGGATGCATCTGTATTGATGATGAAAACTGTTGCCGGGACGACGTGGCGAATGTTTGTGCCGACGATTGGTTTTACGCTGGCGGGTTTGGCGGCAGATTGCTGTTACGGAACGAAGCCGTGGCTGATGGTCTCTGGAATAGCACTTGGTTTTGCAGTGTCTTTTAGTCTGGTGTGGCTGCAGATTGCCCAAATTAAACGGCAGGAGCCAAAGAAATGATGGATATTATGGCAAATGCCAGCCTGCATGTTTCAGTAAAAGCCGACGAGATTTTTACTATATTCGGCTTTCCGGTTACTAATTCGCACATGCTTGGCGTAGTTGGTTTGGTTGTGTTGATGTGGCTGATGTTCCGAACGCGCGCGGCAGCGCTGGGTAAGAAAAAGCCTACTTTTATGACGCGCCTGATGAACTGGACGTTTGACGGGTTATATAAAACGGTTGGCCAGGTTATCCCTGACCAGAAATGGGCGCGCCGGGTAGCGCCGCTATGTATCACTATATTCTTTTTCATCGTTGCGCAATATTGGCTAGGGCTGCTGCCGGTCGTCGGTCCGATTACTATTGGCGAACATCACACTCCCCTGTTCCGCGGCGGCGTGGCGGATCTTAATATGACGTTTGGATTGGCAATTGTAACGATTGTGGCAGTGCAGGTTTACGCCTTTAAATACTTGGGTTTTAAGGGAAATATGGGCCGTTATTTTGTGAATCCTTTGAAAGATCCGATTATGTCTTTCGTTGGCATTCTGGAGCTGGTGGCGGAATTTTCGCGGATGCTTGGCTTGAGCTTCCGGCTGTTTGGCAATGTGTTTGCCGGCGAGATTTTGCTGGCAGTTATCGCGTATATGGCGAAACTTGCGTCGCCGGCGGCGCTGCAGCCGTTCTATTTGTTTGAATTGTTTATCGGCGGAATTCAGGCGTATATTTTCTTTATGTTGTCAACAGTGTTTATTTCTTTAGGATTGGCTCACCACGACGCAGACGAGCCGGCTGATCGTGCTCATTCATCTGTTCAAGCTAAAAATATAGCGGCGGAGAATGATTAGAAAAGTAAAGTATTAAATAAAGGAGAAATTATATGAAAGAATTAGCATTTGCACTCACCTACGCCATCCCGGCTGCGCTGGCAGCGATCGGCGCTGGTATCGTCGGCGCGGCAGCGATGAACGCGGCTGGCCGCAACCCAGAGAAAATTAACGATCTACGCACCATGATGATCCTCGGTATTTCGTTCATCGACGCCCTAGCGATCATCGGTTTCGTGGCGGCTATCGTCGGCAAAGTTATGTAATTTGAGGGGTAAATTGTGGAGACTATATTGACACAATTTGCGAGTGCCGAAGCGCACGCGGCCGAAAAGGCTGACCTGTTCAGTTCGCTGGGCATTGACTGGAAGCTGCTGATTTTACAAACGGTGGCGTTTCTAATCTTGCTAGTGATTCTCCGCAAGTGGGTATATCCACCGCTGGCAGCGATGCTCGACAAGCGCGAAAAAGACATGCGCACAGCCGAAAAGGCGGCGCAGTCGGCGCGTGATAACGCTGATAAGGCTGAAAAAATGACCAACGAGTTGATGCGAAAAGCTCGGGCGGAGGCCAGTGATATCGTGGCGGCAGCGCGCGAGGAAGCGGCCTCGGTCGTCGAGCAGGCCGCCGCTAAGGCGACTGCCAAGTCTGAGACCATCGTTAGCGCGGCGCAGGCGGAAATTGCTAAGGAAGTTGAGCAGGCTAAGAAAGCGATACATAACGAAACGCTGGAGTTGGTGGCTGAAGCGACTGGCAAGATTTTGAATGAAAAAGTTGATGCTAAAACTGATGCCAAGCTGATCGCAACTGCAGTCAAGGAGGTCGCCTAGCTATGGCACGAACGCTTCGGCGAAAGTTGGCACGACACGCGGCCGAGCGGCTGCTTAAGGGCGACGTGACGGTGATTGACGAGCTCGCGGCGCTGATCGTCCATGAGCGGCGCGAGCGAGAGATTGATCTATTGGTGCAGGATATCGAGGCGAAATTGGCTGAGCGTGGGACGGTTGTGGCGACGGTGGAAAGCGCAACACCGCTGGACGCGGCGACAAAGGATGCGATTAAACGACTACTATCATCTAACTCGGGCATGGAGTCGCTACCATCTGTAGAGGGTCGCTCTGCAGCCCGAGCGTCCAGAACGGACGCCCGGAGCGAAGCCCGCGCACCCGAAACAGATGGTAGCGACCGTGCCACTCAGCATGTCGAACGTCCTGATGCGGAAGTTCCGAGTGATCACAGTACTAAGGACATCACTGTGTTACTGCGTGAATCAATTGACCAAGCACTCATCGGCGGTTTCAAATTACGGACACCAACCGCAACACTGGACGCGACAATTGCCAAGAAATTAAACGACTTGCGGGCGAAGAAAATCTAGGAGGAAAAATGAGCAAGATTGATGTGACAGAACTAGCCAAAAGCCTGCGGGAAAAAATCGCGCAGCTGGAGGCGACGGAAGGACTAGAGGACGCTGGTGTGGTCATCCGCGTTGGCGACGGCGTGGCGTGGGTGCACGGCCTCAGTAAAGCTGGCTACAGCGAAGTGCTAGAAATTGAAACTGACGGCGGCGTGGTGGAAGCCTTTGCATTGAACTTGATGGAAGATGAAATCGGTGCAGTGATCCTCGGTGGCGAAGAAAAAGTCAAGGCTGGTGCCAGCGTTCGCCGTAAGGGTGCGGTGCTGGACGTGCCAGTTGGCGAGGAGCTGCTCGGACGGGTGGTTGACCCGCTGGGTCGGCCGCTCGATGGCGGACCAGCCATCAAGACGAAGCAGCGTGGGTTGATTGAACGGCCAGCCATCGGCGTGATGGGCCGTAAGTCGGTGCATGAGCCGCTGATGACCGGTATCATGTCAATTGACGCTATGTTCCCGATTGGTCGCGGCCAGCGCGAGCTGATTATTGGCGACCGTCAGACCGGCAAGACCGCCATTGCTATCGACACCATGATCAACCAGGCGCGGCAAAAGACCGGCGTGGTCAATGTTTACGTGGCGATTGGACAGAAATTATCAAAGATTGCACGGCTGGTTGATCGCTTGAAAGAAGAAGGCGTGATGGAACAAACCATCGTGGTGGCGACGAGCCCGTCGGACGCGGCTTCCCTGCTGTACCTTGCGCCATATGCCGGCACCGCCATGGGTGAATATTTCCGCGACAACGGCGGCCACGCGCTGATGATTTATGATGATTTGACCAAGCACGCGGTAGCCTACCGCCAGATGTCATTGCTGCTCCGTCGTCCACCGGGACGCGAGGCCTATCCAGGTGATGTGTTCTATCTGCACTCTCGTCTGCTCGAGCGTTCAGCCAAGCTGTCAGACGAATTGGGCGCTGGTTCACTGACTGCCCTGCCGATCATCGAGACGCAGGCTGGCGATATCTCGGCTTATATCCCGACCAACGTGATTTCCATTACCGACGGTCAGATTTTCCTAGAGACTGACTTGTTCTATCAAGGTATTCGTCCAGCTATCTCTGCCGGTCTATCGGTTTCCCGTGTTGGTGGTGCTGCTCAGACCAAGGCGGTTAAGTCGGTCGGCGGTAACTTGAAGCTCGGTCTTTCACAGTTCCGTGAGTTGGCGTCATTTGCCCAGTTTGGTTCAGACCTGGATGATGCGACCAAGGCACAAATTGACCGCGGTCAGCGCTTGACTGAACTCTTGAAGCAACCGCAGTACCAGCCGATGAGCGTTTGGGAGCAATTTGTTAGCATCCACGCGGTGACCAGCGGCGCGTTTGATGATGTGCCAGTCGCTAAAATCAAGGAAGCGCAAGCTGCCCTGTTGACACAGCTTTGGAAGAATAACAAAGATGCAATGCGTGAACTAAACAAGGGCGCCAAGCCAACTGACGAGCAACTGAAAATTATTGATGACGCAACGCAGATGGCGGCGAAAGGATTTGGCGCGTGAAATTAAGACGAGATTCGCCTGATTTTGCGAAAGCTGCTAAATCCTACGGTGAAGCTATAGTTAGCGCGAACAATTTTCAGTTGGAAACGCGGGGTTACCTACCTAGTAAGCAAGATCTTTGGCGGTATTGGAAATCGGTAGCTCGCCACTTTCGAAAGGAAAGGGAAAGGCGAAATAAGCGGCGCAGAGGAGAGAAGAACCATGCCTAATACCCGCGCATTGAAAAATCGCATTCGCTCGGTGGATTCGACCAAGCAGATCACCAAGGCGATGCAGTTGGTGGCCGCCAGTAAAATGCGCCGCGCCCAAGAGGCGGACAAGGCCTCGGCTCCTTACACTATGGCGGCTGAAGAGTTGCTGAGTTACTTGGCCAGTCAGGGTGCGACGGATAATCACCCGCTGTTCAAGCGCCGCAAAATTACCAAACGCCTAATTATCGTCATTGCTAGCGACAAGGGTCTGGCTGGCGCGTATAACACCAATGTCTTGAAGAAATATCTGGAGCTGCTGAAGCGCGACGATGAGCGCGGCATCGAGAACTTGACCTTGACCATCGGTCGCCGGGCTTCGCAGTTTGCCTCGCGCTTGAAGGATACGAAGATTATCGGTACGTACGAAGATTTGCCAGATCAGCCGTCGGGACTGACCTTTCATACGATCTTGAATACTGCCATTAGCATGTTTGAGAATGGTGAGGTTGATGCGGTGACGCTGGTGTATACGCAGTTTGTCAATAGCATGGTGCAGACGGCGGAGCTGTCGCGCTTGCTGCCGGCGGGTACCAAGGCGCTGATCGATCCGAGCGAGGTCTCGAATACGGTTTCTGATGCCAAGTACGAGCCGAGCATTCCGGAAGTGCTGGACGCCGTAGCGAATCGTTTGACGGGCGCGCGATTATTGCAAGCGTTGCTGGACGCTCGCGCCAGTGAGCACTCCATGCGGATGATGGCTATGAAGAATGCGACGGACAACGCGTCTGATCTAGTGGATGATTTGACTCTGGCAATGAACAAAGCCCGCCAAGGTGCGATAACTCAGGAGCTGGCCGAAATTTCTGGCGGCGTGGAGGCGATGGAACAATGAGCGTGTATTTTGTACGGCACGGCGAGAGCTTGGCTAATGTCAATGGCACAGCGGCTGGCGCGGAAGACGATTCTCCGCTGACCGAGAAAGGTCTGTGTGACGCACGGGTTGTGGCACGAGAAATTGCACGGCTCGTTGCGGCTGGCGAGCTGCATATCAATAAAATTGTTAGTTCCCCGCTGCAACGGGCACGCCAGACCGCAGAGATTATCAGCCAAGAGGTTCTTGGTGGCTTGCCAGTTGAGATTGATCAACGCTGGCGTGAGCGCGGGATCGGCAAAGCTGCCGGAATGAAGCACGGCACGTGGTATCACCTCGAGGACGACCCGGCGGCGGGCGTCGAAACACGGCAGGCTTTTTGTGAGCGTGTAGCCGAGGCTTATGACGAGTTGGCGGGTCTTTCCGAGGATATTTTAGTCGTCTCGCATAACGGCGTATACCGAGCACTGCAAACGCATATACATCATGTTTCGCCAGAAAAGTTTGTCGAGATGCCAGGGCTTGGTAATGGTGAAATTGTTGAGATTATAAAACAAGGAGAATCGGATGAGTAGTGTAGCCCAGGTAATGACCATCAGGAATAATAAGTACGGCATGAAAAGTGAGATTAATACAAAGGAAGTGCGGAGGAAAAATTGATGAGTAAAACACTAGGAAAAATTATTCAAATCGTTGGCGTGGTGGTCGATGTGGAGTTTCCGCGCGATGTTAAGCTGCCGGCAATTTATGATGCGTTGCATGTCAAGAATGGCAAAGAGACGCTGGTGTTGGAGGTAGCGCAGCACCTGGACGAGCACACGGTGCGAACGATTGCGCTGTCGTCGACTGATGGTTTGGCTCGCGGTGCAGACGTGGTGGCGACTGGTGCGCCGATTTCCGTGCCAGTGGGTGCCGAGACTCAGGGGCGCATGTTCAACGTGGTTGGTGAAGCGATTGACGAGAAGCCGCAGCCAAAGGGTAAAACCGCGCCGATTCACCGCACTGCTCCAGATCTGAGCGAGCAGTCAAACAAGACGGAGATTTTGGAAACTGGAATTAAAGTTGTCGACCTTATCGCCCCGCTGGCCAAAGGTGGTAAAGCTGGTCTGTTCGCCGGTGCTGGTGTCGGTAAGACCGTCCTGATCACCGAGCTGATCAACAACATTGCCAAGTTCCACTCCGGTAACTCGGTCTTTGCCGGCGTTGGTGAGCGTACCCGTGAAGGAAATGACTTGTATTATGAGATGGAAGAAGCGGGCGTGCTGGACAAGACCTCGCTGGTGTTTGGCCAGATGAACGAGCCGCCTGGAGCACGTTTGCGCGTGGCATTGTCAGGTCTAGCGATGGCCGAAGCTTTCCGTGATGAAGGTAAAGACGTGCTGCTGTTTATCGACAATATTTACCGCTACACGCAGGCTGGTGCTGAGGTGTCGGCACTGCTCGGTCGTTTGCCAAGCGCTGTGGGTTATCAGCCAAACTTGCAGCAAGAAATGGGTGCTCTCCAGGAGCGCATTACTTCGACGAAAAAGGGTTCGATTACCTCTGTTCAGGCGGTGTATGTGCCAGCCGATGACTTGACCGACCCAGCGCCAGCGACGACCTTCGCTCACCTGGACGCGACCATCGTGATGAACCGTGCCTTGACGGAAATTGGTATCTACCCGGCTGTCGATGTGCTGGATTCTAGTTCCAACTCGCTCGACCCAGAAATTGTCGGTGAGGAACATTACCGCGTGGCGCGCGAAGTTCAGCGAGTGCTGCAGCAGTACAAAGAACTGCAGGATATCATCGCTATCCTTGGTATGGAAGAATTGTCAGACGACCAGAAGCAAATCGTCGCTCGGGCTCGCCGCATTCAGCGCTTCCTGGCACAGCCATTCCACGTGGCTGAGAAGTTTACTGGTAACCCAGGTGTATACGTCAAAT
>ERZ773043.1891-NODE-1891-length-11478-cov-13.780268_pt1 | contig 11478 bp, 13 predicted proteins | sample MGYA00580636_ERZ773043 | MGnify/ENA primary metagenome ERZ773043 (study PRJEB29015, sample SAMEA2737992) | human oral metagenome | biome: human oral; feature: human-associated habitat; material: dental | place: China | collected 2065 ... | reverse complement strand
TTTATACAAATGTTATTTTTACAAAAAAGCAATTTAAAAATAATATAGAAAAGCAATTAAAAAAAGTTTTACTGCTCGATTTGGCACAATTTTCAAAAACTAATTTTAGAAAAGAAACAGAAATTTTTAATATTAAAAGAAAATACACTACATCTTTTTTTCTTCAGCTGGATGTAGCAAATCTTATGCGACAGAATTATTTGGAAAATGAGCTAAGAATAATAGTTGATGATGGTTATTTTAATGAAATTCTTGTTTTAAAAAATAAACAAATTATGGAAAAAAGGTTTTATGATTTCAAAATTTACATTCAATATTTCCAAAACACTGAAAGTATCATAAAATTTACTAAATTTTTGTAAAAAAATATATAAAATTTTATTTTTTTTTGAAATATTTGGCTTAAAATATAAACGAAAAATTATCAAACAATTTATCGCTTATTTTGTTTTTGAATTTATAAAGTCTTATTTTGACTATGTTTAAAACAAATTACAGACGAAAAATAATGGTTTTTTTATAAAATTTGACTTATAGAAAATTAATGGTATACTATGAATATAAAAGTTAAGCTCATTGATTTGATAAAACAATGAAGTATAGAACAATAAAAACTTTAAGAAATAAGGAAGGATGATTAGAAATGAAAAAAATCTTATTATGCTGTGCAGCAGGAATGTCTACTAGCCTATTAGTAAACAAAATGAAAGCAGAAGCTGAAAAAAGAGGAATTGAAGTAGAAATTTGGGCAGAGCCACTTGATAAAGCAAAAGAAGAATTTGCAAAAGCTGATGTTGTTTTATTAGGACCACAAGTAAAATATGCTTTACCAGAAGCTAAAAAAATCGCTGAAGAAAATAACATTAACATAGATGTAATTAATATGGTTGATTATGGAATGATGAATGGGGCAAAAGTGTTAGATCAGGCGTTAAATTTAATTAAATAGCTCAATTTATATTATACTTTTGTTAGAGTTCAAATACCGGTAAAAATGATTTTAAACCATGGATACCGGTGTTTGTTTTTATAAAAGAAAATTTATTTTTCATATTGAAGATATTAAATTTTAGAATAATCATTTTTTAGGAGGAATTAATATGGCAAACATTATGGACAAATTTACACAATTTTTAGAAGAAAAATTAATGCCTGTAGCTGTAAAAGTGGCTAATCAGAGACATTTAGCGGCAATCAAAGATGGAATGGTTATTACATTGCCATTTATTATAGCAGGATCTGTATTTTTGATTTTAGGAAACTTGCCAATACCAGCATTAGCTGACTTTTATAAAGATAATGCAACTGGGAAGATTATCGCAAAATGGTTATCTTATCCTGTCGGTGTCACATTTAGTTTATTAGGATTTATTGCATGTATCGGTATTTCATACAAATTGGCTCAATACTATAAATTAGATGAAATTTCCAGTACAATCTTAGGAGTTTTGGCATTTTTACTAGTAACTCCTTTTGATAACAACGGAATTCCATTAGCTAGTATGGGAAGCGGCGGATTATTTGTAGCTATAATAATGTCTCTTTTGGCAATAGAGATTGTAAACTTTATTGTGAAAAAGAATATTGTTATTAAAATGCCTGATTCTGTACCACCTGCAGTATCAAAATCATTTGCGGCATTAATTCCAGGTTTTTTTGTTATTATGATTTCGCTTATGATAAGAATTGCATTTGAAGTTTCTCCATTTGGAAATATACATAAAGTTGTTGAAATGATCTTAACTAAACCGCTTACAGCATTGGGAGGATCTTTCTTTGGGATGATGGGACTTTCTTTCATAACTAATTTACTATGGACTGCTGGAATACATGGTTCAAACCTAGTAACAGGAGGTATAGCAAGACCTGTACTGGATACATTAATGGATCAGAATAGAATTGCACTTAGTGCACACCAACCTCTTCCAAATATAGTTACAACTCAGTTTTTTGACATTTTCCATAATATGGGAGGTTCTGGAACTACTTTCTCTCTTGCTATTATGTTACTTTTCCTTTCTAAGAGTAAACAGCTTAAAGAAATTGGTAAATTAGCAATTGGTCCTGCTTTTTTCAATATTAACGAGCCTATTTTATTTGGACTTCCAATAGTTATGAACCCTATTTTAATTATTCCGTTTATATTGGCTCCTTTAGTTACAGTAATGGTTACTTATCTAGCTATGTACTCAGGATTAGTTGCAAAAGTAACTGGAGTCGCCTTGCCTTGGACAACGCCTCCTTTCATTTCTGGTTTCCTTGCAACAAACGATTGGACAGGGACAGCCATACAAGTAGTAAACTTCTTCATAACAGCGGCTATTTACTATCCATTCTTTAAAATATGGGATGATAAAAAATTGCAGGAAGAAAACGGAACAGCAAGTACAAATTAATCATTAGCAAAAGTTATGGTTAAATTAATAAAATATATTTTACAAAATACATTTTTTATGATATATTATTTGTAAAGTAAAATAATAACTAAAAATTTTAAGGAGTGATTACAATGATTAGACAAACTTGGATTTGGTGGAAAAAATTAAATACAATTTAATATTTTTTTGCCAGCTATGTTGAAATTTATTGTAATTACTATTATTAAATATTGTGAGAAAAGCATTGGTGAAACAAAATCAATGCTTTTATTTTATACAATTCTCTTAGTCGGTAAAACGATTTAAGAGAATTTTTTTATTATAAATTTCAACAAAAAATAAAAATAGAGAAAGGAATACACCTATGTTAACAAATAAACCTACTTATTACTACTCCATTATCAGAAAAAAATTTAGCAATTCCTATTTTGCTGAAGATGAAAGGCAAGTTATTATTGGGATTGACTGTGAATATTTTGATTCTAATGAATACAGTTATGACTCGTTAAAAAAAATATACAATTCTTTTGTAAAACAGAAAAGACTTTCCCCTTTTGCAGGGCTTTTTGGAACATTTGCTTATGAGTCAATACATTTTTTTGAAAAAATTGAAAAAATTGAAAAAGAGCAGTTTAAATTTCCACAGTTTATTTTTGCCAATGCAAAGGCATATTTACACTATTCAAAGACTAGTAAAGAATTTTCCTTTTATGGAGATGAAGAAAAATATTTTAATTTTTTAAATGATAAAATTTCTGAAAAATTTAATGATTCTGATTTATTTTATGATATAAAAACAGATTTTGAAGAGGAAAAATTACATTATTATGAAATTATTGAAAAAGCGAAGGAATATATTAAGTCTGGAGATATTTTTCAAGTTGTACTAAGCGAACAGTTAAAACTTACTTCAAATATGGATTCTCTTGATTTTTATGAAAAATTATCAAAGGCAAATCCAAGTCCGTATATGTACCATTTTCCTACAAAATATGGAGATATAGTTGGGTCTAGCCCTGAAATACTGGTTGATATTTCATCGGATAATATTTACATTGCTCCTATCGCTGGAACTCGTCCCAGAGGAAAAGATGCCAACGAAGACGCATTTTTAGCAAACGACTTATTAAATGATGAAAAAGAATGTGCTGAACATAGAATGCTTGTTGACTTGGCTAGAAATGATATTGGGAAATTTGCAGAAAGTGGCTCGGTTGTTGTAAAAAATCTTATGCATATTAAGAATTATGAGCATGTAATGCACATTGTGACGGATGTTTGTGGGAAAAAGAGAAAAAATGTGTCGATATTTGAAGTTATCGCTCAGGCTCTTCCAGCGGGAACGCTTTCTGGATCGCCAAAAATTCGTGCTATGCAAATCATTTCAGAACTCGAGACATTTAAAAGAAATGTTTATGCTGGCGGAATTGGATTTTTAAGATTTAATGGAGATGTTCAGCTTGCGATTATTATCCGTACTGCATTTTTTGAAAATAAAAATTACGACTTAAATAAAGTTGATGAAGTTCGAAATGTATTTGTTCAAGCTGGAGCAGGGATTGTGTTTGATTCTGTAAAAGAAAAGGAATATGATGAAATTTGCCATAAAAGAGCATCTGTGCTAAACATTTTTAAAAAATTCTGTAATGAAGAAAAAAATAAAAACAATGAAAATAAAAGTGGAAAGGATGTGAAATAAATGATTTTAATGATTGACAATTATGATTCGTTTGTATTTAATGTTGAGCAATATTTGAAGGAAATGACTGATGATGAAGTTATTACTGTTAGAAATGACGCAATAACAATTGATGATATAAAAAAAATGAATCCTAGCAAAATAATTTTTTCTCCAGGTCCAAAACATCCAAAGGACAGCGGAATTTGCCTAGAAATTTTAAATAATACTGATGAACTTGGAAATATTCCAATTTTAGGAATTTGTCTTGGACATCAGGCAATTGGAATGAATTTTGGCGGGGAAATAAAAAGGCTTGAAAATCCATTGCATGGTAAAACTTCAGAAATTACAGTTTTATCCGAGAATTCTGTATTATTTAAAAACTTACCAAAAAAATTTAAAGTTATGAGGTATCATTCGCTTTATGTTGACGATATTCCAGAAGATCTTGAAGTTACGGCAAAGTCTGAGGATGGGGTTGCAATGGCTATGGAACACAAAAGTAAAAATATTTTTGGAATACAGTTTCATCCAGAATCAATTTTTACTGAATATGGAAAAAATATGATACGAAACTTCTTGAATATTGAAGTTTCAAAAACTTTGCAAAATAATATAAATTCTAAAAATACTAACGAGAAAGGAAACTTTATAGATATGAATAAATATTTAAAAAAATTACAGGAAAATATTGCATTGACAGATACTGATTTTCGTGAAATCTGTAAAATTATTGATAGCAAAAATTATGACATCGTACAGCTTGGAGCATTACTTGTACTAATTTCAGAAAAAAGTCTTTATCCTGAATCGCTTACAGCATTTGTAAAAAATATTTTGGAATACAGCACAACTTTTGAAGATGAAACTCCAATGATTGATGTTTGTGGGACTGGTGGTGATGGATTTAAGACAATAAATATTTCGACAGCTGTGGCATTTATTCTGGGAGCAATGGGAGTAAATGTAGCAAAACACGGAAACCGTGCAATCTCGAGTAAAAGTGGAAGCAGTGATGTGCTTGATAAACTAGGAGTACCTCTTGAAAATTCGCTTGCAAATCAAATTGAAAAACTGCACGTAAAAAATCTTGCTTTCTTTCATGCCCCATTCTTCCACAAATTAGTTGGAGAAGTGCGAGAAGTTAGAAGCCGTCTTGGAATCAGAACTGTCTTTAACATTTTAGGTCCACTGCTTCATCCAAACACAAAATTGAAATACCAATTGGTTGGACTTTACCATGAGCCTGTACACAGATTGTACGCTGAAACATTACAATTACTAGGAAGAAAACATGCATTAGCTGTTCGAGGAAATGATGGACTTGATGAAATAACAATTTGTGATGACACTAAAATTATTGAAGTAAAAGGCGAACAAATTCTCGAATATACAATCTCGCCTGAAAGTTTTGGCTTTAAGCGGGCTTTCCATTCTGAAATTGAAGGCGGAACTCCAGAGGAAAATGCTGAAATTTTGGTAAAAATATTAAAAGGTGAAGAAAAATCGGCAAAATTTGATATTGTCGTATTGAATGCAATGTTCGCACTTTATACGGCGGATGTAGTGGATCATCCTCCGAAAGCAAAGGATATGGTATTGGAAGCGATTGAGAGTGGGAAGGTTTATGAGTTTTTTGAAAATTATACAAGGTAAGTTTTTGATTTTAATAACTTTAATATTGGCTATTTTAGGATTTTTTCTTTATAGTACCAGTACAAGAAAAATCAATTTTAATCCTGAAAAAATTGCTAGAATAGAAGTTTTTAGCAAAGAGAGAAAAATTAAAGATATAAATTCTCCTAATAAAATAGATGACATTGTAAAAATATTGAAACAATTGAGAAGCAGAACAGAATCTGTAAATGATTTTCCAAATCTAGAAAAATATTATTGGTTAAAAATAGAAGAACTAAATGTTTATATTTATGAGAATGATAAAAAATATTATGTAGAAGTTCCGTATAATGCTATTTATCTAATAAACAAAAGTCAATATAATAAATTGTTGGAAATAGTGAAATAATATTGTAAAATATAACTGAGAAAAATATAATTTTGAAATTTACAAAAAGAATTTAAATTTAAAATTTCTCTAATAAAAATTATTTAGTTTTCCCAAAATTATAAAAAATAAGAAAAAAGGGGTGATTAAGTGAAATTGTATCATGGAAGTAATGTTAAAGTAAAAAATCCTAGAATTATCACAAATACTAGGCTCTTAGATTTTGGATATGGTTTTTATCTAACTTCGGATTTTAAACAGGCTAAAAAATGGGCAAAGCTAACTCAAAAACGAAGACAACAAGGAATTGCAACAGTTTCCATGTATGAAATAAACAAGGAGCAATTAAAGAATTTGAAAGTTTTATATTTTGAATCAGCCAATAAAGAATGGCTTAAATTTGTTACTCAAAATAGAAGCAATAATATAATAAATAATGAAAATTGGGATATTATAATAGGACCTGTTGCAAACGATAATACAATGCCTGTTATCAATCTCTATTTAAATGGAATCTACGATGAAAACGAAGCTTTAAAAAGACTTTTACCTCAAAATCTTAAAGACCAGTATACTTTTAAAACAGAAAAGTCTCTTAAATATTTAAAATTTTTGGAGGTGCTGGAATTATGAATATGAAAACAATTTTTTCAGATATATTGGAGAAATATGATATTCAAATTATAAGATTAATTGTTGAAAAATATGGTTTCAATGAAATGGAAGCATTAAGAAAGTTTTTTTATTCAGAAACATATAAAATGCTTTCAGATTTTGAATTAGAAATGTGGGATTTTAGCCCTCTTGTAATTTTTGATATGTGGGAAAATGAGCAGATAACTGGAAATCCTAGAAATTCACTATATATGAGAGATGATTACTATGTCTAAAGAAATGAATTTTTTTATATATTTATTGGAAAAATATGCAGATAAAAAAAATAAAAATGCGAGTGATATTTTAAAAGAATGGGATAAACTTAATATAACACAATTAATATACGATATGTATGAAAAATATCATACAGAAACTTTAGAAAACGCATTTGAAGACATTGATAAAATTATAGAAACTAAGAGAAATTGAAAATATGATAAAAACTTTATATAAAGAAAAATGTTTGAGGTATTTTATAATCCCAGAAATAATACTATTGTTTATATTTCTCTTTAAATTTTCAATATTAGCAGTATATGTAATACTGCCTCTTTATGTTTTTGAAAGTATATTTGATAATATTTTTTTCAATATCCCATTAATTTGGTTATTATTTAAAATAACAACTATGTATTTTTGCTCTATAAAGTTTAAAAAAATAAATAAAATTGAAGATGAAGAAAAAAAGAAAAAATACAAAATTAGGTTAAAAATAATAATTTTTTTAGTAAATATAGTAATTTTCGTTATTTTCACAATACTCTCTACTAATTTAATAAATCAAATTGTTAATACAATATTAAGTTTTTAAACTACGAAAGGAGAAATATGGATATTTTAGAAAAAATAAAAATTAAAAGAGATATACAGCTTGAAGAAGAATTAAAGTCTTTTAAGCAACCATCTTTAAAAAAGGCACTTGATCAAAAGGGAATTCAGATTATTGGGGAAATTAAGAGGGCTTCTCCATCGAAGGGAAAAATTGCGAAAGATGATTTTGATTTGTTAAAACAGGCAAAAAGTTATGTGGATAAAGGAGTTTCCGCTTTTTCGATATTGACGGAAAAGGAATATTTTAAAGGGGAGAATGATTTTATAAAAGTTGTAAGGGAAAAATTTCCAGAAATTCCGATTTTGAGGAAAGATTTTATTTATACTCCGTTTCAGGTAGCTCATGCTAAGTTTTTGGGGGCTTCGGCAATTTTGCTGATTGTGAGAATGCTGGATGATAAGACGCTTTTGGAACTTCATAAGCTGGCACAGGATTTGGAAATGGATGTTTTGGTAGAAACTCATGATGAAGAGGAAATAAGAAGGGCTTTGAAGATTCCGAATTTGGAGATTTTGGGGATAAATAACCGAAATTTGAATACTTTTGAAGTTGATATTAGAACTACGGAAAAACTGATAAATGAAATTCCAAGCGATGTTTTGAACAATTTGACTATTGTAAGTGAAAGTGGATTTTTGTCAAAAAAGGATGTAGAGTATGCAGAAAAATTGAATGTGGATGGACTGTTAATTGGGGAGGCACTTATGAAAGGGCTTATTTAATAAACTCAAAAATTTAAATAAATAATTATGATTTTGGAATTTAATTTTCTTGAAAATAGAACTAATTTAAATTAATCAAAATTTATTAAATGTTTGATACTTAAATGGAACAGTATTAGTAAAATAGTTATAATTTTTTAGAAAAATAAATTTATGGAAGGAAAAAAATTGGAGAAAAAAGAAAATAATGTGGCAACTGATGATTTCACAGAAAATACTACCAAATTAAAAGTTTGTGGAATTAGAAGCATTACTGAAATTAATGAATTGAAAACTTTGGATATTGACTATTTCGGATGTATTTTTGCAGAAAGTCAAAGGCAGGTGGATAATGAACTTGCTGCTAAAATTACACGGATTGCACACAGGCATGGGAAAAAAACTGTAGGAGTGTTTGTAAATGCGATGATTGGGAATGTTGTAAAAATTGTAGAAGAAACAGATATTGATATTGTGCAGCTGCATGGAGATGAGTCAGTAGAATATTGCATGGAACTTATTCAAAAATTAGAAAAATTGTACGAAAAAAATTGTTTTAGAAAACGTAAAAATTTCCCTGCTAAAACGAAGCTTTGGAAAGTTTTTGGCGTGACTGATGAACTTCCGAATATTGCTGACTACAAGCCATATATTGAATATCCTCTATTTGATGCAAAAGGAGTAAATCGTGGAGGAAACGGAATTGTCTTTGATTGGGATATTTTGAAAAAATTGGAAAAATATTCGTTTGTACTGGCTGGAGGGCTGTCGATTGAGAATATTCAAAAAGCGCTTGAGTATAAGCCTGCCATTTTGGATATAAACAGCAAAGTTGAAGTTAATAATAGAAAAAGTAAGGAATTAGTTGAAAATGTTGTAAATTTGGTAAAAAAGAAATAATAATAATTTAAAAAGATTGATGTGAAAGGAAAAAAATATGGAAAATAAACATTTTAATGAAAAGGCATATTTTGGGCAATTTGGTGGACAATTTGTACCTGAAACTGCCATGTTTGCTCTATCGGAACTGGAAACCGAATATGAAAAGCTAAAAAATGACAAGGAATTTTTTGAAGAATTTGATAATTTGCTAAAAAATTATGTTGGACGTGAAACTCCGCTCTATTATGCCAAAAACTTGAGTGAACATTACAATCACGACATTTATTTGAAAAGAGAAGACTTGAACCATACTGGCGCTCATAAAATTAATAATGCACTTGGGCAAGTTTTACTTGCTAAAAAAATGGGAAAGAAAAAAGTGATTGCTGAAACTGGGGCTGGACAGCACGGAGTTGCTACTGCTACTGCCGCCGCTCTATTAGGTTTGGAGTGTGATGTTTACATGGGAGCTGTTGATATTGAACGGCAAAAATTAAATGTTTTTAGAATGGAACTTTTAGGTGCGAGAGTTATTTCTATTGAAGACGGGCTTAAAACCTTGAAGGAAGCGACAACTGCGGCTATTCAGTCTTGGGTTGCAGAGATAGAAACTGTGTTTTATGTAATCGGATCTGTTGTAGGACCTCATCCATATCCGACTATCGTGCGTGATTTTCAGTCAATTATCGGTTACGAAGCAAAAGCACAGCTGGAGGAACTTGGAAAACATGCTGATCACGTGATTGCCTGTGTTGGTGGCGGAAGTAATGCTATTGGTATTTTTAGTGCATTTTTGGAAGACGGCTCAACAAAACTTTATGGAGTCGAAGCTGGAGGATACGGAATTGACACAGATATGCACGCTGCCACATTGACACTTGGAAAACCTGGAATTATTCATGGAATGAAAACTTATGTTCTTCAAAATAAATATGGACAAATAAGTCCAGTTCATTCAATTTCGGCTGGACTTGACTATCCGGGAGTAGGTCCTGAACATTCACATCTATTTGATACAAAAAGGGCAACTTACGCACCAATTACTGATGATGAGGCAATGAAGGCGCTAATGCTTGTTACAAGAAAAGAAGGTATTATTCCAGCAATTGAGAGTTCCCATGCGTTAGCCTATCTTGAAAAATTATGTCCTGCACTTTCTAAAGACAAAAGAGAAACTATCGTCGTAAACGTTTCTGGACGTGGAGATAAAGATATGCACACTGTTTTTTCTGTGTTAAAAGATAAGGAAACTGGCGGAAAAAATGGAATTTATGAGTTAAATGGAGGTTTAGAAAATGAGTGAAAAAAATTTAGATAAGAAAATTATTGATATTTTTAGAGAAAAAGAAAAAGTAAACATTGGTTATATTGTCGCAGGCTATCCAAGTGTTGATTTTACAAAACAATTTTTACAAAATTTGGATAACACGGCTCTTGATATGCTAGAAGTCGGTATTCCCTACTCTGACCCCATAGCTGACGGAAAATTGATTTCACATGCTTCATTTCTCGCTTCAGAAGCTGGAGTTACTACCGACACCGTATTTGATTTACTAACAGAAATAAAAAACGATATTTCAAAACCTTTAATTTTTTTAATTTACTACAACTTAATATTTGCTTATGGAATTGATGAATTTATCAAAAAATGCTGCGAAGCTAACATTAAAGGTATAATTATTCCAGACTTGCCTTACGAAGAAGCCTTTGAAATGTCGGAAAAATTAAGAGAAAACAATATCGCTCTTATCCCTCTTGTAAGCGTTACTTCTGGAAACAGAATTAAAAAAATCATCTCTCAAGGTGATGGCTTTGTTTATGCAATCGGTTCTCTTGGAGTTACAGGCTCGAAGCAAGTTGATTTACCACGTTTAAAATCTTTTATTCATGAAATTAGGGAAGTTTCAGACTTGCCAGTTTCATTAGGGTTTGGGATAAAAACTAATGACAATGTGAATACGATGAGAAAATATGCGGATGGGGTGATTGTGGGAACGAGTATTGTTGAGTTTACCCAGAAAAATGATGTGGATTATGTGATTCAGAAAATTAATGAACTGTTTAAATAGATATTTATACTAGACTTTATTCAAAAAATGAAAATTATATTTTAATTATTTGAAAATATTGGGTTTATATCCTTTATTAAAAAAGTTTGTAATAATTTCGTTATTTAAATGGGATTTAGTATTAGTAAAGATTGTTAGAAATGACTATCTTTTTGTAATATTGACTAAATTAAAAAAATACCCCTAAATAATATCAAATATCTAGGGGTAATTTTTTTAATTATGACAATCTATTCCTAAAGTCCTCATATCCGAACTTTCTAATAACCTCAA
>ERZ773043.1889-NODE-1889-length-11485-cov-8.362380_pt1 | contig 11485 bp, 11 predicted proteins | sample MGYA00580636_ERZ773043 | MGnify/ENA primary metagenome ERZ773043 (study PRJEB29015, sample SAMEA2737992) | human oral metagenome | biome: human oral; feature: human-associated habitat; material: dental | place: China | collected 2065 ... | reverse complement strand
GCGCTCGATTATTTTCCGGCGAATTGTCGAAAAACTCAAACACCGTGCCGGTATAATAATCCAGCCCGCGCATCAGCGTCACGTCAAACATCGCATTACCGATACCTTTCTGACGCAGCAGGGTCATCACCTGGCGAAGCTGCTGGACGCTCGGACTATCCGTCAGCTCCTCCGGCAGATCGTCGACGCTGCGCATGCTGATCAGCTGCGCCAACTTTGGCAGGCCCGCCTTGGCCTCTTCTGAGCCGAAAATCTCGATGGCTTGCTCACGGAAAGCTTCTGGCGAAATCTTATTCTTGCGATCAAGCAGCCGCGTCATCATCTGCGCACCGATCACGTCGAGTCCGAGAAAACTGCTCATCAACTGATTGATCAACTGGCGATTATTCACCCGCACCGTAAACATGTCTTCGCGCGCACCAAAGTTCATGATACTGCGGTAGCCAAACTCGATAATCTCCGCATCGGCCCACGGCCCCTCCGCGCCAAACAAATCAGCATTCAGCTGCCAAAACTCGCGTTCCCGTCCGCGCTGTGGCCGTTCGTAGCGCATGAAATTAGCGATAGAATACAGCCGGGCCGGCATGGCCAGTTCCTGGCGCCGACTGGCCACCATGCGAGAAATCGACGGCGTCATCTCTGGGCGAATTGCCACCTGACGACCACCACGATCGGTGAACAAGTACGTCTGCTCGCCCGCTAACTCCTGCCCCGACTTGGCGGTGTAAATATCCAGCGGCTCGACGAGCGGTGCACCGTACTCCTCGTACCCAAAACTCTGCGCCGTGGCGTGCCACACCTTGAAAATATAATTCTGCAGGCGCTTGTCCTCCGGGAAATAATCGCGCGCGCCCTTGTAACTCTGAGTTGATAAATTGCTCATGGTTGCTTTTATTGTGGCACAATGGGGCAAATTTTTCAATGATAAAGACGAATGAGAGGTTGAAGTGTATCAATCGAGCACATGCTGCTGCAGCCAGTAATACATCGCCACGGTCGCTGCCGCGCCGACATTGATGGAGCGGGTCGAACCAAACTGTTCGATGGCAACGATTTTGTCTGCTGCCTGCGCCATTTCCTCGGAGATCCCTGGACCTTCTTGACCGAACACCAGTACCGCATGCTTTGGCAATGTCGTCTCCGCCATATTGACACTGCCCGGGATATTATCAATCGCGATGATTGTCCTGCCCTCAGCCCGCATTAGCTCGACAAACTCCGCCGTCGAGCCAACATAATGTACATGCAAATATTTATCCGTCATCATGGCGCCGCGCTTGTTCCATTGCCGCCTGCCGATGACGTAAATCTGCCGCACACCAAAAGCATTGGCACTCCTGACAATCGTTCCCATGTTAAAGTCCCGCTCGGTGTTCTCCAGAGCAATCACCAAGCCGTGATCCTTAGCGTCTAGCTCCTTTACAATATCCGCCTCGCTCCGGCCTTTGAATTTGTCAGTTACATTTCGTGTATCTTCCATCTCTGTTATTTTAGCAAAAGTTGTAAAAAACAGAAAAACTTGACAAGATAGTTGACATTTTTATAAAGTGATAGTATTGTTATTATGAGCAAGAAAGAATACTATACAAGCGAAAGCAACGAGAAAGAACCTAAGGGTACGATTCACGATATCAAAATATCTACATTTACTGAAGACCCTTCAGATCCTCAAAGTGCGTACTACACCAGAATACTTAACGAGTCAATTGGCCATCTCGTTGAGTGGGCGAAGCCTAAAATTCCAGATAACCCAGAGAGTCGTGCTGGTCAAGCTTCTCTAGAGTATGCTAATATTCTTAACAGTGGGATTAATGAACTAAAAGCAGGGATGATGAGGTGCCACCCGTTGACGACAACTCTCCAGCTTATGCATATCTTAATATAATTAAAGACACATCCAATGCTCTTGCGAATCTTGTAGTTGACCGTGTTTTACGCAACGACACAAAGCTCATCAAAGGTGCATTTTCTCTTCTTAGAGATCTCGCAGTACACGTTAACAACTCTCATAATAATGAGGGCAGAAGATCCGTAAAACATATTGAAGAAATACAAGAAAGACTTAGAACTTTTGGAGAGTTCTTGCTAAACCACACCCAGCAATAAACCCCGAGCCTAGTTCAATTACTTAGATAAAGTCTACAAGTTCAAGCCAGCGCGTATATTTCTTTTCGCCGCATTCTTCCTTTCACGCTAAAAATTTGCTACCATAAGCGTAATACCTCATGAAAAAACACTTTGTCATAAAACTGATACTCATATCTATTATCAGCGGCGTCGCCACTTTCAGTTATTTGGTTTATACGTATAATTTGATTAAAGAAGAGGATTTAGTGCGAACTTCATTAAACAGAACATCCTGGCTTCAGCCCAAGCAATGGAGAAAATACAAGCAAGAATCAAATGGCGAAACAGTCCAAGTCATTTATGGCGACGGCCTGCAAAAGGATAATAAATCATCTGCTGTTTTACTAGTTAGCCAGACAAATCAGCAGAGATTATTAACCAATGCCTTGCCAGAATATTATGAAAACATACGAGAGTCTTTATTGAAAAACTTTGATTCAAACCAAATCCGCAGCATACTTACTTCAGCGGACAATATCGGCTGCCTGCAAACTCCAAATGTCAATAAGTCTGCCGACAGATCAAATACAGGCAACATTACGGGACTGATCTTGATTACTGCCAGCTGTTCAACGAAGTATTCGTCATTCAATATAAAAGCTCGTTTTGTTGCTGGCAAGGAAGACGGTGTTGTCCGATTAATATTTTTAGCTTCAGAAGAAACTGTCCGAAAAAAGAACGAGGCGGTATTCGACAAAATACTTGATAGTATTTCTGCCAGCGGAAGTTACGCGATGGAGACTACCATAGCACAAAATTGAAAAAGCCGCTACTCTGAGCGACAATTCCGAAATTTTCCATACCTTGGTGCGGATGAAAGGACTTGAACCTTCACGTACTTGCGTACACTAGCACCTGAAGCTAGCGCGTCTACCAATTCCGCCACATCCGCGTGACTACCGAGTATTATACACGACCGGCTGTCCCTCTGCAAGGAGTTTGCCTAGCTGTTTCAGCCTGCCAACCGACACCAAGCGTTTAACTCTTCTGCCAGCTGCTTCATCGGCACGGCAGTCTTGATACCCGGCGCGAGAATACCCTTTGGATCAAAGATGTGCTTGATTTTTGCATACAGATCACGCTCCTCAGTTGTCAGGGTCGGCTGGACAAACGCCGCCTTGAGCCGGCCCTCGCCACCAAAGCCCGCAAATGACCCCTCGTGACTGGTCACGATCCGCACCATGTCTGAGCAGAGTTTGAGGATACGTTGGCGATCACTGACCTTTTTGCTCGAGAACACCGGATAGCTATTGATCATGCCAGTCGTCGCGTCAATAAACAGCGGCATGGCCACACCGTATTCTTTCTCGAGTGCGCGCATCGACTTAATAAAGCCGTCCAGCTGCACGCCCGGCAGCCACATCCCAGAGAATACCTGCGGCATAATACCGTGCTCATCGGCGGGATGCTCCGCCAGAGTCAGCACTGAATGCAGCGTAAATGCCTCTTTCATTTCCATATCGCGTAGCTCAACCTGCGCGGCCGTACCACCGCGAAGCGCGCGCAGTAACTTCTTGGCAGCCTTGTTGCGCGCTCGGTCTGAAAATGCGTGAAAGAGCGCCACCACCACACCGCCGCGATAGCATTCTTCCGGCGCCCATGCTAGTTTCTTGCCCTGGGCTGCCGCCCGCGAAAAGAGCCGCCCGTCGATCAGCTCGACCGTCGAGGCACCCGCTTGCAGCGCCGTGTCAACCGCCGCCTGCGCTGCATTCATTGAACTATACGCGGCGCTCACTACGGTCAGTTCTGGATGGATGAAGTCAGCCTTCATAATTAGCTCGCCGATAATACCGAGGCTGCCTTGAGCGCCGACAAACAGCGGCGTGAGGTCAAACGAACCATCGCGCTGCCGCACCTGGGCGATACTCGAAAAGCCGGCCATCTCTGGCGCGCTAGCATCAATCCGAGCAATCAGCGCTTCATTATCCGTTATCAAATTATCCAGCTGCCGGTACAATTCGCCCTCAAATGTTGCCAGGCCCTTTTTCTTGCTCAGCTCGCGCTTTGACAGCCGGCCAGTCTGCACGATATCGCCACTTGATAAGACAACTTCCATCTGGTGAATTGACTGACTCAATAGACCGTACGCCGAGGACAGCATGCCGGTCGCCTCAGTACTAATCGCACCGCCAATCGTGCCGTCCTCACCCGTCAATGAAATTTCCGGCAGACCCAAACCCTTATGCGTTGACAGAACCGCTTGCGCCGCTCTGTGAGAAATACCCGACTGGAGGTGAATCAGCTGCTGTTTAGGGTCAATTCCGACGACATTATGCATATGCACCGACATGTCGATGGCGATGCCACGCCCAATCGCCGCGCCTGTACTGTCCGTGCCGCATCCACGCGCATACACTGGCAAGACGTGGCCTTTCTCCGCTAGCTGCGAACAAAACCGCAAAATCTTGCGCACATCACTCGTATCTGCTACTCGTGCGATCAGCTCCGGCCGCCGCGCCAGCACGCTCCCGTCCCGCTGCGCATCCGCCAGAGCACCGTCATGCGTCACCACTTCACCCGTCAGATGTTCATTCAAATACGTCGCAACCTTATTCATAGTCCCCCTTTTTCTGTTAATTTCATGATAGCACGGTCGAGGTAGAGCGTAAAGTATATTGCCTGGGCGCGGCGGGTCATGTATAATTAAGGGGCGGAGGCGCCTGAAAACATGACGCACCTCCTTGACAAGTAGTTATGCGGATGTGGTGGAATTGGTAGACACGCATGCCTTAGGAGCATGTGCCTCACGGCGTGAAGGTTCAAGTCCTTTCATCCGCACCAAAATTAATTTTACGACTTTTTATGAGCGTAGCAAAGGACTCTTTCCGGATAAAGGATAGAGTCCTTTTATCATTTATATAAATGATAAAACACGATTTTCGTAGTATCATATCTTTTTCTACAGGCGAGCCTGCTATCATCTTGTTATAGGCATAATTAGCTAGGTTCAAAAACTCTTCTTTAGTAAGCTTAATCTTGCTCAAATTGGTGAGCTTGTCGGTGATTTGCTGTATATGGATAAGACTTTCGACGAGACGCTGGCTAGGTATGGATTTGTTAATACAGATATACTCAACCAGCAGACTAAACGGGTGTAACTTTGCTAATTAGTGCTTTATAGCACTTACAGCTTCATCAAAGCCCATCTCGCCCTTTTCTAATTTTTTTATAGTGTCTTTTATGTCAGTAGCAAGCTTCAGTCTCTCTATTTTTAGGCTATTTTTTATACCAAGCTTCCCAAGTAAACCATTTATTTCGTTAATTATATGTTCACGCAACAATGCCCGCGAGTAAGCAATTCGTAGCGTATTAATTATGTAATAATACTCCGTAGTACCGTCAATCCATCCTAGGCTAGGTATACTACCCCAGCGAAATGTTGCTTGCTCGACTGCAATTTTCTTGGCATGTTGGTGAGCTATAAAGTCGTATTTAGCAGAATGACCTAAATCTCCATTTTCATGAACGAACTTTGGCGTAGGTTCAGACAATGCATTGAGCTTTTTTAGCATTTTGCGATGCTCATGAGGCGTACCGAGTTTACGGGGAAGTTTAATGTGCCATATCCTATCGGATGGTATGATATAAAATATCTTCTCTCCACGCTTCCAGTTTCTTAAGGGAACTATTTGTATGTAACGACCAAACACCCTGATGACTTTGCCCCATGGTAAAAATTCAAGCTTCTTATTCTTTATCCCAGTTTTATTTTTGACGTCTTCGTAAACTATTTCTAAATATACTTCACCAAATGTAACTATGTAGCGAGACAGCGTTTCTATTGCCTCTCTAAGCGTTTCGTCTAATAATATCCCGTCGTGATGACCTATACTCAGAAACTTAGCAAGCTCTCTACTTAGGGTTTGGTTATTTCTAGATAAGCTTGCAGTGTATGGATATTTTCCGCCTGTACGATAAGGCATTATACCCGTATGAATATCTCTAACGAACATAAAGGCATAATGCAGTAATTCCGGGCTTGAATGCTCACGGTTAGGGAAGTATGCTCTCGAAAGCCTACTCATTATCATCTCCTCGTCCGTTTATGTGCGTTATCTTGCTGTCATCAATGCCAAAATCTAGCTGAGTGTTAGTCTGAGCGGTAATTAAATACTTGACTGTGAACACGTCGATAGCGTCAACGAACATATGCGGCATACTATCACTCCAAGGTGCGATATTGCGTATAAGCTCACTTTTGTGTTCTAATGGCGGATGAGAAAATACATCCGACGACTGCTGCCTTGGGATATTATTTAATAGGTTGATCAGATCTATTGCCCATCTACTGCGTAGACTATCACGGGGCGTGATTACACCCCTAGGGGTCTGATGATAACTAGATATCACGGCAAACGACTCTAGTTGCTCTGGTGTTCTTGTCAAAATAGCGTCCCACGCTTCCCTACACTCGTTCCATATCTCTGGCTTATCGTGATACTCAGCAAATATGTAAGCATATCCACTGATGCTATACAAGTCAAGCACAGGCTCCGACATCCAAGTTAGTGCTGATGATGTTTCCCAATCCAAAACTTGAGGTATTAGGCTTTGGAATATGCCCAAGATACCCAAGAAATAAGGTCGGAACAGACTTTTAAATTTATCGCTATCGCCAGCGACAAGAGCCTCGTAGCAGGCTTCCCCGGTATAATGTACAGCACTGCCAAAAAAGTCTGGCATATCGTGGTCTGGCTTGGACGTGTCCCATAGGTATGGTATTAGGTCAGCCTGACCTTTTATTGCCATATCTCTAAACTTAGCAACTCTTTTATGTTCTTTACTCCAGTCCCATTTTGCCTGTTTGATGAAGTTGGTTTTGTGGTCTTTTAGCAACGCTTCGGATACCTCTCTCAGGAGTTCTATGTGACTATCTAACTTCCAAGCTTGTTCAATCGCTCTGGTGTATATGATCGCTGACTGTTTGTACTTTTTTGCATCAGACAATACTTTACCAGTTTCTTTGTACCAAGTTTCGATAAGTTCCATTAGCGATTGCCATTGGTTGTACAGTGCTATATCTAAGTCGTGTAAAGCCAGTTCTGCTACGTACCAATTTTGGGTCTTGTGTGATGCGTGAGCTTGCTTCTCAAAAACCGCCCCGTCCCGTATCTTTTCTAGTTCTTTGATTGTGCTGGGTGGTAATGAAAACGCATAGGGAGATTCTTCTTCACGCCACTTTGTACGCAATAGCTTATCACGTAGTTCATTGACATTTAGGTCATTAACTGCTCTTGAGAAACCAATCTCAATCGAGAGGGGAAGACTAGCTAGTAACTCGGTTGTAGCTATTGAATGTATTTCTTGCACGTCATCGCCTAGGCTTTTGCCGTTAGTCAGTCTACCAAGAATATCTTTGGAGAGTCTAGCGTGCCATTTCTTCCCGTCGTCCACAATCCAGTTGCTTCCAAATCCATTAAAAAAGTCCTGTAAGCTAATCACTTTGGGGTATAGTGTCTGAAAATCGCCGGCCTTTATGTCAGTCTCAAAGGCCTTAAATATCACATCCAGCAAGGAATCTTCAAGCCAGGTCGTATCGGGTATTTCATTTGGGACTAGCGGTGTATCAGTTTGTGTGGCCATTTCTAGCTCTGTACTTCTAGATAAGTACCATTGTTTGTGTTGTAGCTTTCTGCCATATCAGCCACTGTTCGTCGGTATTGAATGCTTCTCGTCGTAATACACGCTTGTTAGAGCTAGTAGGTTTTTAAGGAGACGAGGGTGCGATTCTCCTTGCAATTCAGGCTTTTTGCTGGATATCTTTGCTAGAGTAGTCAATGTCTTGACGACCTTGAGTGCCTGTCTACGATAATGTGTTTGAAAGCTGACATCTTGCCACTGGTAGCCACGAGCGGTTGCATGCCGAACCCACTTCATTAGCTCTGTTGATAGGGTTTCGAAAAAGAGCGTAGGGTCAGACAGAAAGAACATACGCACACCTAAGTTTACAAAGGCAAAGATAGCCAAGCAAGACAGTACTACTAATACGAATATAGCTAAATGCAATGTTGTTATCTTCATAGTACTAAACGCCAACAGAACGACTGATAATGCTATAAGAAACGCTAAAAGGTTAACGTACTTATTGCCGAGCCTATCTCTTAATATCAACTCTCGCACATCTCCAGATACAGACGAGTACACATTAGATATAACTGTGCTTACGGCAGTAAAATAAAGACCTAAGAACACGCCCACAACACCAGCTATCGTAGTAAGAATTGCCACGTAAGCATCTTCATTCATGGGGTGCAGTAGGATTTTACCAATAATATTATTGCCAACCCAGTTTATATTAGTAAAAAGTGGTAGGCTTTTCTCAAAGGCATATAAGACAAGACTAAAAACTATCGCAAATATAATTGGCAAAACAACACCTCTAGACAAGGCTCTCCAGTACGAGGCTTCTGTAGCTGTATTTCTCAGTTTATCTCTGAGCTGAAAGCTAATACGTAGTCGCCTAAAGTTAAGCCAGCCAAACCAGTAACGCACACGCCAAAATAGCCTAGTAAACCCTAGGCGTGCAAGTACGTAAGTAAAGTTACCCTTATGTACCATATTTACTATAATTATAATCCTAATTACATTTATTCGGTAATAATAAGTGGTCACTGTACTTGAACTAGATTTGTATAACAATTGTATCAAGCTGTAATTTTACCTCATGCGATAATTCAGGTAGGTAGTGCGTTTACATCGTTTGCAGATTAAAAGGTTTGTTTCTAGGGAGTAGGTATTTACGTTATGTCAACGGCCTAAGCAATATTTGTTCTTCTAACAAATCTAACGATAACCCAACAATCTACTGTTATACTTTAGTTCAAACCCTAAACTAGTAATAATAAAACTAGTGCGTGTAATCCTGTTGTAACCCCTGAAGTTGTAGTTGCTAGTGACTAGCCTTTGGTAAGCTAAAAATGCTCTCTAATTTGTTGTTAAAGAGATAGTCTGTTATAATGTTTAACGGTTCAAATATGCTTGCATATGTTGCACCAAATCACGAAAATATTTATTTAATTCGCCTACCTGGGCGAATTTTATATTATCCAACATTTGCACAAACTGCTTTCGCTAACTATAATATTACCATATGCGTATGAATAAAATATTGCTTATAGCTGCCATCTTGCTTATTCTCGCTGGAGGAGCGGCTTGTTATTTTTATCGTGATAAGTTCAGCGAACCGCCAAAACAAACCGCTATCAAGCCTAAGCATAATAAGCCTTTTAGTCCGGATATCGTTATGACTGTTGGCGATAAGAAATTTGACGTGAAGTTGGCAGATAACGAGACGACGCGAGCTCTCTTCACCCAGCTTCCTTTCACAGTGAGAATGGAAGATCATTTGGCAAATGAAAAATTTGCCGCCTCGCCGGAAGATTTGCCAGCAAAACCCACGAAGCCCAAACGAGTTGAGGCGGGCGACATTATGCTCTACGGCGTGCGTGCAATTGTTGTGTTCTATAAATCGTTTGACACGCCGTATGAGTACGTTCGCATCGGTAAAATTGCCAATCCCGAGCAATTAGAAGAAGTGCTTGGCGCGAATGTCACAAAGATTGACGTCACTTTTAGTATGCGGTAGTCTCAGGTTCGCGCTGCCAAGCCTTTGCTTGATTAAAAAACTTTTCACACTTTTATGGCACAAATCAGCGCGGTATAGTTTTCTTTTTTCGCCGTTTTGGTATAAAATAATTCTGAGCGGTTTTATATCTAGGAGCCGTATTTACGCGTGGGAAATTAGCTCAGTTGGCTAGAGCGCACGATTCACATTCGTGAGGTCACAGGTTCGAGCCCTGTATTTCCCACCATTTTGATTCAATTCACGGGGATATAGCTCAGCTGATAGAGCGCAGCATTCGCATTGCTGAGGCCGAGGGTTTGAGTCCCTCTATCTCCACCAAGCTATGGCCGAACTGAGCGAGAAACTTGAAATAATTGACAGAAAAACATACGAGACTCCTTTGACAATAAAAAGGGGTTTATTTCATAGGAGGCAACTTCCGGTAACTGTTGAGGCGCGTCAAATTAAATCTGACGACCATGCTGCTAAGCGCCTGGCGACGCTTGGAATAATTAGCCTTATATCTATTACTGATAACACTATAAAATACGAATTGACCCTGCAGCAAGGCGTCAATCATGGGGATTTGTTGCTGACCCAAGAAGGCGAGCGGATTCGCCGTGCTGACGGAAAGTTAATAATAAATATTATCACTAGAGGATGGAGCTGTGGCAAATTCAGTTCCGTCGTCTACGCTTGGTACGACAGGGGCGGTATTAAGGAACAAATTCGACCCGATACGCGCATGACGCCGAAGACGCTGCTCGTTGGATGTTATGCATTGTGCGAACTAATGCAAGCAATGCAAATCACCAATAAACTACCAGATAATCTGGTGCTAACAAACGACGATATTAAGCGGTCAGAGGTATTAGAACGCTCCGGCATCTACATTGAGAGCGTCCCTACTAAAAAGTTTTCTCAGCTTGTTAAGTCTGTTTATGGCTAACTATATGCTAATTACAAGACATTTTTGTAAGCAATAATTCACGCAGTGCAGGATAAGTAATATCTAATTTTTGCAGCTCGTCGCGTGTAAAATAGTCAATTTCCGCTACGTCATCATTTGGTTTCGGATTTCCATCGATAATCTTTGCAGTAAAGTAAATTGCTAAAAACGGTACAGCAACTCCGCTAAACTCATAAATCTCAGGAAAGCTGCCTAGATAATGATCTATTTCTATATTCACGCCAAGCTCCTCTTTAGCCTCGCGTACAGCGGCTTCTTCCAAAGATTCATCTAATCCGACAAATCCGCCGATTGACTGCCATGTTCCTTTTTTCGGCTCAAACTTTCGTTTAGCCATCATTACCCTACCCTCGCTATTAAAAATAATCACTCCGGCGGTCGGCGCTTGATTGACAAAATAGCTATAGTCGCAGTCTTGGCATTTCAGATGATTGCCGCCGCGATGAACAAATTTACCGCCGCATTTTGGGCAGAATTTATATAATTGTAAAGCTGAATTTGAGTGTGATGTTTGAGACATTGGTTTAATTCTCCTATTTAACTAAGTCTTTATATTTTATATCATTTAACAAGATGATTTTATTTGCCGAACTTAAACTTATACAGTAATGTAATCTTTTTTTATTATAGCTTCTTTAATCACATTCTAATTATACATCAAATAGCGTACCCTGTTCTTGTAAAGATATCGCAAAAATCGTCGAAATAGCACTAGGCGAATCCTTGACAAAAACCCACCGCCCTGCTAATATTTTCAGAGGTCAATACATTGCTTTTGTAGTGGTTGAATTTCGCTAGATCTACCAGCAAAAGCGTAATGTTGT
>ERZ773043.1886-NODE-1886-length-11502-cov-16.148773_pt1 | contig 11502 bp, 2 predicted proteins | sample MGYA00580636_ERZ773043 | MGnify/ENA primary metagenome ERZ773043 (study PRJEB29015, sample SAMEA2737992) | human oral metagenome | biome: human oral; feature: human-associated habitat; material: dental | place: China | collected 2065 ... | reverse complement strand
ATAAGAAAAGTGGAAGATTTTTTGGAACTTATCGAATGGCTTGATAGTTTTGAAAAATAACAAATAAAAACTGGAGCTAAAAAAATTTAATAGTTCCAGTTTTTTTATTGTTTTAAATTTATAAAATTTATTAGACTTGTTCAGAAATTTAATATTCTTTATCTTTTTTATGAGTAATATTTATTTCATTATATTTCCAAATTTTTATAGTTATTAAGCAAAGCTGTTAATTTTTTTTAGTTTCTACCATTTTAGCTTGTTTTAAAATGCTGTCTGGTATTTTTATTCCTAATAACTGCATATTTTGCTTATTAATTTCAATTTGTAAATTTTTAACTGTTTCTATTGGAATTTCACTTGGTTTTTTGCCTTTTAGTAAAATTTCCGCTGCTATTTCTCCAGAACGGTAACCGATATTGTAGTCGGTAGTTCCTTGTGAAATCAGCCCTCCTGCATTTGAGTAAACGTCATTTGTAGCTAGAACTGGGACTTTTGCGTTGTTAAAAACATCCAGTATTGCCGCAAAATATGATGCTACTGTGTTGTCCTGAATGGCATAGTAGATATCAATATTCTTTGAAATAAGATTTGCCGCGGCAACCATTTCCGTACCGTTTGTAACGGCTTTTTCCACTACTGTGAATCCATACTCTCCTGCCAGTTTTTTCAAATTATTTACTTCAGAAACTGAATTTTGTTCAGACGAATTATAAATGATTCCTATTTTTTTCGCTTCTGGTAATAATTCTCTCATCAATTTTAAATTTTCTTTAATTGGGGCTGCCCCGCTTGTTCCTGTAACATTAGGAATTCCTACTAGTCCTGCACTTTTTGGATCTGTAACTGAACCAAATATAACTGGTGTTTCTTTTCCAATCTGATTTTTAGCCGCTTGTGCCGTTGGCGTTGTAATTGCAAATACCAGATCCTTCTTATCTGCTGCGAACTGTTTCATAATTAATGTCTGATTGCTCATATCATTATTTGCAATCTTGTCATCATAATCAGCTTTTACTCCAGCCTTTTCCAACGCATCTTTAAACCCTTGTTTTGCAGCGTTTAACGCTGGATGGTCTACAATCTGTGACAATCCGATCTTATAAACCTTTTCACTAACTTTGGAATCCTTTTTTTGCTCTTGAGAATCATTACTTTTTTTGTTTCCGCAAGACAAAAGCATTCCTCCTAACATACCAAATAATAGTACACCTCTCATAATTTTTTTCATCTGTTTTCCTCCTAAAATAAATAATTTTTAAATCGTACTATTATTTTACCATATTTTTAAAAAATTTCCAGTATATTTTGAAATATATTATTTTTTTAAATATATATTAATTAATCATTCAGTATTTTATTAGGCTTTTTCTTAATGGTATACCATTTTTTATTGCAATAGCAGATTTTTTGTAAAGTTTTAATTTTTAAAAATATTAGTTTTTTATTCCTTTGCAATAAATTTGTTATTTAAACTGAGTCTAGTATAAAATATGTCTTATAATACAAAGATATAAAAAGAAGGCCGCCATTTCTGGCAGCCCTCTCTAATCAAGCTATTTATTGTAGCCGTCAAGGCTTCTTCCGTTCATCGTTAAAATTTTCTGTAAGACCATAATTAGTACATTACTTTCAATCCTAATCCTGCTCTGAAGTTATGCCCTTTCGTATCGTATCCTGTGTTTACTGTCATTCCCAGTCTACCGTTGTCAAGTCCTAGTTTCAAGTCAGACTTGAAGTTTCCTCTTCTGTCTTCCTTGTCTCCCTTGATTGTGTAGTAGTCTGTCCATGCTCCTTTAATTCTTGCCTCGTTCTCTACCTCGTTAATTCTTCCTAGCTCGTTTTCATAGCTGAATCCTAAGCTTGCTGTGAACTTAGAGTTCTTGAACACTGGCTGGCTGTATCTGAAGTCAATTCCAGCTTTTGGCTTGATTGAGTAGTAGTCATCGCTCTTAACTTTAAGTGCCATGTCTCCATCTTCATTTACAGTTGAGAATCTTCCGTATTCGAAGTTCAATCCTACGCTAGGTACTATGCTGAATCCTTGGTTAATTCTGAATACTTTTTCAAGGTTAGCATTTAACCCTGCTCCGTATGTATAGTAGTTAGATTTAGCTCTGAATTCTTTATCTACTACCCAGAATCTACGTTTAGTGTCAGTTCTTCCGAAGAATCCTTCTCCACCTACAGTTATAGTAAACGTTCCGTTTTCATCAAGCGGAGTTTGTTTGAATACTCCTGCTTTAGCCATAGCTTGATTTTCATAAGATCTAGCTAAGTCTTTGAATGTGAAGTAGTTGTTTGTTACACCTGCATAGAATCCTGATTTTTCTCCAAGTTTAACTGTTTCGTCTTCATGAACGTATACCATACCTCCTGCGTTGCTCTTCCAGTCTGGAATTCCTGCAGTGTCAGTCTTGTATTCGTTTCTTTGTCCGAATGCTTTGAACTTGTTAGAATCTTTCGATCCGTTTGTTTCACTTCTTAATTGTGCAACTTCGTTGCTTAGGATATCTGAAGTTGACTTAGTTCTTTGTTGGATTCCACCATAGATATGTCCTCTCATTTGGTCGAATGCCTGTGCAAGAATATGTCCTTCTCCGTTTCCTAGGCTATTAAGTTTGTTAAAGATCATCTTTTCTTCACTACCTGGTCTTGCAATTTCGTAAACGTTATCCAAGTTGTTAGTGAAGTTTACTAACGAATGATCATCATCGAATGCGAATGAGTGGTATGGAACTTTACTCATGTATATTTCTGTCAATTCGTTATTATCGTCAATCTTAGCTAATACTTGCCATGTCAAGCTTGCTGATAATGGATTCACTCTTGCTCCTCCTGGCAATCTTCTTAACGCATCGTTAAATGGTTTCAAGATGTTGCTCTTAGCAAGAAGGTTTCCATCTTCATCATATCTATCTCCAATTCTGATTGCTTTAGAGTTAGTATAATTAGTAGCTTCTGTTCCGAAGTACAGGTCAACTTTTCCTAAATTAGGAAGGTTTTGGATACCATCTATAGGGTTAGTATATCTAACTCCTGATGTATCAACATACATTCCAATGCTTGTAACTTCTGACATTTGTTGGTTATGGTATGCTGGGAATGCAGGGTTTCCATATTCATCTTTTGCCCAAAGAGGTATGATAGTAGTTCCTCCACTTTGTACACTGCTGCTTACGAATATGTGTTCTCCCCAGTCTCCAGGGTTAGTTGCATCAGATTCTACATTGAAGATTGGAGTATCAATTCCATCAACCGTTACCTTAGTTATAGGTACGATGTCTGGAGCTGTTATTGTTGTTCCTACACCTGTTGTCTTAGGATTTCCTGTTGTTCCTTCTTCGATTGAGCTTTCGCTTCCTCCGTAAAGGTCAGTTCCTCCGTGACCGTTAGTATTTCCTGCTGTAACTGCTGCAGAAGTGTTATATCTTGGATCTCCTGTAGTAAGAACTTCTGTTGGGTTTCCATTAGCATCAACTATGAATCTTGATCCGTCTGTAACAATTCCATAAGATCCTTGTCCAAGGATATTAATTTTACCGTAGTTCTTGATGTATCCTCCGTTTATTGCTACTACCCCTTTAAGTTGTGAAGCGTTACCTGTGATTTCCCCATGGTTTTCACCGATTGCTCCTCTGTCAAGGTACATACCGATTGAACTGTCACCTTCAAGTCTGATTGTTCCGTAGTTCTTAGCTACTGAACCTGCTCCTGTAGCGAACATTCCAATTCCTTCTTTTTCCTTAACTACTATTGTTCCGTGGTTTTCGATGTTTCCTTCTTCTTGCGTTCTGTCAAATACTGCAGTATCGTTCTCATTTCTGTAAATGTTACGTCCTGCTGCCATCGCTGCTGAATATCTCATGTTTACTGTATCTGACATACCAGTAGTAATAGTTCCGTAGTTCTTAGATGCTACTGCTGTATTGCTTGAGAAGATACCCACGTTACCAAATCCTAAAGTGTTGTTGTTTTGGTTTTCAAGGTCATATTGTGATCTAAGGTCGATAGTTCCGTAGTTATCCATGCTTCCCTTAGTATAGTATGCTGTATTGTAGTCTCCGTCCATTGTTACGTTGGCATAAGACTTACCTCTTGATTCAGTATCTGCTGAGTAGTAGTATACTGCATTTCCTTGTTCGTATACTTCTTCAGGTACTTTAGGGTTGCTTGGTTTAGTTGATTTAACATGTCCACCTGCATTGTTGTTTGTTGAGTATGCTAGACGGATTGTTGGCGCATCAAGAGCTGATCCGATTGTAACATCTGTCTGAGCTCCTCCATTTTTCTCAGCAAGCACGATTCCGTATGAGTATCTGTCGATATCCATGTCAGCACTTACTTCAACGTTTCTTTGCGCGTTTGTAAGTCTTTGGTTGTTATCAATGTATACCCCAATTGCAGAATCTCTTTCTCTAGGAGTGTCTAGTCCTCCAAGAAGCTGCTGGTCAGTTGCATATGTTGTTTGTCTTGAAATTGGGTATGCTGAAGGGTTCTTAAGTATTGCTTCCCCTGTTAATACCTGCTTGTGACCAAGAACTGTGTCGTTTCCGACTTTAAGCTTAGTACTTCTTATTTCAACGTTTCCGTCTCCTGAATAGATACCGTGGCTGTTCTTGTTAATTGTTATTTCAGACTTAGTTCCATCTTCTTTTGCTCCAGTTTTTACGTTATATCCGTAAATAGCCCAGCTTCCAATATTCTTGTCTATGTCAGTAGTAGCACTTTCAATCTTAATGTCTCCATGATTTTCGATTGTAGTGTATACTCCTCCAGTAGCTTTATCAGCGTTGTAACCATTTGCGAAGATTCCGATGTTTACTTTCTTCATGTCTTCAGATGTTACTAAGTTAGCTTGATGATTCAATGAATCGTTAAGAGTTATTGCTCCGTAGTTTACAAAGTTTCCTTTATTTACTACAGCACCATAAGTTCTTACGTTTGTTACAGATGTTGTATCTTCTTTAATATCCCCTCTGTTAATTACTTTGTCATTAGCATCGTTAGTGTTTACAAGGATACCTGCGATACCTTTAGTAGTTCCTGTTGTGCTCTTTGCGATTTCATTAGCAAGAGTTACAGCAGTATCTGATACGTTAGAGAACTTGATGTCAAGATCATTTTGAGCTGTTGTAGCTTGAATGTTCTTACCACCGAATGCCATTGCGAATCCGTTCTTGTCATTTGCACCGTTATAGTTGTATTGGAATGTCTTAGTATGGTTTGCACCTTCTCCTACTATACTGTCATCCATTGCCCATAATCCAACTCCGTTGTCCTTAGTTTCCACTGTGAACTTGTCAGAGTTTACATTGATTACTGCACTTTCAGCATAGATTCCGACACCATTCTTACCTGTAGCGATGTCATTTCCTTTAAGGTCAAGTGTAAGGCTTCCGATACCACCAAGTGTAGCATCTTGTGCGAATCCAGCTGTACCTAGAACACCTGTTCCACCTTTAAGGTTAATAACTCCTCCTGCATATTGCCATCCATTAGAATAGTTATTGTTGCTCTTGTTTACAAGGGCAATACCTACTCCTCTTGCGTCAGGTGATGTTACACCTTTGTTTCTTACATCAATACCTGTTGCACCAACTGTAGCATTTACGAAGTCGATTGTTACTTTGCTTGAATCAGCATTGTTTCTGTTTTCCCCGTAGATACCTACTGCAAGATCTCCCTCAACATAAATCTTACCATCTTCATGCTTGATTTCTATTGAGTTGTCCACTCCTGAGTGATTGTTCAAGTCTGAGTAGTTGTAGTCAACAAATCCATCTGAAATACCAACAATACCGTAGTTTTCACCACTTATCTTAGAATCATCACTTCTATTTGCATTACGTCCTTGTGTAGGTGGATTTGATGTTGGTTTCTTATACTTACCTGTTACAGTGATTTCACTGTTTTTCAAGTTGTGGATAATACTTCCATCTGTTGCAACGATTGCATTACCGTGATCTACGTTTACAAATCCTCCTTTAGATCCGTCACCATTCTTAATAGTTCCGAAGTTAGCAAGAAGTCCTGTTACTGGTGTTGCATCAGATCCTCCCCATATATCAACTTTTCCGATATTTTGGAATCCTGCTTCATTTTTGTTTGTTTTTCTCCATGCTGAAGATGCGCTCTTAACATCGTCCCATCTGCTCAATGAGTTAGCCATGCTAAGTCCTACATTTCTTACTTGGTAGTTAGAATTTCCTTTAGCATCCTTAAGGTCTCTTTCCTGAGCATCTCCACTTACTGTAGCATTATCGATAGTTACAAATGTACTTTCCATCTTAAGGTCATTGAACACATCGTTCTTATCTGTTGCAGGTGCAGCAGTAGCTTTACTTGTTTCGATGTCTTCGATATTTACATTTTGTCCATCTATTTTCAGTCTGCTGTTTATTAATGATACGTCAACAATTTTATCGCCTTTATTTAGAATTTTCATTCCACCAGCATAAGCTCCAACACCACTTAAGAAGTTACCTGTTGCAAGCCCTGTACCTTGTTTACCTGACTTGTCAGTATCCCATTTAATTTCATCGGCAGCCTGGTTAACAACACCGATTGTTACATTGTCAGAAAGAATGTTTGCTGTTACATTTTTCATACCTCTGTATTTAGCGTTGTTCCAGATAGTCAAGTCTGGCTCGTTAGTTGGCTGAGTAGCCTCTTTTGCATAGTCGAACTCTCTGTTTTGGCTGTCTCCAGCTTCAATTCTAGTTCTACCTGCATTACCGTTACCATTGTAGATGTTACCTGTCAACAGGATACCATCATACATATCAACTTCTGTTGCTCCAGTAAATGTTATGCTTGACTGGTCAGTAGTGCTGATTCTCTTAGCATAGAATGGAGATACGTTAGCATGTGAATTTGCTGTACTTGTTGATTTCGCATGTCTTGTATCAGTTTTTACTTTTGCATTAGTCGTGTCTGGTGTAATTTTACCACTTGGGTTATTGTAATTTTGGTTTACGATATTACCTTCAAATTCGATTCTACCGTTATTTTCTCCGTACAATGCACCATATTCGTTATCAACAATAGTTACATTTTTCATTTTAACTGAAGCATTATTTTTTGCAATAGCTCCAACTCCATAGATTATTGAACCTTCACTATTAGCTGTTGCTGTACTTTTTTCCTGAACACTTGTAGAAGCTTTTGTTCCAGTAATATCAATTTCTCCGCCGTTTATTGCATAAGCACCAATATTGTTATATGTACGCGCATTTGCAGCAGAATCGTTTATGTTATAGTTGTTTGTTGTTCCGTCATCTCCTAAAGTTAACCAGTCGGCTGCAACAACGTCTCCACCTTTAATAGTAACTTTTGAGTTGAAGTCACTGTTCTTTCCATTTAATCCAGGTTGGTATCCGTCAGCATAGGCAATAACTGATCGAGAACCTGCAGCTCTTACATTTTTACCTGATGTCAGTTCAATTTCTCCACCATCAACTGCAACGAAAGCACGTCCATCTTTAGACATTACATCTACATTTTCTTTAAATTCGATTTTCGAAGCTTTATTTACAAATTTACCTTGTATCAAGTGCGCTTTAATGTCGCTAGTTTCTCCTGCAGCATAACCGATAATATGGTTAGAACCTACATCAGCAAGTTTAATCTTGTCATATCCTCTGTCAATTGTTGAAGCTGCATGAATTCCTTCAGTAATGTTTCCAAAAGCAGCTTGATCCGCTCCAACTTCTACTGAAGATCCGTTTTTAGCAAGTACAGATACACCGTTGCTTGCATTTTTATGGAATCCTACATTTAATATAGGAACTCTAACATTTTCTATTGCTTTTCCACCCATACCAGCTACAAAGCTTCCTGCGTCAAGGGCTTCTTTGTTTTGTCCACTTGCCGCATATACAGCTACAGCGTTTGTTGCAGCATGAGTTCCACCAAATGCCCCTTGCACTCCGATTTTACCATTGAACAATCCACCTTTACCAGTAGCGGCAGTTTGTCCATGGTCTCCTGACTGAAGGTTAACCATTATAGTGTTATTTCCTTGCATTTGAACGTCAGCAAGATACAATTCTGAACTACTGTTAGTTACAGATCCAAAACCGTTATACACAACGTTATCGTTACCTGCTGTGAAGATACGTCCACCTGTCTGAGTATTCCATTGTTTCAATTTATCCTGTGCCTTTGTTATAGCACCTGCAGCTGTTTGTCCTTCTCCAATTGAAACTTTTAATGTATCAACAGCAGAACGCACATTAAACACGTAGTTATTGTTTCCTCTGAATCTTACATCAACACCACCTACTATTTCAACTGTGTTTGAAACTCCGTTAGCTTCAGTCGCATTACCGTCTTGGATATTGAATGCTACGTTGTTTGAAGTTCCTGTCAATCCACCACCATCAATAATACCGTTTCTAGTATCAAAGTTGGCGATTGAACTGTTGTTATCATCAAATTTAACTTTAGAAGTTCCTGCTCTTCCAGGTGACATTACATACGCACCACCTGCTCCATTGTAAATTGATACATCAACATCTTTAACAGTTACATTCCCTTGATCTAGGATTTTTGCGAATGTTCCACCACGTTTGTCAGCATCTTGACCAATATTTACATCAAGGAACTGAGTTGTCATGGTTTTATCAGTTAAAACCATTTGGCTTCTGTTAAGACCTTGTCCTAAAGCACCTGCTTCATTAGCACTGTCATACCAGTTTCCATAACCTGCATTATACGCTGGAGAACCTGCATATGCATAAATAGCATTTTTCATAAACACATCAAATTGATCTCCAGGGCTATAATTTGGATCGTTTACAGCCGCTGTTTGAGCTGCCACTAGTGAACCATATGTATTTCCACCATAGTGCCATGTAGGACTTGGAAGTGCAGTATAAGTTATATTGCTTAACCTGTCGTATTTTGCTTTTAAGCTATTATAACTTTCAGTACTTCCGTTAATAACAGTTGTTGGATGTGCTCCATATTGAGAGTATAATGTGTCTTTCCACCAGCTTGGCGATGTTCCCCAGCCATATCCACTGGACCATCCCCACCACCAGTGCCAATTTCTAGTTACTGAAACTTGATCGTATCCTGTCGCAGTGTTTGTCCATCCAACGCCATCACCTGGTGTATAGTATTGGTCTGTTAGCACTTTAGTCGCTGTTAAGGCTGTATTATCAGGCGTTACACCACCTTGTAAATTATAATACCATACATTTGAATTCCATGAAGAGCTTCCTGGATTCCACCAGTAGTTAGTTCTGTAAAGTTCGTTGAGTGTTGCAGAACTGCTTGTCTGTTTACCATTATACATTTCTCCACGATTTGTAGCGCTGCTTCCTCCAAGCGTCGTAGCTGATAAATTTTGGCTTTCAGAGTTTACAGTTCTATTTCTCCAACCGTCAAAACTACGTAATTTTCCACTTAAATAGTTAAATGTCGCATTATTTCCCCAGTAACTTTGATAGTTGTTGTTAGGGTCTGCATCATTTAAAGTATAAGATGTGCTTGTACCATTTTGCACATAGTTAGCAGGTTTTTGCCATGGAGTGCTTGTTGGAACGTTTGGATTAAAGCTTACATCTTTTGGCATGTTAATGTTGTCAATTTTGTATGCTTCGTATGGCTTGTATGGTTCATGTATGTTTGCAGGATTGATTGTAAGTGAGTTTGGCTCCTGATTTCTTTGTACATGAAGGTTTGTTGCCCCATATTCATGCTTGCTTGCATCAAATACGTACTTAGTCAGGTCGTTAGTTCTGTTGTAGTATTCTAAGTATTTTCCTCCACGTCCTCTGTACGATGTTCTCCAGTCGTTGTTAGTGAATCCTGTTGCAAACTGGAATGAAGCCCAAGGACTCTTGATTACTTGATCTCCTTGCTCCATAAGCAGGATAAGTTCTCTTTCAGCTCCTTTGATTGACTTTTCGTTTTCCTGTCTTGCACGTATAAACGACTGTCTAAGATCCGTTATAGTATCGTATGCCGATGCTGATATTTCCTGTTGTTCCTCAACAACATCTGCACTAAGTGTTTTTGGTGCAAGTGTAAGAAGCCCTGTTACAAGGAATGTGATCAGCAGGCTGTCAGAATAGTGTACGTCTTTACATCTTTTTACAAACGATCGCAAGTCTTTTGCAATCTGTCGTAAGTTATTACTCATATCTTCCTCCTTAAAGTTTTGAAATAGCCATTAAGGACTATTATTCTTGTTTAAATGTTTCATCCATGCCCTTTATGGGCGTGAATAGTCTTGTAATCAGAAAACTGTAACAAAAGATTTCAAAAACTGAATGTCCGTGACTCCAAATGACTTCGGAATGTCCTTGAAATGAGAGGAATATCTAGGTAGTCCTTAAGGGGCGCCCTAAGTGATTTTTTGATGTAAAAGTTTAATTTATGTTAAAACATCTTTAAATAAGTGATTGATAGTGATTTCAACAAGTGATATTCTCACGGCACAGCCGTAAGTTTCTTGGAAATTATGTGAAACACATATTTGACCAAGCTCTTCGGATAGTTCCTACCCTGCCATTTTTAACACCAAAAATATACCATTTTTGAACATAAAATATTTCTAAAACAGATCAGCTAATTAATTTTTTTATAAAAAAAGCAATATTCAATCCATTTTTTCGGCGTTCTTAAAGTTCTCTAAATAATCTTCACTTTCACGATAAGCGATTTAACCCAATTCATCTAAAAGTAAAACTTCCATTTTTCAAAATTTCTAAACCATTTCTAACATTTTTTATTCCTTTCTTTAATAAAAAACGACATAATATGTATCCAACAGGCTCAAAGCCTATTAGCCATGATATTATGCTAGATTAGTCCTGATTCAGCATTTTTTTTTATGGGAAGCATTCAAATTTAGTTTCAGAGATGAAAAATTTCTTATCCCAAATCATCATTTCTAAACTACATTTCCAAAATCGTCCTAAATTTCATTGCCATTCAATTTTTTAAAACTTAACGGATACAATAGCTCAATTTAAAAAACTTATTCAATTCCTCAAGATTTTCCTTTTCTTATTTAATAAAATTTTTTATCCGTATCATTTTAAAAGACTATTGAAACAATCTTAGTATACCCTATTAGAAAAAATATGTCAAGTTTTTTCGACAAATAACACTCGTTATCTTATTTTATTTAATCAAAAATTAAACCGTATAATAATATTATTTCTTTGTAAGTAAACTTTTCCCTTGAAAAAATAAGTATATTTTTTTAAGATTATAAAAAAAGAAAAAAATCATAAATTTATTATTTATGAAATTTTAATTTTAATAAATTTTGGAAAAAAGTTTTTTTCTAATAAAATTTCTTATTTAAACCGTAATTGTTATGTTCCTGGAGTGCAACTTATTTTATTAAGCAGTAATTTTTTATTTATCTTAATGCTAAAAAATAGAATAGTATTTTTTTATGTTAAACTCCATTTAAACAACGAATCTACTACAAATTTTTCTAATTAAAGGATAAAACTTAATATTTTCAAATGATTAAAACAT
>ERZ773043.1884-NODE-1884-length-11505-cov-3.365328_pt1 | contig 11505 bp, 9 predicted proteins | sample MGYA00580636_ERZ773043 | MGnify/ENA primary metagenome ERZ773043 (study PRJEB29015, sample SAMEA2737992) | human oral metagenome | biome: human oral; feature: human-associated habitat; material: dental | place: China | collected 2065 ... | reverse complement strand
GGTGGGTTTTTTATCATCCTGAGATGCGCCGGATGTCGTCCGCCTTGCTTTTGGCGAACGGGTAGGAGCAGATGATGATGTCTTCCTGCTGGAAGGGGTTGGGCTGGTTTTTGCGCAGGACGTTGTAGTTTTTGCCTTCGAGGATGATGCTGCCGAGGCCGAATTTGTCCTGCAATTCTTGGTGCCACTGTTTGCGCAGGTTGGCGGGGGTGATGATGAGGATTTTGTGCCGCCGCTCTGCCCAACGCTGCGCGATGACCAGCCCCGCTTCGATGGTTTTGCCGAGGCCGACTTCGTCGGCAAGGATGACGCCGCGCGAGAGCGGGTTGCGGCAGGCGAACAGTGCGGCATCGACCTGGTGCGGGTTGAGGTCTACTTGGGCATCGACCAGTGTCGCGGCGAGGGATTCGATGCTGTCGCTGGCGGCGCGGCGGGTCAGTTGCCAGGCGAGGTATTGGCTTTGCTGTGGGGTGATGGGGTGCATGGGGGCTCCTTTAGGCGTGTTGTGGCGGCTGGTATCCGGGCGCGAGGGCGGCGCTTTCCACGCCGTAAAGCGTTAGCGGGTCGGCGAGCCAGAGGCGATAGGGCTCGTCGGTGAGGTGGTGGTCAGGCGAGCAGTCCACGCCCCAACGTTGCAGCATGTAACCGGCAACGGCGGCGCGGCTGCGCAGTTGCAGGCTGTCGCCACTCATGCCGTAGTCCATGCGGACGATTTCCGGGCGTGCCAGGCGTGGATGTGGCACGAGCCTCAGCTCAACGATGCGCGTCCATTGGATATCGTTTTCTGCCAATTCATGCGCTTGCGGCGCTTCATCAAGCAGCTTCGGCGCTTCGATGCGGCTGATGACGAAGTCGCGGAAGCCGTTGCGTTTGCGGTCGTAGGCGCGCACGTGCCAGCGCAAGCCGGTATCGACCAGCGCGAAGGGGACGATGACGCGCTGCGTTTTGCCGCTCGTCATTGAATAGTAGCGGATGGCAAGCGGGCGTTTGCCATAAATGGCGCGGCAGACCGGCGCCAGTACGTGCAGCGGCGGTTGGCTTAAAACCGCAGGTGATTCGCAGGGCAAAAGCGGCGCGGTGGGCGCGCCTAGTCCGTCGCCAAAGCCTTGTGCCAATGCGCTCAAGACGCGCTGCGGCGCGTGCGTGAACAGCGGCTGGAAGGCGTCGCCGATGCGATAGATTTTGCCGCTACTGTCGAAGCTGAGGTTTTGCGGTGCGAATTCGCGATAAAGCGCCAAATCGCGGGTTGCGCCCGCCGGGGCGACGCCAAAGCGCGTCATCAAATCAGGGCGGCCAATCTCGCCGAAGAAGTAGAGACGGAAATCAATATAGGCGAGGCGTTCGCGCTGCGCCTGGTTCAGCGTTTCTAAGGATAGGGGCTGTGGTCCGTTTGTCATTCGCTATGTTAGTTAATCATTTTGATGATATTATGCGTACAATTTCGATAGATAACAAGGAGAAGAAAGATGAGCGAAACGCCCCCCCCCGCGTTTGTGCCCGTGCTTACCGTGATGGTGGATTACGGCAATGCGCCCTTTTTGTGGCTGGTTGAGCGCCCTGATCAGGGTGGCGTCGGCGGGATGCTATGCGAGAGTGGCGGTTGGGAAGATTACTACCCGATGAGCGAAGCGCTGTGGCGCAAGTTCGCCATTTGGGCTATTTCCTTTGCGCGGATGCCGCTTCACATGATCCATAGCGACAATGACCACTGGGACTGGATCGCCTTCCACGCGCGTGGGCTGCAACTGGCGCGCGAGCTGAAAGCAGAAGTCGGCGACGCCTACCGCGTGGTTTACGAAAAACCGGCGGAAGACCCGAATAGCAGCCTTGACGAACGGCGCGAGGTGCTCGCTGATGGTTCTTTACAAGCGCTGCCGTACCCTGCCAGCCGCCAACCGCTACTCTTCTGCGAACGCATCATTTCCGGCGGGCAGACCGGGGCGGACCGGGCGGCGCTGGATTTTGCTGCTCGACCATATAGCCACTATTTGCATGGTGGCTGGGCGCCGCAGGGGCGCGAAGCGGAGGACGGCTGCATTCCGCTGAAATACCAGCTGACGGGGCTGCCCGATGGTGGCTACCGCCAGCGCACCCGTCGCAACGTCGAAGACAGCGACGGCACCTTGATTGTGAATATGGGCGAGCTGGACGGCGGCACGCTCGCCACCAGAATCTTCGCGGAAAAGGCGGGCAAGTCGTATTACGTCGCGCAGGTCGATGATGAGGCGACGGACGAAATGGCGGCCAGCGTCCTCGCCTGGCTACGCGCACACCACATCAAAACGCTGAACGTCGCCGGGCCGCGCGAAAGCAAACGGCCGGGAATTTATCAGCAAACCACGGCATTGCTGGAAGCCGTTGATAAAGCCTTGTTTGAGGACGTGCCGTAATGGCCGATATTCTGGTAGTTTAGTGATATAGACTGTTCTCCCTTGACCCACTATCCCTTTTCAACCCGCCGGAGACTCCGATGACCACACTCATTCCCTACAAAACCATGCCCGTCTGGGACAAAAACACCATCCCCGCCGCCGTTACCAACCAGCACAACACCCAGGCAGGCACCTGGGGCAAGCTACGCGTGCTGGCGGGCAGGCTCAAATTCCGCGAACTCACGGAAGACGGCGCAACCACCGCCGAACACATCCTCACCCCGGAAAGCGGCGTCTGGACGATCTACCCGCAGCAATGGCACCGCGTGGAAATGCTCGACGACGACACGCAAATGCAGCTCGAATTTCACTGCGAACCCGCCGACTACTTCCACAAAAAATACGGCATGACCCGCACCCACTCGGCGGTCATCGCCGCAAGCGATACCGTGCCGCCCGGTAAAGCGCTGGATCTCGGTTGCGGGCAGGGGCGCAACGCGCTCTACCTGGCGCTTGCCGGACATGAAGTCACCGCCAGCGACTACAACCCCGGCGCCGCGGAAGGCGTCGCCCGCCTCGCCGCGCAGGAAAACCTCACCGTGCGCGCCGAGACCTACGACATCAACACTGCCGCTCTTGACGAAGATTACGACTACATCGTCGCCACCGTCGTCTTCATGTTCCTGGACCCCGAGCGCGTCCCCGCCATCCTCGCCGACATGCAGGCGCACACCAACCCCGGCGGCTACAACCTCATCGTCTCGGCGATGGACACCGCCGACTACCCCTGCCAGATGCCGTTCTCGCATACCTTCCGCGAAGGCGAACTGCGCGACTACTACGCCGGTTGGGAATTCATCACCTACGAAGAAGCGCCGGGCAACATGCACGCCACAGACGCGCAAGGCAATCCCATCCGCCTCAAATTCGTCACCATGCTGGCGAGGAAGCCGGAATAAGAGCCAGCGATAGACAAAAAACCCCGCATCAGCGGGGTTTTTGCTTTGCTCGTGGGGCTTAGCTGCCGTTTGTCATCAGCACCCAGAGGATGATGAGTGCCGGGCCAATCAAGCCAACGCTTACGCCGCCCAGGCGGAATTCGGACTGTTTGAGCAGGCCGGTGCTGTAGGCAATGGCGTTCGGCGGGGTGGAGACCGGCAGGAACAGCGCGCACGATGCCGACAGGCCGATAATCAGCGGCAGCGCAATCGGGTTGTGGTCGCCAATGAGCGCGGTCGAGGAAAGCGCGACCGGGATGAGGATGGCGGTCGCCGCGGTGTTGCTCATGAAGTTGGACAGGCTGACGGTAATCAGCGCAAAGAGGACGACGAGTACGGTGTAGTCAATCTGCACGTGCTTCAATTTTTCCACGTAATAGGTGGCGAGGTGCTGCTCTTCGATGGCAAGGCCGAGCGCGAGACCGCCTGCGACCAGCATCAGCGTGTCCCACGGCAGGGCGCGCACGTCCTTGCCGGTCAAAATACCGGTAAGCGTCAGCCCGGCGATGGGAATGCCGGAGACGGCGGCAGTCGGGATGCCAAAAAGCCGCTTGCCCAGCATCCAGAAGAACAGGGTCAGGACGAGGATGGCTATCATGATTTGCTCTTGCAGGGCATTCACCGCGGGCGCCTCATCGCTAGGTGCGGTGAGAAAGCTGGTATCGAGCGGATCTTTGCCGATTTTGTAGGCGCTGACGAGGATGCGCCAAAAAACGAGGGTGAGGATGATGGCGAGCGGCATGCCGACAATCATCCAGTCGATGAAGCCGATGTTGATGCCGCGCTGTGCCAGCGCGCCGACGGTAATCGCGTTTGGCGGCGAGCCGATGACGGTGCCCATGCCGCCGATGGAGGCCGCTGCCGGGATGCCGAGCAGCAGCGCGCGGGCGAAGCTGCTTTTGCTGTTGGTGTAGAGCGGCGCGGCGGTTGCGATCATCATCGCGGTGGTGGCGGTGTTGCTCATCAGCATGGAGATGCAGGCGGTGGTGAGCATCAGGCCGAGGAGGATGTAGCGCGCTTGCTGGCCAAAATAAGGCAGGAGTTTTTGCAGCAGTTTGTAGTCAAGGCGGGTTTTCTGCATCCCTTCGGCGAGGAAGAAGCCGCCGAGGAAGAGGATGATGATGCCGTCCGACCAGGTTTTCACATACTGGCCGACGTCAATGCCGTCCGCATTGCCGAGCGCATAGACGAGGAAGCCGACGATGAAGATGCCGACCGCGAACGGCGGTGCGGCTTCGGTAATCCAGAGCTGGATGGCGAAAAAGAGCAGAAACAGCGTGCAATATTGCGCGTAGCTGAAGCCCTCGCCCGCGACCACGAGCGCGAGGACAACGGAAATGACGAAGGCGGCGATGGCCTGTTTGATTTTCTTGCGGCTTTCCGGCGACAGCGCGCGCCAGGTGGTGGCGATATAGACTGCCGTATCACGGGGAAGCCTGCGGCAGCGCGCCACGAATGCGTGCCAACTGGCGACGGCAGACGCCCGCGCGTCATGGACGAGTTTGCGGCAGCGTTCGCGGCAACGTGATACGAACGCACGCCAGCGCGACGTGTGGCCGGGTTTTGTCTCTTGCATAATTGCCTCTTTTATCAAGTTAAAAAATCAAACCACCGGCTTCTGCCGGTAAAACAGCAGCCCCGGCAGGGCGAGGCCGAAGACCAGCGCCGACAGCAGGAAGCCGGTTTGCACGAACTGATCGACCATCACCGCGAAGCGCTCCGGCGAATAGCCTTCCTTCTCAATGAGGACGAGCGCCAGCATCGCCTTGTACGCGGGAATGCCGGGGAACATCGGAATGACGGCGGCAACGGTAAACACTTTCGGATGCGCGCGGTGATAGCGCTGCGCCAGCCAGACGCCGAGCGAGCCAACGAGGGCGGCGGCAAAAAACGTCGCAAACACCGGCGTTACCTGCGCCAGCTTCAACAGCGTCGCCGTGCCGTGGCCGAGCGCGCCGAGGGCGGCGCAGAACTTGAGCGCGCGCGGCGGCACATTGAACAGAAGCGCGAAGCCGACCGCCGGAATGGCGGCAAAAAACCAATCGTTCGCCAACAACCATGCGGCATCAAGCAGCGCACGCAACGCCGGACGCGCCGCCGCCGTGCTGCTCCAGTTATCAATGCCCAGCACGGCAAGCGCCATGACAATCCCGAGCGAGGAGCCGAGGGTCAGCACCGTCGCCAGCGCCCAGCGGCCAATGCCCATATTCATGAAGCCCTTGAGCACATCCGAAAGCGAATTGATCAGCGGAAAACCAGGGACGAGCATCAACACCGCAGACGCCATCGCAATATGGGCGTCATTGCCCACCTGAAAACGCAGCCCCAGCCCGGCGATGAGACTGGTAACAAACGCCGTCGCCATAAACACCAGCATCGCATTGAAATGCAGGCCGCCGAGCCATTGCCGCACCCGCATCCCGCAGACACTGGCGGCAAAAGTGAGCGCGCACACCGGCCAGTCCGCACCGGAGAGGCGGGCAAAGCAGGCGCAGGACAGCGCGACCATCACCAGCACCAGCCACGGCGGATACACCTGCGTCCGCTGCTGCACCGCCTCCAGCGCTTCATGCACGCCAACGCGGTCAAGCCGCCCTTCCTCGGCGGCGAGCATGATGCGCTGCACGCTGCTGACCACCGTCATATTGACGCCGCGGTCCACATTGCGCCGCGCGGTGGTGATGCAATAGCGGTCAAAAACTGTCGTCAAGACAATCGAATTGGCGGTAAGCGTGCATTCCACCCGCGTCGCGCCGAGGGCGTAGCCGAGCCGCGTCGAAACCCCGACCACCAGATTGCTCTCCGCCCCGTATTGCAGCAGCAACAGCGCCGACTGCACGCAGAGGCGGGTAACTTCGTGTTGCGCTTCCTCATCCAGATGTGCCGCGGCAACGGGCGACGTTTGCCTGTTCATAAAATCCTCAAGAAAAAACGGATGGCGGCAATTTTACCGCTTCCCGCGCGCGCCGGCAGTATCGGCGGGGCGGTTAGGTGTCGGTTGGGGCAGGCGCTGCGCGCTAGGGCGCCAGCTCGCGTAGGAATGCGGTGAGGCGTGCGATTTCTGCCGCGGTCGTTAGGTGCGAGAGGCTGATGCGCACGCTGTGTGTTGCGGCGTCGCCCAGTCCCATGGCTTTCAGGACGTGCGAGCCTTCGTCCGAGGCGCTGCACGCCGAGCCCGCCGCCAGCGCCAGTCCTGCCGCGTCTGCCGCGCGCAGGACGTCCGCTGCGGGAAGTCCGGTAAAGAGGTTCACGATGTGCGGTACTTGCGGTGTGGTTTCCGGAAGGTTCGTGTGCATGGCGGCGGGCAGTCCGCTTAGCAGTTGGGCGCGCAATGCCGCCACTTGTTGCCAACGCGCTTCCCGTGCGTTTGTGGCGATGTCGGCGGCGAACGAAAAGGCACGGATGAGCGCCACCGGCGAGGTGCCGGAACGGCGGCCGCGTTCTTGTCCGCCGCCGTGTTGTTGGGCTTGCAGGCGCATTTTCGGCAGGCGCCGCACGTAGAGCGCGCCGATGCCGACCGGCGCGCCGATTTTGTGGCCGGAGAGGCTCAGCATGTCGGCGTCCCAGGCGCGTACGTCAATCGCCAGTTTGCCGAGTGCTTGTGCGGCGTCCACGTGCAGCCGCGCGCCGGCGCGGTGTACCCGCGCGGCGATGTCAGCAATGGGCTGTATGACGCCGGTTTCGTTATTGACCGCCATGACGCTCACCAGTGTCGGCGCGTCATGGAGCGCGGCGTCAAGCGCGGCGAGGTCAAGCAGGCCGTCGCGGCTAACGGGCAGGACGCTCACTTTGGCGCCCGCTTTTGCCAGCGCTCCGGCGGGGTCAAGCACGGCTTTGTGTTCGGTCTGGACGGTGATGAGGTGCGGGCGCTTGACGCCGTGGTAGCCGAGTGCGCCTTTGAGCGCGAGGTTGTCCGCTTCGGTCGCGCCGCTGGTGTAGACGATTTCGCGCGCCTCCGCCCCGATGTTCGCCGCCAATTGCGCCCGCGCGTCTTCGAGGCGGCGGCGGTTTTCGAGTGCGGGTTGGTAGGTTGCGCCGGTGTTGGCGAACGCCCACGGCGCGCTGAGGTCGGCTGCCAGTTGTGCCGCGACTTGCGGCTCGCAGGGGGCGGTGGCGGCGTAGTCGAAGTATGCCCAATCAGCGCTCATCGTGTTGTCTCAGGGAGGCGTTTTCGGCTTCCAGTTTGGCGACGCGTTCGTTGAGTTGTTCGAGCAGGGTCGCTATCGGGTCGGGGATGGCGTCATGGCCGACACCATAGGAGGTGAACGACTCGCAGTCTTCGCGGCGCACCCGCACTGCCCGCGCCGGTACGCCGACGACGGTGGTGTAGGGTTCGACGTCTTTGACGACGACGGCGTTGCTGCCGACGCGCACGTGATCGCCGACTTTGACGGTGCCGATGACTTTGGCGCCCGCGCCGAGGATGACGTTCGAACCGATGGAGGGGTGGCGTTTGCCCGCGCTCCACGAGGTGCCGCCGAGGGTCACGCCTTGGTAGATGCTGACGTCGTCGCCGAGGTCGGTGGTTTCGCCGATGACGATGCCCATGCCGTGGTCAATGAATAGTCGCCGCCCGGCTTTGACTGCCGGATGGATTTCCACGCCGGTCAGCCAGCGCGACAGCAATGACAGCCAGCGCGCCAGCCAGCGCAGGCCGAGCTTCCACAGTGCGTGCTGCATGCGGTAACACGCCACCGCCCAGAAGCCGGTGTGCAGGGTGAGTACGGCAAAGCGGCTGCGCGTCGCCGGGTCGCGTGCGAATACTACGGAGAAGTCTTCACGGATGAGTTGGAACCAGTTCATATCACCTCTGTATTGGGAAAAATTGGCGGGAATGTAGCACAACGATGCGGCCGCGGGGGAAAAAGTCGCTGTTTTGCAGCAGACATGAAAAAAGCCGGAACGTGTCCGGCTTTTTTGCGGCAGCTGCGGTTAGAAGGAGCGGCTGAAGTCCAGATAGACTTTGCTGGTGTCGTAGCTGTAGAACTTGTTGTTGCTGTCGATCTTGCTGTAGGAGAAGACGATGCGCGGGGTGATGCCGAAGAAGTGGATGTTGCGGTGCCACAGCGCCAGGTTGGCGTTGTATTCGTTGTCGCGACGCTTGATGTTGAAGAAGTCTTCGCCTTTGGCGTAGCGTTTGCCGAAGCTGCCGATCAGGCGGGTCGAGATGCCTTTACCCCATTCTTGCCCCCAGCCAAGGCGGGTGGAGAAGCGGTTGTAGGCATCGCTCGCGCTGCGTGCGCTTTTGTGGCTGAGATCCAGTCCGGCGAACCAGTATTGTTTTTGGCTCGGCGAGAACATGACGGTGTTGCCCATGCTGATGCGGTTGCCGTCCAGGTAGTTGTACATATCGATGTGCTTGTCGTAGCTGTATTCGACGTTGTTCTGCCAGCGCCAGCGCGGGGTCATCCAGTAGGAGGTATCAACGCGCAAGCCGGCGGATTTGGAGTAGCTGTGCAGGTTGCCGTCGCCGCTGCTGCCCTGGCCGTAGAAGCGTTTTTGTACGAACGGGGTGACTTCTACGTCAATGCGCGCGTTGCGGTAGCCACCACCGGCGGCGAGGCGGGCAGTGATGTCGTTGTAGTTTTTGTTGTTGTAGTAGTACACACCGCTGATGTCGCCGTGCAGCGAGCTGTAGAGGTTGTCGCTGAGCGACCATTTTTTGTCCGCACCGATGCTGTAGCTGATGCCGTTGGCTTTTTCTTGCTCACGACTGGCGGTGAAGGTGCGGCCGTTGCCCAGTTCCAGGCGTGTGCCTTTTTTGGCAACGCCGTTGACGTTATTGTCGTGAACGTAGCTCAGACTGCCGTTGAATGACCATTGGTCGCGGCGATCAATGGCAGCGATGTATTCGTCCAGCGCTTTGCGGTCTGCTTCGGAGACATCCGAGCTGCGCAGTTTTTGCAGCTGTTCTTTGGCGGCGATCATTTCGTTGTTGCGGTAGAGCGCCAGTGCCGTCTGGAAGCGCAGCATGCGGTTGTCTGGCAGGGCGGCGACGAGTTTGCGATAGAGACGGACGGCGTCATCCGTACGGTTCTCGTTCATGGCGATGATGGCATTGCCCCAGTCAATGAGCGAGTCATCGCGATTCGGTACTTTGGCATAAATCGGCAACAGCAGTTTGAGACCGTCGGTTTCGTTGCGGCGGATAAGTTCGACCAGGAGTTTTTCCAGCTCGTCCGGGTGTTCCATCAGGTATTCGGGGGTATAGACGATGTCTTCCTTGCTACTGGCCGCGTCGCTCGGCAGGGTGTTGGCGGGGCGCACCGTGGGCTGTTTCGGCGCGTTTTCTACGGCAGCCTTGCCGATGTTGTCTTCTGAAAGGCGCTCGTTACCGCGGTCAAGGGGGACGGGAATGTCACGTCCGGCAGGCGGTGCGGGTTGGGCGACAGCAGTAGCGGTGAGCAGCAGGCCGGTAGTTACGGCGAGGGTCATTCGGGTGATATTCATGAGGTTCTCGTTTGTTGTGATGGGTAACGCAAAGCGGCGCATTATAAAGCAATGCTTTTTTTATTGGCTATGAATCCATCGCAATATCGCAGGCGATGCGGCGGGAATCTGCACGCGTAATTCCCAAAAAGCGGCGATAGGCGTATTATTTTAATAATTTCACCCAATAGAGAGGAGCTCATGCTCAGTCATAATCAAAAATACGAATACCGCGCACCGGGCAGCGATGTGCAAAGCCTGAAGGAAGCGCTGGTATATAAGCTCATTTTCAGCCTCGGCTGTCCGCCAGCGGATGCGACCAGAACCAACTGGCTGAATGCCGCCTTGCTCGTCGTGCGCGATCTCGCCGCCGAACGCTGGCTGCAAACCACCCGCTATCTGCGCCGTGAAAACCTGCGCCGCGTCTATTACCTCTCCATGGAATTCCTGATGGGGCGGGCGCTGTCCAACGCGCTCATCGCCGAAGACGTTTACGACGCCTTGCGCGAAGCGCTCGCCGAACTGGGACAGGATTTGAACGACATCATCGCCGAAGAAGGCGATCCGGGCCTGGGGAACGGCGGTTTGGGACGCCTCGCCGCCTGCTTCATGGACAGCCTTGCCACCCTGCGCATCCCGGCGATGGGCTACGGCATCCGCTACGAATACGGCATGTTCCGCCAAGATATCGAAAACGGCAAACAAGTTGAGCGCCCGGATACCTGGACGGAGCAGGACATCGCCTGGCAATTCCGCCGCCCAAGCAAACACTACGTCATCCGCTTCGGTGGCAACATCCACTACCAGGGCGAACAATGCATCTGGAACAACAGCGAACAAATCACCGCCCTTGCCTACGACCAAATCATCCCCGGCTACGGCACCGCAGCGGCGAACACCCTGCGCCTGTGGTCGGCACACGCCGGTGACGTCTTCAACCTCAATGACTTCAACCGCGGCGACTACTTCGCGGCGATGGAAAAACAAAACACCTCCGAAAACGTCTCGCGCGTCCTCTACCCGGACGACTCCACCGCGGTCGGCCGCGAACTGCGCCTGCGCCAAGAATACTTCCTCACCTCCGCCTCCGTGCAGGATATCGTCCGCCGCCACCTCAAAGAAAACCCGGACATCAGCACACTGGCCGACACCGTCGCCATCCACCTGAACGACACCCACCCGGTGCTTGCTATCCCCGAACTCATGCGCATCCTGATTGACGAATACCGCGTCAAATGGGACGACGCCTGGGCGGCCTGCGGCAAAATCTTCAGCTACACCAACCACACCCTGATGGGCGAAGCGCTGGAAACCTGGCCGGTGGAAATGATGGGCCGCGTCCTGCCGCGCCACCTGCAACTCATCTTTGAAATCAACGAACACTTCCTCGACGGCTTGCGCAAACAAGGCTACGACGGCGACTTCATCCGCCGCGTCTCCCTCATCGACGAAGGCGGCGAACGCCGTGTGCGCATGGCATGGCTGGCAGTCATCGGCTCGCACAAAATCAACGGCGTCGCCAAAATCCACTCCGACCTCATGGTCAAATCCATCTTCGCCGACTTCGCCCGCCTCTACCCCGAACGCTTCACCAACGTGACCAACGGCGTCACCCCGCGCCGCTGGATAGCGCTGGCCAACCGCGACCTCGCCGCACTCATCGACCGCCACATCGGCGCCGACTGGCGCGTACACCTCGAACAACT
>ERZ773043.1883-NODE-1883-length-11511-cov-4.774092_pt1 | contig 11511 bp, 4 predicted proteins | sample MGYA00580636_ERZ773043 | MGnify/ENA primary metagenome ERZ773043 (study PRJEB29015, sample SAMEA2737992) | human oral metagenome | biome: human oral; feature: human-associated habitat; material: dental | place: China | collected 2065 ... | reverse complement strand
TCAATGGCTACGCCAAGGAAGTCATGAACAAGCTCCCGATGGAGTTCGCTGTCGAGGCTCAGAAGCTCCTGAGCATCTCCCTCGAAGGCTCCGTTGGCTAATCCCCATCACCCCCATTTCCGAATCATACAGATATGCTTAAGATAGAGAACCTCCACGCATCCATTGGAGATAAAGAGATACTCAAGGGAATCAACCTCACCGTAGGCAAGGGTGAGGTGCACGCCATCATGGGCCCCAACGGCTCGGGGAAGAGCACCCTCTCATCGGTCCTCGTCGGCCACCCCACCTATGAGGTGACGGAGGGCTCCGTGACTTTCGAGGGTGAGGATATCCTCGAGCTTGAGCCCGAGGAGCGCGCACACCTCGGCCTCTTCCTCAGCTTCCAGTATCCCGTCGAGATCCCAGGCGTCAGCATGGTGAACTTCATGCGTGCTGCCCTCAACGAGCGTCGCAAGGCCGCTGGTCTTGATCCGCTGCCCGCTGCTGAGTTCCTCAAGCTGATGAAGCAGAAGCGCGAACTCGTCGAGCTGGACAACAAGCTCGCCAGCCGCTCGGTCAACGAAGGCTTCTCCGGTGGTGAGAAGAAGCGCAATGAGATCTTCCAGATGGCTATGCTCGAGCCCAAGCTCGCTATCCTCGACGAGACGGATAGTGGTCTGGATATCGACGCCCTGCGCATCGTCGCTAAGGGCGTCAATGAGCTGCGCAGCCCCGAGAACTCTACCATCGTCATCACGCACTACCAGCGTCTTCTGGACTATATCCGCCCCGACTTCGTGCACGTCCTCTACAAGGGGCGTATCGTACGTAGCGGTGGCCCCGAGCTGGCTCTCGAACTCGAGAAGCGCGGCTACGACTGGATCAAGGAAGAGGTAGGAGAGTAGTCTGACCATGGAAGCGATCACCAAGAAGTACCTTGACCTCTACGCTGCCCTTAGTGGGGAGCTGCAGGAGCGTCCACAGCTACTCAATCACTACCGCGAGGCGGCTTATGACGCCTTCGCTCGTCTGGGGGTACCCCGCTTCAAGAGCGAGGACTACCAGCGTACCGACCTGCCCAGCCTCTTCGCCGAGGACTGGAAGCTCCACGTGCTGGACGGTGCTCCTTACTGGGCATCGCAGGCCTTCGCACCGGAGATCTTTATCGGTGCGTTCTCTGACTTCGTACGCCTGCATCCTGAGCTGGCACAGGAGTACTACGGCCGCATTGCGCCCATCGCTACTGACGGGCTCGTCGCGCTGAACACTCTCTTCGCTGCTGAGGCTCTCGTCATCTACGTGCCTCGTGGCGCAAAGATCCCTGGTCACATCGAGCTGAGCTATATCCTGCCACGCCTGGCAGGGCATATCTCCGTAGAGCGTGCACTTATCATCCTCGAGGATGACGCCGAGGCGACGCTTCACTTCCGTGACTGCCCCGAGACGACGGAGCGCGCTATGGCGCTGCGCACCATCGAGGTCCACGTCGGGCGCCGTGCCCGCTTCTCGCTCATCGAGCGTGAGGAGTCGGCCGAAGCGAATGTGCGTATCTCCTCGCTCTACGTCCGTCAGATGCAGGATAGCGTCGTCGACCTCAGCGGTGTCACACTGCGCAATGGTGTGACGCGCAATAACTACTTCATTACGCTCGCCGAAGAGCGTGCCGACCTCAAGGTCTCTGGCTTCATCCTCACCGCAGGGAAGGCACATACGGACAACTTCTCCTACATCGAGCATGCTGTACCGCACTGTACCTCGGATGAGCTCTTCAAGTACGTGCTGCGTGACGATAGCCGTGGTGTCTTCACCGGGCGTATCCTCGTAGCGCAAGACGCGCAGAAGACGCAGGCTTATCAGAATAACCGTAACCTCCTGCTCTCGCCTACGGCTCGTATGCAGTCGAAGCCCCAGCTGGAGATCTACGCTGACGACGTGAAGTGCTCCCACGGGATGACCACGGGTCAGCTCAGCGCAGACGCTCTCTTCTATATGCGCCAGCGCGGTATCTCCCTTGAGGAAGCTCGTCTGATGCTAAGTAATGCCTTCGCCGAAGACGTCATAGCGCGTATCCCCGTCGAGGAGATCGCTGACGACGTGCGTGCCCGCATCGAGGAGCAGCTGCGTAAGTAGCCCGCCCTACATATAAGATATACGACCCGCGCCCATGGCTCCGAGTGAGCTATGGGCGCGGGTCTTTTATTACCTATATGTGTGACATAATGGCGTGTAATAATGCCGTTTATGCGATGTTATCCTGCTCTTTGTGTCATAATGGCGTGCTTTTCGGGCTGGGTACGTGCTTTGCAGAAGGGTATGTAGCGTGGGCACTAAGGTCCACCCCCTGACATAAAAATGAACATTAATAAGTATACCATCAAGTCGCAGGAGGCCCTGCAGAGCGCTATCGAGCTCGCTCGCAAGGCCGGCAATCAGGCCATTGAGCCCGTTCACCTGCTTACAAGTATTTTGACTCTCGGAGATAGTCTTACTGACTTCCTCCTCTCTAAGCTCGCTATCCAGCGTACCCGTCTTGAGGAGAGCCTGCAGCGTATGCTCTCGGCTCTGCCTAAGGTTTCGGGTGGCGAACCCTATCTCAGCTCCGATGCCACGAAGGTACTCGACAAGGCTGAGGACATCGCCACCGAGATGAAGGATGAGTATGTAGCTCTCGAGCACCTCTTCCTCGCACTCGCTGAGGTCGACACCTCGGTAGCTCGACTCCTCAAGAGTGACTTCGGCCTGCAGGTCGCAGAGCTCCGTAAGGCTGTCGATGAGCTGCGTAAGGGCAACCGCGTCACCAGCCAGCACGCCGAGGAGCAGTACAACGCCCTCAGCAAGTACGCTATCAACCTCTGCGAGCGTGCTCGTAGCGGTAAGCTCGATCCCGTCATTGGCCGTGACGATGAGATCCGTCGCGTCCTGCAGATCCTCTCTCGTCGTACGAAGAATAACCCCATCCTCATCGGGGAGCCTGGTGTCGGTAAGACGGCTATCGCAGAAGGTCTGGCCTTCCGTATCGTCCGTGGTGACGTCCCCGAAAACCTCCGCTCCAAGCAGGTCTACTCCCTCGATATGGGTGCCCTGATCGCTGGTGCGAAGTATAAGGGTGAATTCGAAGAGCGTCTGAAGTCCGTCGTCACCGAAGTCACGAAGAGCGAAGGCGAGATCATCCTCTTCATCGACGAGATCCACACCCTCGTAGGTGCTGGTAAGGGCGAGGGCGCTATGGATGCTGCTAACATCCTCAAGCCTGCTCTGGCACGTGGCGAACTCCGCTCTATCGGTGCTACGACCCTCGACGAGTACCAGAAGTACTTCGAGAAGGACAAGGCTCTGGAGCGCCGCTTCCAGATGGTTATGGTCGACGAGCCCGATGAAGCCAGCTCGATCTCCATCCTCCGTGGGCTGAAGGAGAAGTATGAGAACCACCACAAGGTGCGTATCAAGGACGATGCCATCATCGCTGCTGTCCGCCTCTCCGACCGCTACATCACCGACCGCTTCCTCCCCGACAAGGCTATCGACCTTATGGACGAAGCTGCCGCACGTCTGAGGATGCAGATTGACTCCCTCCCCGAGGGGCTCGACGAGATCGCACGTCGTATCACCCAGCTCGAGATCGAGCGTGAGGCTATCCGCCGTGAGGACGACGAGGAGAAGCTCGAAGAGCTGAACAAGGAGATCGCCACGCTGCGCGAAGAAGAAGCTGGCGACAAGGCTAAGTGGATGCGTGAGCAGGAGCTCATCAACCGCATACAGCAGTGCAAGATCGAGGTCGAGCAGCTGAAGATCGAGGCTGACAGCGCTGAGCGCAGCGGTGACTACGGTCGCGTCGCTGAGATCCGCTACGGCCGACTCAAGGAGAAGGAAGCCGAGATCGCCTCTATCCAGCAGGAGCTCACCGAGGCTCAGGGCGATAGCGCTCTGATCCGTGAGGAGGTCACTGCCGAGGACATCGCCGACATCGTCTCTCGCTGGACGGGGATCCCCGTCGGGAAGATGCTCCAGAGCGAGCGTGATAAGCTCCTGCATCTCGAGGAAGAGCTGCACAAGCGTGTCGTCGGTCAGGAGCAGGCTATCCGTGCCGTCGCTGACGCCGTACGCCGTAGCCGTGCCGGTCTTCAGGACCCCAAGCGTCCCATCGGCTCATTCATCTTCCTCGGTACCACCGGTGTCGGGAAGACCGAGCTGGCAAAGGCGCTGGCTGAAATCCTCTTCGATGACGAGACGATGCTCACCCGTATCGATATGAGCGAGTATCAGGAGAAGTTCTCCGCCACCCGTCTCATCGGTGCACCTCCTGGATATGTAGGCTATGACGAAGGTGGTCAGCTCACCGAAGCCATCCGCCGCAAGCCCTACTCCGTCGTCCTCTTCGACGAGATCGAGAAGGCTCACCCCGACGTCTTCAACGTCCTCCTGCAGGTCCTCGATGACGGTCGTCTGACGGATAATAAGGGCCGTCTGGTGAACTTCAAGAATACGATCATCATCATGACGAGCAACCTCGGCTCCGACCTCATCCGTGAGCGTCTCTCCGATGTCCCCGCGGGCGGTGAGCAGGCTGCTATCGACGAGACGCGTGAGCTGGTACTCGGCCTTCTGAAGAAGACGATCCGTCCCGAGTTCCTCAACCGTATCGATGAGACCATCGTCTTCACTCCGCTGGGTCGCAAAGAGATTGACGAGATCGTCCGCATCCAGCTCGACAGCACGGCCCGCCTCCTGCAGGTCAATGGCATCGAGCTTCACTATACGCCCGAGGCTGTCGAATGGATCGGCAAGGAAGGCTACGACCCTGAGTTCGGGGCACGTCCTGTACGCCGCGTCATCCAGCATGTGGTGCTCAATGAGCTCTCGAAGAGCATCCTCTCAGGTGCTGTCGACCGCTCCAGCGTCATCACTCTTGACGTCGAAGATGGACAGCTGCGCTTCCGCTAAGGGCGCACGTCCCACGTGATATTGTTAGTTTAGTTGTTAGGGGTTGCTCCTCTGTGGGTCTGGATGCTTGCATCCTGCCTGCAGAGGAGTTTCCTTTTTGTACAGCGGAGAGTAGGGAGGCTGACCTATATTGGTTGCTGGGCTGACCTATATTAGGTTGTTGGTCCGTGTAGGGATAAAAGTTGTGGACGAGTGGCAGATAAGTTTGGGCTACGTACGTGGACGATAAATCTACGTACGTGGATATTTGGATTTGCGTGCCTGGTCTTTAAGACTACGTGCATAGACAGAAGAATACTACTACGGGAAGGCGCTTTTTTCTTCACGAGAATGGCACTTCTACCTCCCCGAGAGGCGCTCGCTACGGCCTGTGGTAGCGCACCTCCTTTATCCGCTCGGTCACCAGAAAAGCACGGCTTCGCATGGGGAAATCAATAGGCTTACTTCCAAGAGATACAGTATTGTGAAGAGCTTGCTATCTTTGCTGTATAAGTCAATCACCTGATCCCCACCACATACCCCTTCCTCTTATGAAGATCAGATACGCCCTCCTTGTGGCTCTCTCGCTCTCGCTACCCAGCTATGGGCAGAAGAAGCAGAGCGCTAAGGCCACCCCTCAGATCCAGCGGGTGCAGCAGATCCAGCGCATCCTCAAGCCCAATACGAGCCGGCAGAAAGATCGTAATCGTACTAATATCCCGCTCACCCGCGAACTCATCGACTACGGCATGAAGAAGCACGACCTCAATATTCTCCTCCAGGGCTACTCGGAGCTCTGGCTACGCACGGTAGATCGAGATCCCGAGGCGCAGATCAATGCTTACCAGACCCTTCATGAGCTGAAGAGTCTGCCTTGGCTGACGGCGACGGACCGCCTGGCCCTCAAGCTCTTCACCTTGTGCTATTACTCCGATCATCAGGATCGCTATCGCTACCGCCCCGAGGAGATCGTGGCGAAGCATGTCGATCCTGTGAATCCCGAGAGCTGGAGCCAGCAGGACTACAACACCTTCTACACGACCCGTATCCGTGAGCTCATCAGCGATCCCGCAGCGCTGTCGGCTTCGCTGAAGCCTTACTCCGCTGCCTTCTCTATTGATGAAGGGGCGATCGGAGAGCCTACGTTCGGCACGGAGCTGCTCAAGAACTTCCCCCCGATCGAAGCCCTTGTCCCCCTGCATCGTGAGGTGCTGAAGACCCTTCGCCCTGCCGCTGAGGCGAGCAAGAGCGTCTACTATCGTGCGCTTATCGATGCCCAGCAGATCCTTCTCGACAAGGATCAGATGACGGAGGCCCAGCGTATCGAGGCACTTGAGGGTCATCTGAAGAAGTACGCGAGCTATCCGGAGGTCGGTACGCGGCTAGGCTCACTCCTCGAGCTCTATCCCTACGAGCGTCTGCGCCGTGCCCGCTTCCTTGAGTCGGTTATCCAGCGTGTGACGGGGCTTACTCCAGAGATGCGCAAGCAGCTTGGGGAAGAGGCTAAGGAGTGTCGTCGCCCTGAGCTCCTACAGAGGGCTGACCGTAGCTACCTCGACAGAGTAGGCGTCCATCTGGAGGCCCCCTATCTCGTGACGAAGGCCACGGTGCGACTCTATAAGGTCCCTACGATTATCCGCCCCGATACGCGTGAGGAGTGGAAGCCTGGTAGCCAAGACAAGCCCATAGCGACGAAGGAGGTAACCTTCCAGCTCGATGACTTGGGCGAAGGCAAGGGAGCTAAGCCCTTTAGCCTGGATCTCCCTACACCAGCCAACTACTTCCTAACGACCACGTTCGAGTACTCTCCCGAGGCTTCGTCCAAGGACTTAGATGCGACGAATAGTCTGATGCGTACGGAGTACGTCTATCTCGCGCATGAGATAGGGAATGCAGGGGCGCATCAGTGGCTGAATGCCCGTACTGGGGCACCTGTAGCTGATCAGTCCTTCCACTCCTATCAGATATCCCCTGATATGGTTGACTTTGCCTATAAGGGGGATGTGAAGACCGATGCTCTCGGGTTCTATCACCTCAAGGAGGGGACCTACCGCTACTTCTTGGCATCGGGGAAGGACCCACTCATCGCCGAATCCTACCACTCCCGCGGGTGGAGAAAGGGCGAGGGGCCTGCTGCCCCCCTACGTCTCTATGCCTACGGAGGCTATGTGACCACCGACCGTCCTGCCTATCGTCCTGGACAGACGGCTCATATCTATGGGGTGTACTCCGAGGTGCGTATGCACGCCGAGGATGCTCGTGTAGCAGCTTCGAAGTCCCTCACGCTCGAGGTCATCAATGCATCGCGTGAGAAGGTGCAGGAGCTTACGGTCAAGACGGATGCCTTCGGGCGCTTCTCGACCAGCATCACCCTGCCGAAGGAGGACCTCACGGGTGACTATCATATCCAGGCTCGGGCGGCATCGGAGCGTGATCAAGAGCTTTCGTCTGAGTTCAGCTGTAAGTTCGCTGTCTTCGAGTATAAGCGCGAGGGGACAGAGCTTACCGTCGACATGCCCCAGCCTCCCTATCAGTATGGCGGCACGCTACCCATCACGGGCTCGGTGCGTACGCTCAGTGGTAGCCCCGTAGCGGATGCTCGTGTGCGCTATACGCTCGAGCGTCATGCTACCTTCTGGAGCTTCAGAGGGCTGAGCGTCGACTATAGCGATCGTAGCAAGATGGAGAAGATCACGTCGGAGGTCGTCACTGATGCCTCGGGTCGCTATTCCTTCACGGTGCCTCTTCCCGAGGATCCCCAGAAGCTCACGCAGCGTGAGGGGGATTACTTCGCTCCGTGGTACCACTATGTGCTGACTGTCACCTCAACGGATGGAGCTGGTGAGAGTCAAGAGAAGTTCTTGAATATACCCATCGGTCAGCCTGTGGGGGTGGTGAGGGTGAAACTCGCCCAGTTCATCGACCGCAAGAGTGCGAGCACGACGCTCCACTTCTCGAACGATACCTATAGATCCCGTGCCGAGGCTCCGACCGTTCATTATCGCCTCACGAGTGGTGGGAAGGTACATCTGGAGGGGATGACCCTTACTGATAGCATCATCGAGCTGGCTCCTCGCTTAGCTTCCCTTCCCTCGGGACGCTATGAGCTGGACTATACCGTCAAGTACCGCGACTCGCTCTCCTATGTCGGGCAGATGGCTCTCTACCTCTTCGATGCGCATGATAGCAAGGTCAGCGACCTGCGTGCACCCCTCCTCCTCTCCGCAGGAGATGGGAAGTATGGCGGCGGGAAGAAGCCCGTCGTCTACTATGCGACGAGCCTCCCCGATGCCTACATCTACTATAGTGTATATAGTCAGCGTGGCCCCATTGCCTCGGGCGTCCTTCGTCCGAAGGCTGGTGCGCTGTGTACGCTCCCGATAGATATCTCCAAGGAGCCCACCGAGCCCGAAGAGATCGATGTACAGCTCTACACCGTGCGTGACGGCCGCTTCCTCCGCGAAGAGGTGAAGCTTCAGCGGACACAGCCCGAGAAGCAGCTTCAGATCACGTGGGATAGCTTCCGTGACCGACTGAAGGCTGGCGATAAGGAGACCTGGAGCTTCACGCTCCGTGACGATAAGGGGCGCCCTGCTGAAGGTGTGGCGGTGGCCGTCTGGATGTACGATGCCGCCCTCGAAGCTTTCGGGAAGCTGAGTCCATGGTACCCTGCGCTGCGCCTGAAGAATACCAGCTTCTCAGGGCTTCTCGGTAACTATTCCGCCTCTGTCCGTAAGCAGAATCATGGGCGCTATCCTGATGGAGGATGGTGGGCTACTTGGCTGGGTGATAAGCCTCGTGGAGCATTCCGCTCACCCTTCATCAAGAAGTCCGGGGATGATAAGGAGGAAGCCTCCCCTGAGTATCTCGAGGAGATGCTTGCAGTCGCACGTCCTATGCTGTATGGCTCTTCTCTGGGTCTCGCTGCTGACTCTAAATTCGTCAATCATGTAGTCACAGCTGCTGTCCCTCGCAGCGCGAAGTCCGCTCGTCCCGCGGGTTGGGATCCAGAGGTGAGCGCCCCTGAAGTGAAGCTTCGCCAGGACTTCTCCGAGACGACGTTCTTCCTCCCCGAGCTAAAGACCGATAGCAAGGGGCAGGTTAGCTGGAGCTTCAATGCCCCTGAGCAGCTCTCTCGCTGGCGCCTCGTCCTCAACGCCCACAGCCGTACGCTGGATCATCATATCGAGCGCCGCACGGTAGAGACATCTCGCGAATTCAGCATCCGCCCCACGCTCCCACGCTTCGTTCGTGAGGGCGATACCGCGACCCTCGTCACCGAGGTGCGCAATGAGAGTCCCGAGGCACAGCGTGGTACGCTGACCCTCGAGCTCTTCGATCCCGCAAGTGGTGCGGTGCGCTCGACCCAACAACAGACCTTCGACATCGCTGCTTCGTCAGCTACGACCCTCAGCCTCCCGCTGGAGGGCTATCGTGGTCTGGACTCCGTTGGTGTACGTGTCATCGCCCGTGGTAGCCATTCCTCCGACGGCGAGCAGCACATCCTGCCCGTCCTCTCCGACCGTGAGACCATCACCGAGACGATCGCCTTCTCCACGCACTCCGAGGGGACGCAGCGTATCTCGCTGGCTCCGCTCTTCCCCTCGACAGGGAAGATGCCTGAGTCGGGTCTCTTCACCGTCACCCTGCAGCCCAATGCCTCGCGTCTGGCACTCACGGCACTCCCCGTGATGACCTATAATAAGGAGGCCTCCGCCTTCGCTGCTGCTACGGCCCTCTTCGGGCAGTCGGTAGCCCGCCTCCTCGTCGGCTATGAGCCCCTGCATAAGTGGGCCGAGGGCGTGCTGAATGCTCCCGAGTCCACGCAGAAGGGCACCAGCTATGGCGCCCTCGTCGGACGTGACAGCCTGCTCTCGAAGAGCCCTTGGGCGCGTCGCCTGAAGCAGGAAGCTGAGCAAGAGCGTGAGCTGGCTCGCTTCCTCCTCAGTCAGGATCATACGACCACGAGCGATCAGCTCCTCAAGCGTCTGAGTGACCTACAGACCTCCGACGGCCTGTGGGCGTGGTACCCTGGTATGAAGGGTAGCCTCTATACCACCGAGTACGTGCTGCGTACGCTGCTGCGTATGGCCGCCTACTCCGAGCTGGAGTCCGCCCTGCGTCTGCGCCTCGAGGAGATGATCCGCCGAGGGATGAAGGCACTGGACAAGCAGGCCGTACGCGATCACGCTGAGCTCGTCAAGGCTAAGCGTGCAGGGAAGAGCGTCTACGTCTACACCGACGTCGACTACCTCTACCTCGCAGCTCTGGCGAAGACGCGCGGCCTGCGTGATGCCTCCGAAGAAGCCAAGAAGGCAGAGAGCTACTTCCTCCGCGAGCTACGCACCAATCTCCGTGATATGCCACTGGATGACAAGCCCCGTGCAGCGCTGATCTTCCTCCGTGCAGGAGAGAAGAAGCTCGCTATGGAGCTCGTCGAGAGCATCCGTGACTACCTCGTCGAGGATGAGACGGGCCTCTTCTTCGCCCGCCTGCAGTCAGGGAGCTACTCGTGGATCAGCCGCGCACTGCCCGCTGCCGTCGAGACGCTGGAGCTCTTCTCCGACCCCGCCATCATGGATATCGAGCGCATCAGCGGTATCAAGCGCTGGATCGTCGCTCAGAAGCGCACCAACTCATGGGGGCGTGACCTCCCGACGGCCGAAGCCGTCTACGGGCTCACGCTCGGCGATCCTATCGCTCATGAGCTGGATAAGGACGCACAGGCACGCATCGACCTGCCCGTCGTAGGGGGTGAAGCCATTCGCCTCGAGGGTGACCGCCTGCAGGTGAAGATGCCCTTCACGAGTACCGTCCACCCCGACACCGTCCTGACGCTCTCGCAGTCGCAGCCTGCCGTCCTCTGGGGGAGTGCTACGGCGACCTACACCCTGCCCACGGCAGAGGTAGAGGCACGTGGCAAGCAAATCCAGATCACGCGTGAGACCTACCTCCTGCGCCGAGGGAGCAAGGGCGACGAACTCCTACCGCTCGCCGAAGGGCAGGAGCTGCGTGTCGGTGACCGCCTCCGCACGCGTCTCACGATCCGCCTCGAGCAGTCCCTCGACTTTGTCCAAGTCATCGACCCCCGCCCAGGCTTCACGGAGCCTATCATCCAGAAGCCCGGCTATGAGTGGGGCGAAGGCACGGGCTACTACGTCGAGCCGAAGGACACGGAGACGAACTTCTACATCGACCATCTCAACCGCGGTACCTACCTCCTCAGCTACGACCAGTATGTGGCACGCGCAGGCCGCTTCGCTGGCACCGTCGCCCGCATCGTCTCGTGCTACGCACCTGACTACAGCGCGCACACGGCAGCCGGTATCGTGACGAGCGTCCTGCCGCTGAAGAAGTAATTCCCCCAGCCGAATAGCTAAGCCCCCCACGAGCTCACTCATGCGAGCTTGTGGGGGGCTTTCTTTGTACTCTACGAAGGGGGGAGATACAACCTATATTGGTCAGCGGGCGAACCTATATAGGTTTCATATAGTCACCTATATTGCTTCGCTTTGTGACCTATATAGGTTCGCCCGCTGACCAATATAGGTTTCTACCACCCTTCACTACGGGTACGCACCCCCGATATCGTGATGAAGTACCTTTTCA
>ERZ773043.1877-NODE-1877-length-11521-cov-21.218298_pt1 | contig 11521 bp, 10 predicted proteins | sample MGYA00580636_ERZ773043 | MGnify/ENA primary metagenome ERZ773043 (study PRJEB29015, sample SAMEA2737992) | human oral metagenome | biome: human oral; feature: human-associated habitat; material: dental | place: China | collected 2065 ... | reverse complement strand
GGAGACTTGAGAAGGCCTGTCCCTAGTACGAGAGGACCGGGACGGACGAACCTCTAGTGCGCCAGTTGTCCCGCCCGGGGCACCGCTGGTTAGCCACGTTCGGACACGGATAACCGCTGAAAGCATCTAAGCGGGAAACCATCTTCAAGACCAGGTCTCCACACACCCAATATGGTGTGGAAGGCCCCCAGCAGACCACTGGGTAGATAGGCCAGACGTGCACGATCGGTAACGATCGAAGCTGACTGGTACTAACCGGCCGACACAACACACACCACCCACGCCACCACACAAACCCGACCCGCGTCCACTATACGGCCCACGACCAACCCACCCACACACACCACCACAACAACAACCACACACCACAACAACACAGAGACACCCTACAGACACCACCACCCACCACCACCAACCGTGGACGGGCGGACACCCCCACCAATGAGTGGACCGGCAACACCCCCCAGGTGGGTTAGCGCACCACACACCCCACACAAACGTCTCGGTGGTCATAGCGGGGAGGACACGCCCGGACCCATCCCGAACCCGGAAGCTAAGAACCCCAGCGCCCATGGTACTACGCCCGACAGGACGCGGAAGAGCAGGACACCACCGAGCACACACCACCAGCCCCTCGGGGAGCCCCACCACAGCGGGGAACCCCGAGGGGCGAACCACACCCCACAACAGGTAAGCTCACCAACAGAGCTCACTTACCTTGAGGAAACACTGACATGACCCAGGACAGGCGCAACGACCAGGGGCGCTCGCGCGGTGCCCGCTCGTATCGGTCCGGGGATCGGCATGGTTTTCGAAAGAGTGCTGATAACGACCGGCGGGGTCAGCGCCGGTCTGACCGGGGCGGGGCACATGGGCATGGAAATGGCTCGCGTTTTGAAAGCCGTGATGATTACCGTCGCGGTCAACGTGGCCAGCACGGCGAGCACAGTGAACACGGTGAGCGGCATCACCGCCAGAACGATCGCAAAGGACGGACGCCGGGGCGCGGGCAGCGCAATGGCGACCGGCGTGATTCTCGGCCGCCGCAGCGTGCACGCGTTCACGAGCCCGTCGTGCCCGATAATGTGCAGCCGGCAGATCTCGAGGCGTCCGCGCGTCGTGAGCTGCGAGCCTTGGGAAAGGTTAATGCGGAGAAGGTTTCGCGTCACCTCGTGATGACCCAGCGGTTGCTCAGCACCGATCCTGAGCTCGCTTACCAGCATGCCCGCTATGCCGCCTCGCACGCGGGCAGGGTTGCCGTCGTTCGCGAGTCAGCCGGCATCGCCGCCTACCTGGCAGGTCATTACGCAGAAGCACTACGCGAGATTCGTGCTGCGCGGCGCCTATCGGGCTTCGACATGCACCGTGCCATCGAAGCCGACTGCGAGCGCGCGCTGGGAAGACTCCAGCAGGCTCTCAAAGTCGCCAAGGAAGCAGACCCCCATCAGCTTGACGATCTCGAAGAGGCGGAGCTGGCCATGGTCGTATCGGGCGTACGACATGAGATGGGCCAGGACGACCTCGGACTGGTTGTGATCGAAGAAGCCATCATGATGTTCCGGGGCGATCGTGAGACGCTTCGTCGCCTCCACTCAGTGCGCGCCGACAGGCTGGAGGAGCTTGGCCGACAGGAAGAGGCCGCCGCGGTTCGCGAACGCATCGGGCAAGGGCCCCGACAGGAGACCGAAGACGATCATGTCCAGGTCTACGACATTGAGGATGACTACGACCAGGACCAGGCCGCCCAGACAGGATCCGACGCGTCTGCTCGATCCGAATCATCCAGCTCGGAGAACCTCCCGGTTTCAGATGAAGATGCTCCTGTAGGCGACCAGGGCGGCGACCTTCGTGAAGAGGTCCCGGCTGGCGCTCCTCTCGGCAGCGATCGGATCGCAACAACGGGCGACGCTGCCGCAGGTGACCGCGACGACGGTGCCGACAGCGAGGACAGCGACGAATCCTCGTCCTTCGAGGAGCGTGTAGAGGCGGAGATGGCCGAGTTACTCAGCGACGTCGACGACACCCAGGATCAGGAGGCTTGAGATGACCGAACCGTCGCCCACCCCTGGATCCTCACTGCTCCTGGGGAGTGAGTCGCCCCTGGCGGAGACCTATGACGTCGCTCTTCTCGACCTTGATGGCGTGTGCTTCGCCGGCGACTCCTCTGTCGACCACGCTGCTGACAGCGTCAATGGCGCTCGTGCCCGCGGCATGAGGCTGTCCTTCATCACCAACAACGCCTCCCGGGCTCCGCAATCCGTAGTCGACAAGTTGGCCGACAATGACATCAGGGCCTCCTCCGGTGAAGTCTTCTCGGCTGCCATGGACGCCGCCGCATTACTGCGCGATCACCTCGCCGAAGGGTCGCCCGTGCTCGTCGTCGGCGGTCAGGGCCTGCGCGAGGCATTGACCGCTGAGGGCTTCGCAGTCGTCGACTCCGCCGATCGGCAGCCGGCCGCCGTCGTGCAGGGCTGGGACCCGGCTGTGGATTGGGCGATGATGTCCGAAGGCCTGTACGCCATTGCGGACGGCGCCATCCACGTCGCCACCAACCTTGATGCCACGCTGCCCACAGAACGCGGTTTCGCCCTGGGCAACGGCAGCCTCGTCGCGGCCATCACCAACGCCTCCGGCCGTGAGCCACTAGCGGGCGGCAAGCCCTTCCCCGGGATCTACGAGCGCGCCCTCGCGCGCGCCGGCGGTTCCAAGCCGCTGGCTGTAGGAGACCGTCTCAACACCGATCACGTCGGCGCTCGCGCCGCCGGCATCCCCGGATTGCATGTTCTGACCGGCGTCAACACGGCGCGCGACGTCGTCCTGGCTCAACCCGAAGAGCGCCCCGCCTACCTCCACACCGATCTGCGCGGGCTGCTCGAACCTCATCCGGAACCGGTGCACGAGCGCCACGGAGAAGAGAGCCTATGGACAGTGGGTGAGGCGCATTGCGGCATCCGCGGCGATTCCGTGATTCTGAACGACGAGGAGGCCCTGACCGGGCAGGAGGCCGAAATCACCCTTGATGCGTATCGGGCTCTGGCCTGCGCCGTGTGGGAGCACCTGGACACGTACGGCGCGGCATCGGCGCCGAACATCCCCGACCTTCGCGTGTGGAACTGAATCTGACAATCACTAACTACTATGGAGCACCAGAACACTTCCGACGGAACTCCTTCTGAAACGCGCCCCGTTCCGGCTCCACCGCCGGTCGAGGCGCATGCCGGTGAGTCTGACGACGTCATCCAGGTCACCGAACGTCTTCAGGAGGCCGGCGAGGCGCCATTGGAGGAGCGGGCTGCCGCTCTCGCAGCGATTCACGAGACTCTTGCCCTGGAGCTTCGCCAGGCCGAGGGCTGACACGGTAACCTCTCGATTCCGAGAGCAGCACATCACCAGTAGAACCAGTATCCGGGAAGCTAGACAGACACCTGTTATTGCATGGCACGACTCATTCGTCTCGACTCCGAACTCGTCCGGCGCGGGCTCGCCCGTTCTCGCACGCATGCTGCCCAACTCATCGCCGATGGGCATGTCACACTTGACGGGGTCGTCGCGGTCAAGCCGGCCCGCCAGGTCAGTCCGGCGCAGGCGCTCGAGATCGTGACGCCCCAGGGAGACGACTACGTCTCGCGCGGTGCTCATAAACTTGCCGGCGCCCTGGATGCTCTTGACTCCCGCGGCTTGGCGCCCACGATAGAAGGGCGCCGTTGCCTGGATGCCGGTGCCTCCACCGGGGGCTTTACCGATGTACTGCTTCGGCGCGGAGCCTCGCATGTGGTTGCGGTCGACGTCGGTTACGGGCAGCTCGCCTGGCCCCTCCAATCCGACGAGCGCGTCACGGTTCTCGACCGCACCAATGTGCGTGCTCTGGATCCGCAGGCTGTGGCGCCCGCTCCGGGACTCGTTGTCGGCGATCTCTCGTTCATCTCCCTGACTCTTGTGCTGGCTCCGCTCCTGGCCGCGGCCGCCGAGGACGCCGACTTGCTGCTCATGGTCAAGCCGCAGTTCGAGGTCGGCAAGAAGCGCCTGGCACGCGGGGGAGTAGTGCGCGATCCCGAGCTGCACGTCGAGACCGTCCTGGCCGTGGCCGCCCACGCGCATGAGCTCGGGGTTGGGATCAACGCTGTGGAGGCATCCCCTCTGCCCGGTCCCGCCGGCAATGTGGAGTACTTCGTCAACCTGCGCGCCGGATGCGGAGGAGCTCCGACTGACCTCGTCGGTGAGGCTCTGCTCGCCGAGACTCGTCGTGCCGTCGCCGAAGGGCCTGCCGGCTGCTCTACGGAAAGGAGACAGCCGTGAGCGAATCCCCGTCGTCTGCGTCATCAGCGTCGCCCGCGTCGTTCACAACGTCCCGCACGCCGGTCGGCTCGGCCGGCTCAACAGGGCCGACCGAGCCGACTGAGCCGACCGAGCTTGGGCGGACCGCTCCGCCGGCGGAGCCGTCTGCGGCAGGGCGCGCGTTGAACCGCGTGATGGTGCTCGAACGGGACCGCGGTGATACGCCGGTACCGCGCCACCGCAAAGCCGCCCCGACCGCCACCGCTGTCATGCGCGCGAAGGCGGCGCTGCGGGCTCACGGCGTCCAGGCCGTCGATCCCGCCTTCGGCGGAGACGTCGATCTCGTCCTCGTGCTGGGCGGGGACGGCACGATTCTGCGCGCCTCGGAAATAGCTCGCCAGCGCGACGTCCCCCTGGTGGGGGTCAACACGGGCCACGTCGGCTTCCTGGCGGAGGCCGATCCCGATGCGGTCGAGGGAGTCGTCGCCGACCTCGTTGATGGTCGATACACGGTGGAGACCCGTATGACCATTGATGTTGAAGTCACCGCCCCCGATGGTGCGGTCACTCACGACTGGGCCCTGAATGAGGCGGCTCTGGAGAAGCGCGACCGCGCCCGCATGCTCGAGGTCGCCATCGGGGTCGATGGGCAGGCGGTGTCCTCCTTCGGCTGCGACGGCCTGGTGATGGCGACCCCGACCGGATCGACCGCCTACGCCTACTCCGGGGGCGGACCCGTGATCTGGCCGGAGGTCGAGGCGCTGCTGCTCGTGCCGCTGGTCGCACACGCCCTGTTCACGCGCCCGCTCGTCCTGGGGCCCAACTCCTGCTTGGAGGTGGTGATCCAGCACGCGGGACTGGGCGACGCCGAGGTCTGGTGCGATGGACGACGAAGCCTGGATGCTCCCGCGGGCTCGCGCATCCGCGTCAGGCGTGCGGACCGGCCCGTGCGTCTGGCACGACTGAACGACGCGCCCTTCGCCACTCGCCTCGTACGCAAGTTCGACCTTCCGGTCGAGGGCTGGCGCAATCCCATCGGCGACTCCGGCGACTCCGGCGACTCGGATGACTCAGGCGACCCGGGCGACACCGCATGATCGAGTCGCTCCATATCGAGAATCTCGGCGTCATCGAGCGGGCTGAGCTTCCTCTCAGCCCCGGTCTGACCGCCTTGACGGGGGAGACCGGGGCCGGCAAGACCATGGTGCTCACCTCTCTCGGGCTCCTGCTTGGGCAACGGGCCGAGAGCACCATTGTGCGAACCGGGGCCCAGCGCGCTCTGGTCGAGGGCGCCTTCACTCTGGATCCGGCCTCTCGGGCCGCCTCTCGGGCCAGGCAGGCCGGCGCCGAGCTCGACGACGACCTGCTCATCGCCACCCGCACGGTGCCGGCCTCGGGTCGTTCTCGTGCGCATCTGGGCGGGCGTGCGGTCCCCTCCTCCGTGCTCACCGACATCGGGCCCCACCTGGTGTCGGTACATGGACAGACCGAGCAACTCCGATTGCGCAGCGCCGCCGCTCAGCGGGCCGCCCTGGACAGTCTGGGAGGACCGGAGCACGCCGGACTGTGCCGCCGCTATGCCGAGGCCTATCGCGCGCGCCGCGAGGCCGCCGAAGCGCTGGACCACTGGCGCGCCGGGGCCCAGGCGCGCCAGGAGGAGGCTGAACGCCTGCGCGAGTGGCTGGAGGCGCTGGAGGCGCTGGAACCTTCTCCGGGGGAGGACCACGAACTCACCGCTGAAGCTGAGCGGCTCGACCATGCCGAGGATTTGCGTCTGGCGGCGGGCACCGCTCGTACGGCCCTGGTCGGTCAAGAGGACGTCGTTGCCCCCGGCCAGGCGGATGCGGCCGCGCTTCTCGCCGCTGCGCAGCGCGCTCTGGCCGGTGCTCCGGGAGAGGATGATCGCTTGGCCGAGCTCGCCGGGCGCACCCGCCAACTGAGCGTTCTGACCGCCGACATCGCTGCCGAGCTGGGGGAGTACCTGGTGTCCCTGGATGCCGATCCGGCCCGGCTCGCCTGGATTCAAGATCGACGCGGAGAGCTGGCACGTGCCTGCCGTGACATCGGAGGGCCGGCTACGGAGATCGACGATGTCGATGCACTCCTCGCCTGGGGGCGGCGAGCGACAGAGCGGCTGGCTGAGCTCGATGGTGCAGAAGACAGCGCCGCGTCTCTGGAGCAGGCGCTGGACGGTGCTCACGCCGCCCTGGATGAGGCGGCCGGGCAGCTGACTGCGGCGCGTCGGGCGTTGGCCGGCAGACTCGAGGCGGCCGTGACCGCTGAGATCGACGGCCTGCAGATGAAGGGGGCGCGATTGGTCGTTGAGCTTGAGCCGCTCGACGAGCCCGGTCCCACCGGTGCCGAGGCCGTCTGCCTGATGCTGGTCTCTCATCCGGGTGCACCTGCGCTGCCGCTGAGCAAGGGCGCCTCGGGCGGTGAACTGTCCCGCATCATGCTGGCTCTGGAGGTCGTGCTGGCCGACGCCGCCGGCGCACCGCAGCCGAGTGCCGCGCCCAGCCACCAGCGGACTTTCGTCTTCGATGAGATCGACGCGGGAGTCGGAGGGCGTGCTGCGCGTGAGATCGGTCGCAGGCTCGCACGGCTGGCTCGTCGCCACCAGGTGGTAGTGGTCACCCACCTGGCGCAGGTCGCCGCCTGGGCCGACACCCAGCTCGTGGTCGTCAAGGAGACCAAAGAGACTAAGGGGACCAAAGAGAGCAAGAGGGCCAAGGGGGCTGGGCAGACTCAGGACACTGCTGCATCACTCGGTGAAAGCCAGGATGATGCTGAGACAGCAGAGGCAACCCGCACCCGGGTCGTGCAGGTGGTGGGCTCCGAGCGCGTGACCGAGCTGGCCCGCATGCTCTCCGGACATGAGCGCTCCGAGGCCGCTCTGCGGCATGCCGCTGAGCTTCTGGAAGAAGCCTCCATGGGACAATCCCCGACGTGAGGAACCCGTTTCGCAGGCAGGTGTCGTCGGACCCCGAGTATCCCAGCGGGGTGGTGCGCGTCGACGCGCGCACCAAGAAGCTGACGAAGCGTCTTCAGGCCGGCGAAATCGCCGTCATCAACCACACGGATCTCGACCGCGTGGCCGCCGAGGCGCTCGCCGAGGCGCGTCCCGCCGCGGTTCTCAACGCCGCACCGTCGGTATCCGGGCGCTACCCGAACCTCGGCCCGGGCATTCTGGTGGACGCCGGCATTCTGCTCATCGACGACTTGGGCACCGACGTCATGCGTCTGCGCGAGGGGCAGCGTGTCAGCATCGAGTCGGGCGACGACGGGCCCGCGAAGGTGCGTGCGGCTGGCAAGAGCGAGGAGATCATCGCCGAGGGCGTGCTGCAGACCCGGGAACGGGTTGAGGAGTCCATGGAGGCGGCGCGTGCGGGCCTGTCGGTCCAGCTCGAGGCGTTCGCGGTCAACACGATGGAGTACATGCGCGGTGAGCGCGACCTTCTGCTCAATGGCGTGGGCATGCCCGACATCAGCACCAGGATGAGCGGCCGCCATGTCCTGATCGTTGTGCGCGGCTACTCCTACAAACAGGATCTCATGGCGCTGCGTCCGTATATTCGCGACTACAAGCCCGTCATCATCGGGGTCGATGGCGGGGCCGATGCCGTCATGGAGGCGGGGCTCAAGCCGGATATGATCGTCGGCGACATGGATTCCGTCTCGGACAAGGCCTTGGGAAGCGGCGCCGAGATCGTCGTTCACGCCTACCGCGATGGCCGGGCTCCCGGGCTCGCCCGTGTGGAGCGCCTCGGCGCCGAGCACAAGGTCTTCGCGGCCACCGGCACCAGCGAGGACATCGCCATGCTCATGGCCGATGGCGCCGGAGCGGAGCTCATCGTCGCGGTCGGCACGCACGTGACGCTCCTGGAGTTCCTCGACAAGGGCCGCGAGGGGATGTCCTCGACCTTCCTGACGCGCCTCAAGGTCGGCAACCGCCTCATCGACGCCAAGGGCGTCTCGCGCTTGTACCGCACTCGTATCTCCGGCTGGCACCTGAGCTTCCTGGCTCTCGCCGGGCTCATCGCCCTGTTCGCAGCGCTGGCCTCCACGCCGGCGGGGCAGACGCTCCTGGGTCTGTCCGGCGCTGTATGGGATGACATCGTCAACTTCCTCCGTTCACTCGTGGGCCTGGCCCCGAGTACGCCCTCCGTTTGAGCAAGGACAGGACCTTCATGATCGATTTCCGCTACCACCTGGTCTCGCTCATCTCCGTCTTCCTGGCGCTGGCCGTGGGCGTCGTCCTCGGCGCAGGCCCGCTGCAGAACTCGCTGGGCACCGCTCTGAACGACCAGGTCACCTCCCTGCGCGAGAACCGCAAGGCCACGCAGACTCAGCTCGAGCAGACCGAGGCGGCCGTCAACGACCGTGACGGCTACATCACCGCAGCCGCTGCCGCTTATCTGCCCGGGACCCTCGACGGCAAGAAAGTCGCCCTGGCGGTTCTTCCCGATACTGAGTCGGATGATGTTGAGGGCATCGCCGCTCAGGTGGAAGCGGCAGGGGGGAAGATATCCGGACGCGTGAGCCTGACCACCGCTTGGGTCGATCCTTCTCGGGAGACTTTCCGCCAGACGTACTCGGGGCAGTTCGCTCCCCACCTCGGCAAGACGACCTCGACTGACGGCAATGGTGTGCTCGGAGAGGGACTGGGCACTGCGCTCACCAGCGACTCGGAGAGCGCCAAGGCGCTGATGGACCTGCTGACCGCCACCGATAGCCCGCTGGTCTCCGTTGATGCCAAGCCCAGTGGACCCGCGGATATGGTCGTCGTCGTCGGTCCGCACAGCCCTGATGCGGCGGACCCGAAGAGCACGGAGACGGCGGATTCGCTGGCGCAGACCGCGGCCTCCTGGGCCACCGCCCTGACCGGTACGGCTGCGACCGCCACGACGGTCATCGTCGGTGCCGCCGATGCTGACAATGACGTGGTCTCCGTTCTGCGCGCTGACAAGTCCTCCGTCACCACGATCGACTCGGTCGGCCAGGTCGCCGCAGCGGTGTCCACCCCGTTGGCCCTGGCCTCGACGGCCTCGGGAACGAAGGGGCATTACGGCTTCGACAAGGGCGTGGATGCGGTTATGCCGCCGGTGTCGAGGTAGCCGAGTAGAAGGAACAAGCGGCCGGGGCGCCGTGGTCGCCTGCATGCCGTCGGGCCCGGGCGGTGGATCGCGTCCACCACGGGCCTGCCCGGAGCAGAACTTCGATCCAGTCCCGATACGCTGCACCCATGAGCCGCACACCCGGGCGCATCGGCGCCTTGAGGACCACGCCGGATCGCGCCCTGGCCTGCGCCGCACTTCAAGCGTTCGGCGTGACCCTGTCATGGTCAACGGGCCTGGGAGTCATCGGGGGACTGCGTCCTTCTCTGGAACGGACGAACTTCCATGGGCGCGCTGTGAGCCTGCGCGGCGGTGTCGGGGCGGCAGCGGGGTCCGTGGCCGCAGGCCGCGTGGCCGGCCGTTTGATGAATCGCCCGACCACGCGCGGCTCTGAACGCGTGATGGTCGCGGCTGTCGTTCCGGTGGCAGCGGCCGGCGCCGCCGGTCTCGTCGATGATCTGGACGCCGGAGCCCACGACGGTGATGCTCCCGCCAAGGGCCTGGCCGGTCACCTGGGCGCATTGTCCCGCGGGCGCCTGACGACCGGTGTGCTCAAGATGGCCATGATCGGTTCCGGCGCCCTCGTCTCCGGAGCGCTCATGGCGCGGCGCCGCAGCGCCATGTCCGGTGAGTCTGAATCGCTCGCCACTGCCGCTGACGCCGCCATCAGTGCGATGGCCATTGCGACGTGGACCAATGTTCACAATCTGCTCGATCTGCGGCCCGGCCGCGCTCTGAAAACCGCGGCTCTGCTGAGCGGGGCCCTGCTGGCCGATGGTCGCGAGGGCGCCGAGGCGTCCAGGGCACTGGCCGCTGGTGGGCTGGGCGTCGTCGCCGCGGCCCTGCCCGAGGACCTCATGGAGAACACCATGCTCGGTGATACGGGTGCCAATGCCGTGGGGGCCGTCGTCGGAACCGCTTTGGCGGCCCACCCCAGCCGGACGGTGCGCGGCCTCGCTGCCCTGGTCGGGACGGCTCTGGTCCTGGCCAGTGAGCGCGTCTCCTTCACCCGGGTGATCGACCGTACTCCGGTGCTGGCCGCGCTTGATGGCCTGGGGCGCCGGGTCTCATGACCGCCTCCAGCCAGTCGGGCTCTGGGGCTCCGCGTGCGAAAGGCCTGCTCGGCGCCGTTTCCGGGGTCGCCGGTTTCACCCTCGTGTCGCGTGTGCTCGGTTTCGGCCGGTGGATCGTGCAGGCGACGACGGTGGGCGCCGGTACCGTAGCCGGTGCCTACGCCACCGCGAACCAGGTGCCCAATGTTCTCTACGAGGTCGTCGTCGGCGGAGCACTGGCCGCCACTGTCGTGCCGTTGCTGGCCGCGGTCGCGGTTCCTTCGCGCAGCCGAGATGCCTCGCGGATCGCCTCTGGCCTGCTCGGCGTCGTCCTGGCTGTGCTGACTCCACTGGCGCTGCTTCTGGCGGTACTGGCCGATCCCATTGCGGGGCTTCTGCCCTCCTCGGCGGGGGCGGATCCTGGTCTTCAGGCGGATCTGGTCGCCGATTTTCTGCGCATGTTCGCCGCCCAGGTGCCCCTGTACGGCATCGGCGTGGTCCTCACCGGGGTGCTGCAGGCCTGCGGGCGCTTCACATGGCCCGCGCTGACGCCCATCCTGTCCAGTCTCATCGTCATGGCGACTTACGCCGTCTTCGGCGCCATGACGTCCGACTCGCCGGGGCAGGCCGGGAGCACGGCCCTGAGCGTCCTGGGATGGGGCACGACGGCTGGCGTCGCCGCGCTCAGCCTGCCGCTCCTCTATCCGGTGATGCGCCTCGGAATTCGCCTGCGTCCCACGCTGCACGTGGACCGGGCGATCGCCTGGCGGGCTCTGCGGTTGGGCAGCGCCGGTGTGTGGACCCTGGTGGCCCAACAGGCCTCCGTTCTTGCAGTCCTGGCGCTGGCGCGCTCCGGCGGGCGTACTGGAACCGTGGCCGTCTACCAGTACACCCAGGCGGTCTACATGCTCCCCTACGCTGTCATGGCGGTGCCCGTGGCCACTGTCGTCTACCCCCGCCTCGCTGCGGCCTTCGACGCGGGAGGCGGGCGCCCTGCCGGGCAGAGGGCGCACCGGTACCCGCCTCGGGCCGTCGAGCTGGCCGCAGCCTCGACCGCTCTGGTCACTGCTGTTGCGCTCG
>ERZ773043.1876-NODE-1876-length-11523-cov-5.904430_pt1 | contig 11523 bp, 11 predicted proteins | sample MGYA00580636_ERZ773043 | MGnify/ENA primary metagenome ERZ773043 (study PRJEB29015, sample SAMEA2737992) | human oral metagenome | biome: human oral; feature: human-associated habitat; material: dental | place: China | collected 2065 ... | reverse complement strand
CAGCGCCCCGCGCGCCGCCCCGGCCCCGGGGTCGACGACCAGTGCGGGTCGAAGCGGGCCGGGGGCCAGGACGTAACAGTTGGCTGCGAAGACGGGGGCGATCGTGCGCTCGAGGATCATGGGATCAGCCTATGCGCGTCCGGGTCTCATGGACATCGCCACGACGAGGCAGCCTCCGCGGCTCATCGGCTCGGGTCATCGGCCGGTGGTCCTGCAGCGCACTCGTCAGGTGCAACCGGGGCCCGCTCCAGTGGGCGACGAGCCAGCGATCGTGGCTGGCCACGAGCAGCGTGCCGTTCCAGGCCGCCAGCGCCGCCTCCAGCGCCTCCGTGGTGTCGAGGTCGAGGTAGTTGGTGGGCTCGTCGATGATGAGGATCTCGGGATCGGCGGCGACCGCTGCGGCGAACTGGACGCGACGCTGATTCCCCGCGGACAGTTCGGCCACCCGTCGCCCTCAGTAGTGCGGGATGCAGGACACCGGCCCCGACCTCGCCGATACCCGAGTCCCAGGTCTCCTTCCCCAGGCCGGAGTCGCCGGGGCGAGGCAACCGCTGGGGGACAACGGCGATGCGACCGGACGCGGCCAGCGCCCCGCTGGAGTCGGTGGTGGGCGGTGCACCGGTGGCGATCCAGTGCAGCAGGGTCGTCTTGCCGCACCCGTTGAGATCGGTGACGAGCAGAGGCGCGAGCGCGGGCCTTGTTCTCCAGGTAGTCGGTGTAGGCGCCGGAGCAGCGGTGGATGCCGGGCACCCGTCCGCCACCGGAGACGGTCAGGAGCGCCTGCCAGGGGGCGGTGTCGAGGTCGAGGACGCAGGTGGCGGTGTCGTCGATGAAGGCGCGGTCATGACTGGCCAGCAGGACGTGGCCCTCCCACCCGCGGAGAGTCTCGGAGAGGAAAGAGACTGCCCCGTCGTCGAGGTGGTTGGTCGGCTCGTCCAGAAGGAGCGCGGCGGGGCGGATGATCAGAGTAGCGGCCAGAGAGGCGGCCGCGCCGGCCGGGCGACAGGGACGCCAGTTCGCGCGAGCGCGCCGAGGTCTCGGCAAGGCCGCCGAGCCCGAGACCAGCGAGCACCGAGGTGATGCGAATATTCAGGTTCCACACATCGGCCGCGGTCATGGCGGCGAAGAGCTCATCGTCATCGCGGACGAGAGCGGCATCGTCGGGACACGAGACCAATCGTGCGGTGATCGTCTCGAAGCGCGTGGTCATGGATCGCAGAGGCGCGGTAGCGGCATCGAGGTAGTCGCCGATGTCGCCGGTGCGGGTCAGGACGTCGGGGACGGGAGCGACGGCAGGGGCCCTGAGTGTGTCGGAGTCGGGAACGAGGTCACCCGCGACAAGGCGCAGGAGAGTGGTCTTGCCGCAGCCGTTGGGGCCGACGAGGCATGCGCGCTCCCCGTCGCCGACGGTGAAGGTGACGCCGTCGAGGAGCGGCTCCGCAGTGAAGGAGAACGACACGGACTCGAGTCGGACCGCGGCACGGCCCCTTCGGTGAGACGGATCACAGGATATCCGAGCGACCAAGGCGCTCGTCCCCGCGACCGTAGCAGCACTAAGACACTCCCGGCACCGCCGGACGCGAACGGACATGGCCGGAGGCTCCTTCGGAACCGCCCCATCAATTCATATAAGGAGCGCACGTGCTTCGGGGCAGGCTCCGACCCGGCTGAGTCGACCGATTCGGCCGTCGTCGAAGACAGCGGATCCGGGCTCGCGGACGCATGTCACTCGAAGGTGCGCAGGAAGTCGAGCATGGCGGGGTCACGGTGATCGGGGCCGCCGTTGCCGGTCTCCCGGCGGTCCAAGGCGTTGATCGCGTCGATCTGCGCGTGCGTGAGGGCGAAGTCGAAGATGTCGATGTTCTCACGCAGCCGGTCCTCATGGACGGACTTGACGACGACACTCACACCGGTCTGGACGAGCCAGCGCAGGATGACCTGGGGGACGGATTTGCCGTGCTCCCGCGCGATGGAGACCAGAACCGGATCCTTCAGAACGGCACCGCCCTGGCCCAACGGAGACCAGGCCTGCAATACGGTGCCGTACCGGGCGGAGATCTCGCGGGTGTCGCGACGCTGGTCGTAGGGGTTGAGGCGCAGCTGATTGACGGCGGGGACCACCCGGTTGTGGCACACGAGGTCGTAGTAACGGTCGGGGTAGAAGTTGGAGACCCCGATAGCGCGGACGAGCCCGGCGTCGACGAGCTCCTCCATGGCCCGCCACGACCCGTAGTAGTCGTTGAAGGGTTGGTGGACGAGCCACAGATCGAGGTAGTCCAGGCCGAGCTTGTCGAGACTGATCCGGAAGGCGGTCCTCGTGGCCTCGTAGCCGTGATCCTTGAACCAGAGCTTGGTGGTGATGAACAGGTCCTCGCGTGCGACGCAAGACTCGGCGATGGCCGCACCCAGGTCCTCCTCGTTGTAATAACGGGAGGCGGTGTCGAGCAGCCGGTAGCCGGCATCGAGGGCGACCGGGACGGCGGCGCGCACCTGCTCCCCCGTCATCTGGAAGACGCCCAGCCCCAGGGCCGGCATGGTCACGTTGTTGTTCAAAGTGAAGTTCTCCATGCTCCGACCCTGCCACGGGTGCGGCGCCACCTCCAGGCCTCGCTCGAGCTCCGGTGCGGCGAGCGGTCGGACCGACGTCACGACGGCTCTAGCGCGCCGGCGCCTCGAGGTCGCAATATTCGGCGCATGAGCACCGCCTCCTCCGCTGATGCGCCCTCCGGTCGGGCCAGGCCCTCCAACTTCGAGCTGCCCTCCTCCTCACTGCTCGGCCGGCTCACGCTGCGGTCGATGAACCTGGGGCACCGGCGCCTGCATCGGTGGGGGCTGGACGCGGGCTCGATCGGGCCGGACTCGCGGGTCCTGGACGTCGGCTGCGGCAACGGCTACTACCTCTACCGCGCCCTCGGCGCGGGGGCAAAAATGGCGCTTGGCCTTGACCCCTCCTGGCATTACCTCGCGCAGTACCTCGCGCTGGAACGCCTCCTCGGCACGCAGCACTGCGCCTACCTGCCGCTGACGCTGGACGACTGCGCGCCGACGGGCTTTGACCTGACGCTGTCGATGGGCGTGCTCTACCACCGCCGCGACCCGCTGCAACACCTGGCGCAACTGCGCGACACCCTGCGCGACGGTGGCCAACTCATTCTGGAAACACTGGTGATTGATGGCGACGCACAAACCGTGCTGGTGCCGCCTGACCGCTACGCCGGCATGCGCAACGTCTGGTTTCTGCCGAGCGTCGCCGCGCTGCACCGCTGGCTGGCGCGCCTCGGCTTTGCCATTGCCTATAGCGGTGAAACCGTTGCGACGACGAGCGCTGAACAGCGCGCGACCGACTGGATTGACCGCTACTCGCTCGCCGATTTCATGAACGCCGATTTCAGCGCGACCATAGAAAACCTGCCGCCACCGCAGCGCGTCATTATCCTTGCGACGAAAGGGCGGGGATAAATTTATCTATCGGCATAGAAGACGTGAGTTTTATTCCTGCCCAAGACGCTGAATTCGTGCGCGATTTTTCCGCTGTCAAACCTCACGCGGCATAAAAAAACGGCTCATCACGAGCCGTTTTTTCTTGCGGATAGCGCTTACTCCAGCGCTGCCCTGGCCGCTTCGTGTCCCTGGGCGGCGGCTTTTTCAAACCAGACGCGGGCTTGCGCGGCATCAACGGGGATGCCCAGCCCTTCGCGGCACATCACGCCCAGTTGGTATTGGGCGTCGGCGTCGCCCGCGTTGGCGGCTTTTTCCCATTGTTGCCGCGCGGTTTCGTAGTATTGCCCGGCCTTGGTTTTGTCATGGGCGTCGTCGTAGAGGCGGCCGAGTTTGTAGGCGGCATCGGCATAGCCTTGCGCGGCGGCTTTTTCGTACCATTTTTTCGCTTCCATGAGGTTTTGCGCGGCGACGTAGTGCTGGCCGAGGCGGTATTGCGCGCTGGCGTCGCCGTGTTCGGCCTGGGTCCGGATTTTGGCGGCTTCCGGAGTCTGTGCGACGATGGCGGCAAGCACGCTGAGGGCAAAGTCGGGAATGGGCGGGGGCTCGCTGGGGTTAAGGGCCGGTGGCAATGGCGGCGGCGGGCGGCGCACCGGGCTGCGCGGTTCGGGTGGCGGCTCGCGCTGGCGCAGGTGCTGGCTCAGGATGGCTTCAAGGTTGGCCGGAGCGACGAAACCGGGGATGAGCGTGCCGTCTTCGAGGATGACCGACGGCGTGCTGGCGATGCCCATGCGCAGGCCGGTGGCGAAGTGGTCGCGGATGATGTTGGTGCAATCGCCGCGTGAGTTGGGCAGCGGTTGGTCGGTTTCGGCGAGTAGCAAGGCGCTCAGGCGGTCGGGCGAACACCAGACTTGCGACATGCGCAGCGCGGCGACGGATTCGGGGCCGCTGCGCGGGAAGGCGAGGTAGCGGATGGCGATGCCGCGCTGGGTGTATTCGAGGATGTTTTGCTGCATGACGCGGCAATAGGGGCAATCGACGTCAATGAAAACCGTCACCTGGTACTGCGGCGCGTTCGGCATGACGCTGATCATGGTTTTCGGATCCAGCTGCGTCAGCGCCTTGACGCGCTCGGAGGCGCGGAAGGCTTCGGTGACGTTGTTCTGCGTTTGCAGGTCAATCATTTCGCCCTGCATGACGTAGCGCCCGTCGGCGCTGATGTAGAAGACTTCCGCCCCCTGTGCGAACTGGTACAGCCCGGGAATGGGTGATTCTTCTGCATTGCTCATCACGCGCGGGTCGAAAACCGATTTCGCCAGTTCCATGTTGGGCGAGGCGGCGTGCACGAGGGGAATCGCGGCGGTGAGCAGGCAGAGCAGGGGGCGCATAGGGGTCAGGTTATCCGGGGAAATATCAAGTGTGTATCTTACCGACAACAACGCCGCCGTTTCATGACGATGCGGGGGTTATTACCGTAACGTCATGCGCGCGGATGGTGCGCGGCAAAGACTTTCGCCAGCCGCGCTTCGGCGACGTGCGTATAAATCTGCGTGGTGGAGAGATTGCTATGGCCGAGCAGCATTTGCACCACGCGCAGGTCGGCGCCGTGATTGACGAGATGGGTCGCAAAGGCATGGCGCAGGGTGTGCGGCGAGACGGCGGTGCGAATGCCGACGGCAATCGCATAATCATGAATAAGCTTCCAGAAAGTGCGGCGGTTCATCGCCCCGCCGCGCGCCGCGATGAACAGCACATCGCTCACCCGCCCCTCAAGCAGCAGCGGGCGCGCCTCGCGGCAATAACGCTCTACCATTTCCGCCGCCTGCTCGCCCATCGGCACGAGGCGCACCTTGTCGCCCTTGCCGCGCACGCGCAACACCGCTTCCTGCAGGAAAACCGCCGACAGCGGCAGCCCGACCAGCTCGCTCACACGCAGCCCGCAGGCGTAGAGCAACTCCAGCATCGCCGCATCGCGCAGACCGGCGGGCGTTGCAAGATCCGGCGCGGCGAGCAGGCGCTCCACCTCCGCCTCGGACAAACTGCGCGGCAAGGGTTTCTCATGCCGCACCGCTTCCAAGAGTACCGTCGGGTCGTCTGCGCGCAAACGCTCCTCCACCATCCAGGCAAAAAAACGGCGCAACGACACCCGCATCCGCGCCAGGGACGACGCCTTGCGCTGCAAATCCAGCAACTGCGCCAGCACCGCCTGCACATCCGCCGCAGAAAAATCCGATAACGGCTTCGCGCACAGCCGCTCCGCCAACTGCAAATCACGGCGGTACGACGCCACTGACGCCTCCGCCAGCCCCGCTTCCAGCCACATCGCCTCACAAAAGCGCTCGATCACCACAAACCCCCGCTAAAATAGCCAGATGAAAAAACAGACCCTATATTACACCGCCCTGCTGCCGCTCATCGCCGCCACCCTCCTCGCCAGCGCCTGGTGGAGCCTGCATGACAACCGCGCCCTCATCCTGCGCGACCAGCCGCTCTTGCAACTCAGCGAAGCACAAAAACAAGTCATCCGCGACCTCAAAGGCGACATCACCCTCGAAGCCTACGTGCGCAACAACCCGCGCCAGCGCCGGGGCTTTGCCGACCTCGTCGCGCCTTACAAACAACTGCAACCGCGCCTGCACCTCGAATTCATCAACCCTGACAGCGACCCGCTGCGCGTCCAAGAACGCGACATCACCCGCGAAGGCCAGCTCTACCTGACAGACGGCACGCACGGCGAACGCATCGACATCGCCAGCCCGCAAAGCCTCGCCACCGCGCTATTGAACCTCGGCGAAAGCAGCGACAGCCAAATCCTGCACCTGCAAGGCCACGGCGAACGCGCCTGGCGGCAAGACAGCAGCGGCAATTGGCGCGCCGCTTACGAACGCATCCAAAACGCCAAAACCAGCCTCGGCGACCAAGACCAAAACCGCACGCGCGACATCCCGCGCAGCGTCAGCCTGCTCGTCATCGCCGACCCCGAAACCATCCCGCAAGACCACGGCAGCGCGCTGCAAACCTACCTCGCGCGCGGCGGCAACCTCCTCTACACCACCGACACCCGCCACCCCTACCTGCCGCCGTGGCTGGCGAGCCTCACCGGCCTGAAACTCGTGGAGGGCAGCATCGTCGATCCCGGCGCGAAAACCTACGGCCTGAACGACCCGCAAATGCTCATCATCGACACCCTGGGCGACGACCGCGTCAGCGACGGCATCAGCCAGGCGCCGCTCTTGCCGACCGCCATTGCCATCGCCGAAGACCCCGAACACCCGCCGACCAGCGACTGGACGCGCACCGCCCTCCTCTGGACGAACAACCAAAGCTGGGCAGAACACACCCCGGACGCCGCCGCCCTCCTGCCCGATGCCAACGAGGCCAAAGGGCCGCTCGCGCTCGGCTGGCTGCTCGAACGGCAGTATCAGGACAAAGCGCAGCGCATCATCATCCTCGGCGACAGCGACATCTTCCAGGACAACTACCTCAACATCGGCGGCAACAGCACCCTCGTGCAGAACCTCTTTGCCCGCCTGCTGCCGGACAAGGCGCACGGCAACATCGCCCCGCCCGAACTCAAAGACCAATACCTCACCCTGCCCGAAGCCGAACAACTGCCGCTGGCGCTGACCCTCATCGTCGCCTTGCCGCTCATGCCGCCCGTTTTCGGCTTGCTGCTCGCCTGGCGACGCAAACGGAAATATGGCTGAAACAACCCCAGCCCTGCACCCAAATTCACGTTCCCTTGGCGCCGCAGCCCTTGCCCGCCACACCGCCCTCATCGAATGAAAAACCGCTTTCTCCCCCTCGCCCTCATCCTCTGGAGCGGCCTGCTCGCCGCCTTCGCCACCCTCGACTACCGCCTCGACCACGCCGACCGCTTCCTTGACCCGGCGCGCGTGCAGCGCATCGCCATCACCCAAAAAGACAGCGCCATCACCCTCGAACGTCGCACAGACGGCTGGCGTGGCGACGGCAAACCCATCCGCCCCGGCAGAGCCGAACAAATGCTGGACATCCTCGCGAGCTGCCACAGCCCGCAACCGCTTGCCGACCTCAAAGCGCCGCCCAACCCGCGCCCGCTAACCCTCACCCTCGACGACAAACCCTACACCCTCGGCGGCTACAACACCTACCACCACGCGCACTACCTCGACGACGGCACAACCGTCTGGCTGTGCAGCGAAAACCTCAAAGCCATGCTCGCCCAACCGCCCGCCAGCTGGTATCCCGCCGCTGAAAACCCGTCATAAAAAAGCTGCAAACGCCATAGCACCGCCCCAACCATACAAAACCCTACCATGCCCGAACTCCCCGAAGTCGAAACCACCCGCCGCGGCATCGCACCGCACCTCGAAAACCGCCGCATCCACAGCATCAGCGCGCACATCGCCAAACTGCGCCAACCGCTGGACGCCGCCGAGCTGAACCGCATCAGCGGCCACACCCTCACCCGCGTCGAGCGGCGCGGCAAACACCTCATCCTGCACAGCGACCAGCCAGAGCTCGCGCTACACATCCACCTCGGCATGAGCGGCGCGTTGCGTATTACCCCCGCCAGCAGCCCGCGCAAAAAACACGACCACGTCGCCATCACCCTCGATAACGGCGACGAACTGCGCCTGCACGACCCGCGCCGCTTCGGCCACGTCGCCCTTATCGACCCGACCCGTCCGCCTGCAAGCCTCGCCAACCTCGGCGACGAACCGCTGGACGACACCTTCAACGGCGACCGCCTCCACGCACAAACCCGCGGCAAAACCGCCGCCATCAAAACCCACATCATGAACCAGCGCTACCTCACCGGCGTCGGCAACATCTACGCCACCGAAGCACTGTTTGCGAGTGCCATCCATCCGGCGCGCGCCGCCACAACACTCACCCGCGCCGACTGCGACCGCCTGGCGGAAGCCATCAAGACAGTATTACAAGCCGCCATCGCCCAGGGCGGCACCACCCTGCGCGACTTCACCCAACCGGACGGCACGCACGGCTACTTCGCACAAACCCTCAACGCCTACGGCAGAAGCGGCGAACCCTGCCCACGCTGCCAGCGCCCGCTACAAAACATGACAATCGGCGGGCGCAGCACCGTTTACTGCGCACATTGCCAACACTGACGCTGCGACAAAATTCCGAAAAAACAAAACTTTTCCTTTACAACGCGCCGCGCTCGCGTACAATGCGCGCCCTTTGACGACATCGCCCGCGATCCGAAGCACGAGGCTTCACCTGATTGTTGCCGATGATTTGAAAATTCCGGCAACCCTCATCTTCGTAACCCCCCAACGGCGCTGCGGTCGTCATGGTTTGCCATTCTCATTGCCCGACAACAGGACAACACATGCAAACCTTTAACGACCTTCACCTCCCCGAAGCCCTGCTCAAATCCATCGCTGACAGCGGCTACACCACCCCGACGCCCATCCAGGCACAAGCCATCCCACTTGCCGTCGCCGGGCGCGACCTGCAACTCTCCGCACAGACCGGCAGCGGCAAAACCGCCGCCTTCGTCCTGCCCATCCTCACCCGCCTCATCGAAAGCGAACAAAAAGGCAAACGCCCGCGCGCGCTCATCCTCACCCCGACGCGCGAACTCGCCCTGCAAGTCCACGAACAAGTGCGCAAATACGGCAAAGAACTCAAATGGCTGTTCTCCGTGCCGCTGGTTGGCGGCGCGCCCTACGGCGGACAAATCCGCGCCCTGAAAAAAGGCGTGCAAATCATCGTCGCCACCCCCGGCCGCCTGCTCGACCACCTGCGCGACGAACGCATTGATTGCAGCGCGCTCGATATGCTCGTTTTGGACGAAGCCGACCGCATGCTGGATATGGGTTTCATCGACGACATCCGCAAAATCATGCAGATGCTGCCCAAACAACGCCAAACCCTGCTCTTTTCCGCAACCTTTGCACCAGCCATCCGCAAACTCGCCAAAGACTTCATGAACGCGCCCGAAATCGTCGAAGTCGCCGCGCAAAACACCACCAGCGCCAATGTCGAGCAGCACATCATCGCCGTTGACGCGCTCAAAAAACGCAACCTCTTAGAGCGGCTGATTGTCGATTTGCAGATGAACCAAGTCATCGTGTTCTGCAAAACCAAACAAAGCGTCGACCAAGTCACCCGCGACCTCGTGCGCCGCAACCTTGCCGCCCAATCCATCCACGGCGACAAATCCCAGCAAAGCCGCCTCGAAACCCTCAACGCCTTCAAAGAAGGCAGTCTGCGCGTTCTTGTTGCCACTGATGTCGCCGCACGCGGTCTGGACATCGCCGAGCTGCCCTTCGTCATCAACTATGAGCTGCCGACCCAGCCCGAAGACTACGTCCACCGCATCGGACGTACCGGCAGGGCGGGCGCGGACGGCGTTGCCATTTCCCTGATGGACAAAACCGAGCAAAAAATGTTTGAAGCCATCAAAGAATTGACCGGCAACGACTTGGCAGTCGAACGCATCGAAGGCTTCGAGCCGCAGTGGTGGGGCGGGGCGGATACCGCGTCTTCCGAAGAAAGCAGGCCGTCTGAAAGCCGCCGCGAACGCCGGCGCGACAACGCGCGCAAGGCAGGCGAACGCAGCGACAAACCCCATGTCGATAAAACCGATCCGGGCGCGGCCTGCGGAAAAATCGCCGGACGCAACCGCCGCAGCCGCCGCGAACGCCAGCCGTGCGCACTCTTACAACCGAATTACGGCGCATAAAAAATTACACGGCATACTAATTAAAACACGTCCGGAGAAAACGATGCCGTCTGAAACAATGCCGCAGACCGCCAAAGGCGTACTCGCCGCCGTTGCGTCCAACGTACTGTTTGCCATGCTGTTTCTGTATAGCAGCTGGATGAAGCCGATGAACGGTACCGACGTATTCGCATGGCGCATGGTCGGAATGCTGTTTGCCCTGTTCGCCTTGGCAAGCCTGACACACAGTTGGCAGGGCGCGCTGAATTTTGCCGCCGGCATCGGCAAAGACTGGAAACGCTGGCTGCTCGTCATCCTGCCTACGCCGATACTCGCCAGCCAGCTTTGGCTGTTTGTCTGGTCGCCCGTCAACGGCGAGGGCATCAACGTCGCCATGGGTTATTTCCTGTTTCCGCTGGCCATGATGTTGGTAGGCAGGATTTGGTTCAAAGAACGGCTGGGCGGCCCGCAACGCCTTGCCGTAACACTGGCCTGCGCCGGCGTCGCCTGCCAACTGTGGCGCAACGGCGCATTTTCATGGGCGACGGTGTGGGTGTTCGGCACCTATCCGCTGTATTACCTGCTGCGCCGCAAACTGGGCGTGCCGTCCCTTATCGGCCTGCTCATCGACTTGATTATCATCACCCCCTGTATGCTGGTGTATATCGTTTTCTTTTCCGACAGCCCGGGCATGATAGCCGCCCAACCGAGTTTGATTGCATTCATCGTTCTGATCGGCATCAACAGCGCGCTGGCGATGTATCTGAACCTTCAGGCCAACAACATGCTGCCGATGGCCGTATTCGGCATGCTGAGTTATCTCGAACCTATTTTACTGTTCGTCATCGCGGTACTCTGGCTGGACGAACCGCTCGAAAACAGCGCACTCGCCGGCTACGGCCTGATTTGGCTGGGCCTGAGCGTGATGATAGCCAACAGTTTAATTAGCATGAAGAAAAAATAAACAAAGGCCGTCTGAAAACTTTTCAGACGGCCTTTGGCGCTTATGGAAGCGGGTTTTCACAAGGCGCGGTCGAAATAGAGCGGTACGCCGCTTTGCGCGCTCATCCGCGCTAAGTAGTCTGCGATTTTCGCCGGCCACTGTACGCCGCGGACGACGGTGAGGTTGCGCAGAATCGGGAAGGTCAGGATGTCTTCCATGCCGATTTCGCCGCCGATGCCGTCCGGACCGGAAGCGGTGAGGGTTTCCAGTTGGGCAAGGTCTTGGTTGAGCCGTTCCAGATATTGTGCGGTTTCGTTTAGGTTGGTTTCGAAGTTGCCGATGTTTTTCTCTTTTTTATCAATGAAGTATTGTATCGCTGATTCGGTGGCGAACTCAGGCAGGCCGATTTTGACCAAGCGCGGCTGGGCAAGGTGGTTGTTGTATTCGCCGACTTTGTCGAGCC
>ERZ773043.1875-NODE-1875-length-11524-cov-43.646874_pt1 | contig 11524 bp, 9 predicted proteins | sample MGYA00580636_ERZ773043 | MGnify/ENA primary metagenome ERZ773043 (study PRJEB29015, sample SAMEA2737992) | human oral metagenome | biome: human oral; feature: human-associated habitat; material: dental | place: China | collected 2065 ... | reverse complement strand
GGGGAGTCCGGAGCGAACGCCGCCACCCGGACCGGCCTACTGCCCGTCCTCCCTCGTGCCCTCGACGAAGGTGACCATCTCCTCCAGCCCGTGGGCCCAGAACAGGACGAGACCATCGGACTGGGCCGCGACGAGGTTGCGGACCTTGAAGACGCCCGACAGGACCGCTGCGGGGACGCAGGTCATGGTCCCGAACTCCTGGATCCAGGTCTTCGCCTTCACCGCCGCGTCATTGTTGAGGCGCTTCACGGAATTGGTCGAGGAGTTCGAGACCTTGCACTCCGTCGGCATGACGCGCCCGTCCCAGAGACGCACGACGAGATCCGCCTTGCGGCTCCCGAACAACGTCTCGGCGCAGAACTCGCCGCGTCCGGGGACGTGCGACATGTTCGCGATCGTCCGGGGCGGAACCTCGGTGAGCCCCGCGGCGCGCAGTGCCCCGGCAACAGCGCCCTCCTGGGTCTTCTTGGCCTCGTTGCGCCTGCCCGTCTGAACCTTCTGGGTCGCGATGAGCGCGGCCGTGGCGACGACGGCGGCCCGCCTCTCCGCCTCCGTGGGATCACGGTCCTCGCCCACCCACGGGAACCGCTCGCGGTCGAGGCCCAGGAGAACCGTCCCGATCACGCGTCGCGCCATCCCCGGGTCGGCCCGCAGACGCTTGGGGCTCAGCACGGCATCGGCGAGCACCTTCACGTCGTCCTCGCTGATCGCCGGGGAGGCCAGGTAGCGGATGGTGGTCAACCGCTCGGGGCCCGTCAGGAGCTCAACCGCCCGATCGTCGAGCCGGACACGTCCGGTGGGGTCGGTGAAGCCGGTGAGGTCGGTGAGATCCGCGGTCTCCTCGATGAGGGACTCCACCTGACGCCGGTACTTCTCGAAGTGGTCGAGGTAGGCCTCCAGGGGCTCGTGCATTCGCGTCTGACGGAAGTGGAGGATCGCCTCGGCGGCATCCCTCTCGAAATCCTGCTCGGTCCACCTCGGAGGGCTCAGCGCCATCGTCTACGCCCCCTCGGCCAGCATGTCCGGACCGGGCACCGGGATGCGCTCCATCTCCCTGGGCTCGAACTTCACCAGTCCGCCCGCATACGTCCGCCCCTGGGCGAGCGTGACCTCCGCCCGCAGCCGGTCGGCGAGACGATCCAGGAGCACATCGCTCATCCTCTCACGCGGGTAGAGGCCGTGAGCGATGTTGATGTGCCGGGCACCGGCGTCGTTGCGCACGAACGCCGGGGGACGACGAGCCATGTAGGTGGCCAGGATCGGAGCGGCCGCCCGCAGGCCCACGCTCCACCACGCCCTGCGATTGGAGGCGATGTAGCCCTCGTGAACGCCCCTGGCCCGGGCCTCGCGCAGGAACCGGTCGACCTGCTCGCGCTCGTCGTCGTCGAGGACGTCGAGATCCACCGGCAGGTCCACCACGCGACGGAGCGCCTCCAGGCTGCCGAGACGCGCCCCGGCGCCGAAGAGCTCACGGGCCTTGGTGATGCTCGGGAAGAGCACCCGCTCGGGCAGGTCCGGATGCGCGTCGCGCCTGACCCACACGGCGTTCGCGCCGGTCACAGTCCCCCGGTGGACCCGGCACAGCTCCCCGAGCTCGACGTGACCCTCGGGGAGCGCCGGGGTCACGCGGGTCAGCACGGACCAGCGATTCGTCTCCGTGAGGCGCTGCCTGGAGACGCTGCGCCCCTTGGCCAGGCGGCCGAGGTCCGAGACCGACTCGACCCGGCGGACCTTCATCGCCGGGACCGTGTCGCCTATGCGGAAGCAGGTGATCGCCCCCGTCGTCGTCGCATCCGAGAACGGCTGCGCCTCGGGCGCGAGGACGTGGAGCGACTGGCCGCCCAGCTCGTCGAGCAGAAGCCGGCGCACGAGTGCGCCGTAGTTGACGTCCAGCCACTCCGAGGAGGTGATGAACGCGCCGAAATCGCCGCGGCGCCCGTACTCGGCGGTGGCGAGGAAGAAATGGACGTGCAGGCCCGCCAGGGCGCTCGCGTGCAGGCCGTGTCGGCGGGCAGTCTGCAGGAGCCAGGCCTTCCACTCCGGCGCGATCTGGTGGTGGCGCACGTACGGCGGGTTGCCGATGAAGAGCGTCGGGCCCTCCGCCTCGGGAAGCGCCAATGCGCGGTAGTCGCCGAGGTGGATGCGGGCTCGGCCGGCCAGCCCCGCCGCCGCCAGGTTGGCGCGCAGCATGAGGGTGGCCAGCGGATCGACGTCGGAGCCGTGCAACTCCGCCTCAGGGAACCTTCTCCCCGCGGCGAGCAGGTAGCGCCCCGAGCCCGCACCGGGGTCGACCACGCGGGTGGGGGTCCCGTGGTCCGACGCCCAGCGCAGCATCGCCTCGATGATCGGATGCGGCGTGTACGTCTGGCCGAGCGGACGGCGCTCGCCGGGGGAGCGGATCGCGCAGTAGGCGTCACCCAGCGGATCCTCGCCCCGACGGATCAGAGACGAGGCTCTGAGGACGAGTTCCGCTGCCGGGGCTGCGTCCTGGTCCTGCTCGTCGAGCAAGCGCCGTTCGGCGGCGCTCAGATCGCCGGTCTCCTCGGCGCCGAGGGCGGCGGCCAGAGCCACCAAGGAGGGGATCGTCCTAATGTTCATGTCGTCCAGCGTCTCAGACGGCACCGACATGATCGCCCCTATCACTGGGCCGCAGCCGGAAGACTCCGCGCGAGACCCGCTCGAAGTAGCGCTCGTCCTGGAGTGCGCTGCGGTAGGAGGAATCCGGCGCGGTGCCCACTACGGGGCGGATCGCCTCCTTGATCTCCGCGATGGAGGCGTGACCGCCGTCAAGGGTCGCCAGGAAGGCCCGCATGGCGTTCTTCAGCTCATTGTGGGGACGGCGCGAGCGCTTGCTCATGTCACCTTCCTCGGGTCCTGCGACAAGTCGACGCTATTGCGTCGACTTTAGCACACCTGCTGGGTGGCGAGTTACGGCATTTGCTTCTCGAGATCGGTCGTACTCCGTGCCGAGATCGGTCCGTTTCCGCCGCGAGATCGGTACATCTCCGCGTCGAGATCGGTCGTATTCCGCGTCGAGATCGGTCCGGTTCCGGTTGGAGTTTGTGGTGGGTTGGTTGTGTGGGGTGTGGTGTGCCTGGTGGGTGTGGTTGTCGTTGGTGTTGCACATGGGAGGGTGGGGTCCCTGCAGGACGGCGGCTGGTTTTTGTTGGAATGACAGGCTTTTCTGGTGGGCGTGGTGTGTGGTGGTCGGGCTCCCATGTGCAATGAGGGGGTCTGCGCACATGGGAACCCGACCATGACCGCTACGGACAATGCTGTTCCTCATGATTCCGCGGTTCCCGCCGGTGTGGGGCGTGCGCGAGTGTGCAACATCAACTGTGGCGGCATGCGCGGATATGGGGATGGGGCCGGGAGGGGGCGGCGTGCCCCTCCGCGTGCCGCCTGCTTGGCACATGCAGGCATCAGTCAGAGCCGGCTCACGGCGGTGCGGCCCGACTCATCCGGCCTTCAGCCCCGAGAACCACCCCACCGAGGACCACGCCCGAAGCACTCACCCCTGTCTCAGATGTCCTGACACACCACAATCTCGACGCAGAACCGGACCGATCTCGAGCCGGAACTCGACCGATCTCGGCACGGAGTGCAACCGATCTCGCGGCGGAACCGGACCGATCTCGGCGTATGAGATCCTGGTCCTATGGCCACACCGACAGCTCACGCAGATGTTGACTCCTGGGCGCCCATAGGCTGGGAGCCCGGTGATCCGGGTATCGGTGAAGCCCCTTTCGGCTCCGTGCTGGGCGATCCGCTCATGGGCTCACCGCTGTTCGACGTCTCGATACTCAATGAGTCTCGTGAGTCTTCCGAGTCCTCCGACCATCGGGCGCAGGCGGGCGAATCCTCGCGCGGCTATGGGAAGAGTCCTGACGGCGGGGCGCAGTCCGATCCGACCGCTGCGCTGCGCGCCCGGGCGGAGGAGCAGTTGCGCGCCATGCGGCGCGGAACTCCTCGGGAGTCGCAGAAGGCCGCCTCGTCGTCGGGCTATGGGCGCTTCGCCGGTGGACAGCCGCAGGCTGGGTATGGGTCTTCCGGGTATGGGTCCGGTCGACGTCAGCGGAGCTCCCGTATGCAGCAAGGCTCTCCCGCGCAGCCGCGCATGCCCTCGCCGCAGATGCCTTACGGAAGTGCACCGGGTCGGCCGGCCGCCTACGGCCGCGGACCGGTACCGCAGACGCCCTACGGAAGTGCCCCAGGTCGGCCGGCCGCCTACGGCCGCGGACCGCAATGGTCGGGTGCTCCCGCCTGGCCGGTGACGCCCGCGGGTGCCAACCCGTATGCGCCGGTGGGGTCTTACGGTCAGGGTGTTCGGGGCGGCCAGGCCGGTGTTCGACCCCCGCAGTTCGCCAGACCTCCCGAGAAGAACAACTCCGGCTCCTACTTCGGGTGGCTCATCCTCCTCCTGTTCTTCATCATTTGGAGCTTCCTCAGGTAAGTCCGCGCCTGGCCTGTCGTGGCCTGTCGTGCGTCTGGCGCGCGCCTGGTGGGCCCATCTCGAGATCGACTTTTTGGGACGAGATCGACGGTGACACCGTCGATCTCGTCCCAAAAAGTCGATCTCGCCGAATGTTGATTTAGGGGGGTGCTAAATCAACACGGTTCTGCGATGTGGGCGGATCCGTGATGATTTCCGGTCGGCGGGCCCTGCACGTCTCATGCTCCTGCAAGCTGGTAGGAGGTGGCTCGACCCGAGCCGGTGCGATGCAGCTCCTGCTGGTCGCTCATCGTCGTTAGGATCTTCTGCGCAGTGCCGCGCGAGACTCCCGTCAGCCGCATGAGGTCGCCGGTGCTGATCTTCTTGAAGGCGCGGCACCACAGGCGGATGGTCGCCCGGCACTCATCGGTATCTGTTGACGCGTACCCGACGACGTCGGCGAACCAGGGGGCCTTGCGGGCGGGCATGGCGATCCTGCGCGGCTCTTCCTCCAGAAGCCAGGCATCGGCGGTGTGCCTCTCGATGAGCGGGGCGTCCGCCACGGTGCACTGCGCAGTTGCCCGCAGTGCCGCATGCGCTCCCTCGACATCCGTCTGCAGGGCCATGGCGACAGCCTCCGGCGTGGTGAAGGGGGAGTGCAGGAGGAGATCGACGATGACGGCCACGCGCGTGTCCCGGCGTCGAGGCAGCGGACGGATCTGGTTGAACAGGTCTGCAATCGGCAGGATGGGGTCTCCGCCGACGAGCGTGCACGTCACGTGCGGGCCGGCCTCCTCGACAATGGTGGGCGGCCTGTGTCCGAGGGGAATCATGGCCGTGTACATGCGGTCGACTCCGAGCCCCTGCTTCTCGACCAGCGACAGGGCGCGGAAAAGATCCGCCAGTGCGGGGTAGCGCGCATGCCGGTTGCTCAGGACGTTCGAGGCGCTGATTCCGCCGGTGAACCCGCCGGGACTGCGCACCACGAGCGTGGAGTCCATTGAGATCCAGCGGACCTCGGTCGGCTCGGACGAATTCCAGTCGCGGTGAATGACTCCGTTGAGGATCGCCTCGCGCACCGCCGTCTGCGGGACCAGGCGCTGCGGGGATAGGGCGAATCGGTCAGAGGGCTGTGTCGAGTAGGTGTTGAGCGCGGTCAGAGCTTGCTCGACGTCGTCGATCTGCTCGAGTAGCGACAGTGAGGGGTCGGGCTCGATCCGGTTGGTGACGGCGCCTCCGTGGACGTCCAGGACCGTGAGGTCGATGAGCGTTGCTCGTGCCGGTGTGAGGGTCAGACGCGCCGCCTGCGAGAGGTGGCCGTCCGAACGGAGTGCTGCGATCCGGCGCAGGATGTCCGCATTCGTCTCGGAATCGTCGGCCTGGAGGTCGGTGCGCACGAGGGCCATGGCGCCAGCGGTCACGGCGTCTGCGGTGAGGGTGGAGCGGTCCGCCATCGAGTCGTGCTCTCGTGCCTGCTCGCGGTGGAGCCACCACTCGGAGCGATCCACGGGCTTGCACGAGTCTCCGACGCGCCATCGCAGGCGGCCAGAGGTGTCCGGCACTGGTTCGCGGGACTCGGCCACGTACAGGATGAGGACGCGCTGACCTCCTACGCGCCGCTCCTCTATGTCCGGGGCGACATCGATCGCCTGGTTGATGCGCTGGCAGAGCCAGTCAATATTCAGCTCGGTTCCCAGGACCGCGCCGGTGCCGTCCTCGACGCCGTAGATGAGGGCGCCGCCTCCCGGCGAGTTCGCCATGCAGGCGACCTCGTTGGCGAGCTTGGTGGCGGCATGGGGGTTCTCCGTGCTTCCCGGCTCGAGATTCGGGCCGTTGCGCCGTCCGGCCTCCTCCTTGAAGTCGATGGAGGCGGTCTCATTGGTCCTCGTGATGGCGCCGTCCCGCTCTGAGGCGAGGATGGCGTCGACGGCGCTGCGCAGCTGGTCTCGTCGGTCCAGGCCGGTTGGGCGCATCTGATTCTCCCCGTGATCTTGCTGAATGTTGATTTAGGGTATCGCTAAATCAACACGGTTCTGCGATGTGGGCGGATCCGTGATGATTTCCGGTCGGCGGGTCCTGCGGCCCCGGTCCTGTGCCGAGCCCGTGTCGGGTGGTCGTATTCGTGCTGGACCGATCTCGATGCGGAAGCGGACCGATCTCGAGCCGGAGTACGACCGATCTCGGCGCGGAAGCGGACCGATCTCGACGCGGGCCTCCGTCAGCCCTGGTACCAGCCCTGGTAGACGTAGGTGAAGGGGATGTTGCCTCGCATGCCGATGGAGGCGGAGACGACCTCCTTCGCCGTGATGGCGGCCTGCAGCGGCGTCGCGCCCTTCGCCAGCTCGGCGGTCACGGCGGCGGCGAGCGTGCAGCCTGCGCCGTGGACCCGCTTGGTCCCGACGGCCGGGACCTCGAGGACCTCGAGAACCTCGCCGTCGTAGAAGACGTCCAGTGCCGTGCCGGTTCCCAGACTCGGGCCCGCCTTGGCCAGGACATTGGGGACGCCGTGGTCGTGGATGCGCTTGGCGGCATCCTTGAGCTGGGCGACGCTCGTGATCTCCTCCATGCCCGCCAGTGTGGCCGACTCGAAGAGATTGGGGGTGGTCATGGTGGCGCGCGGCAGGATCTTGGAGCGCAGGGCGTTGTCCACCTCCAGTGCGGTGCCGAACTCCTGGCCCTTGCAGATGAGCACCGGGTCGAGGACCACGTTGGGGAACCGGTACTCCTCCAGGGCGGCATCGACGACGTCGATCGTGGCGGCGGTGCCGAGCATGCCGACCTTGACGGCGTCGATCGCTGTATGGACGGTCGCGCAGGCCTCGATCTGGTCGTGGATGACCTGCGGGTCCACCGGTACGAAGCGATGGTCCCACCCTGCCTTCGGGTCCATGGAGACGATGCAGGTCAGGGCCGTGCACCCGAAGACGCCCAACTGGTGGAAGGTCTTGAGGTCCGTCTGGGCGCCGGCGCCGCCGGAGGCCTCCGATCCGGCGATGGCCAGGGCGATGGGGGGAACGGCCCGCTCGGGGGCGTCGGTGATGTCGGTAGTGGCTGTCATGCCACTAGCGTGCCTCCGGCGGCGTCCTGCGGCCAATCGAGTGGTCCTGCCGCCTCCGCCTCCTCGCACGAGATCGACATTCCTGCACGAGATCGACGGTGTCACCGTCGATCTCGTGCGAAGAAGTCGACCTCGACGCGAGCGCGCTCAGGCGCTGGCGACAGTGAAGCGGACCCCTCGATGAGCGTCCTTCTCCGCCTCATCGATCAGGGCGAGGGCCATGTCGGCGGCGGAGAGCGTGTCGCCGACCGGTGAGTCCGAGCCGCTGACATAGGCACCGCTCGACTCCGGTACCGGGTAGCCCGGCGCGGGCGAGACCAGGGTCCACGCCACGGCATCGCCGGCGGCGCGGAAGAGCTCGAGGACGTCGGCGAAGGCCAGCGCCTCGCCGCGGTAGTCCTCGGGGAAGTCGGGGCTGTCCACCAGGCGGGCGCCGTCGGGCGTCAGCAGGGAGCCTGCGCCGCCGACGACGACGAGTCTGCTGGCCGGGGCCGCTGCGATGAGGGCGCGGTGGGCGTTGATGACGGGCTGAGCGGACTCTCCGCGGCCTGCTGAGACCGCGATGACGGTGGCGTCAGAGCTATTGACGAGGTTGACAACGGCATGCGTGTCCATCAGGGTGAGGCTGACGTCCCGGGTGGCGCCTTCGGCGTGGCGAGCCGAACGGGAGGCCGAGACGACCTCGTGACCGCGGGAGGCTGCCTCGGTGACAGTGGCCGAGCCGACCATGCCGGTTCCTCCGATGACGGCGATTCTCATGAGTCTTCCTCCTGAAATAGGTGAGGTTGTGCCTGTGACGGACGCGGTGGGGCCACCGCCTCGCGATGACTTGATGGTATTATTTTGATACTGAGTACCTCAAAGTAACTAAAGGAGTGTGTTGTGTCACAGGATGCTGAGCTGGTTGGGCATCAGCAGAAGGAACGCAGCGGAAGTGGTGATGCTGATGCCGTCGGTGCCTCCTCAGACGCGCTGGCCGCGAGCAAGTCAGAGGACTCGGTGCGGGCCGAGGGTGCGGAGCGCAGCGGCGTCGCCGACGGCAACAGCGGGGAAACGGTCTTTGACTTCGACATCTTGTCGCCGGCCTGCCCGTCGCGCACGGTGCTGCGCCACGTCGTCGACCGCTGGACCCCGCTGGTGGTGACGGTGCTGGCCGATGGGCCGAGCCGCTTCGGAGAGCTGCGCTCGCGGATCGGCGGGGTGACGCCCAAGGTCCTTACCCAGACGCTGCGATCCATGGAGCGCGACGGCCTGGTGACGCGCACCCAGCTGCCCGGGGTACCGCCACGAGTCGACTACGAGCTGACTGACCTGGGCCGCAGCCTCCAAGCGCCCATCGGCGCGCTGCGCACCTGGATCCAGGACAACTCCGCCCAGATTCTTGCCCACCGCGAGTTCTACGACGCCATCGGATCCTGAACCCCGGTGTCCGCGGAGCCATCCCGCTGGTCACTTATGGCCGGCGCCGTTCGACGTCATCGGGAACCGGAATCACACGGCACCTGCGCGCGCGATATGCCTCCGTCCGGTTCCGGGAAGCACTCGGCGACGTGGAAAGCCTCCGTCGGTGAGCGGATCCCCGTCGATGGCCTCCGCCTTCCCGGTTGGTCGACCCGCGGGCGGCACGGCAAGGAAATCAGTACCGCAGCGGCCCTGAATCGGGGACCATGGTTCCATGAGCGCCACCACTCCCCTCCCACCATCCCTCGACGACATCGTCTTCCATATCCTGGACCCGCTTGAGGCCGCCGAACGCGACGTCTTCCTCACTCGCGTGGAGGCCTGGTACCCCGACCTCCTCGACGGCCTGACCACCCTCTACGGCGAGGTCGCCGAGGAGGAGGCTCTCAACCTATTGGCCCTGGCCGCCCAGGCCTACGTGGAGCGCGAGCACGAGCTGCGCCGCCTGGACCTGGCCCGCACCCTCGACCCCTCCTGGGCCCAGCACCCCGGCCGTATCGGCTACGCCGCCTACACCGAACGTTTTGCCGGCACCCTGCGTGGCGTGGAGGACCGCATCGACTACCTGCGCGAGCTGGGGGTGACCTACCTCCATCTCATGCCCCTGCTCACTCCGCGCCCCGGCGACTCCGATGGGGGCTACGCGGTCGCCGACTACCGCTCCGTACGCCCGGACTTGGGCACCATGGAGGACCTGGAGCACCTGGCCGGTGAGCTGCGCGCCGAGGGCATCTCGCTCGTGGTCGACCTCGTCCTCAACCACGTGGCCGCCGAGCACGAGTGGGCGGTGCGGGCGCGCGCCGGCGAGCAGCGCTACCGCGACTACTTCCTCATCTTCCCTGACCGTACCGAGCCCGACGCCTACGAGCGCACCCTGCCGGAGGTCTTCCCCGACTTCGCCCCCGGCAACTTCACCTGGGACGACGACGTCAACGGCTGGGTGTGGACCACCTTCAACTCCTTCCAGTGGGACCTCAACTGGCGCAACCCCCACGTCATGGCCGAGTTCGCCGGCATCGTCCTGGACCTGGCCAACCGCGGCGTCGAGGTGCTGCGCCTGGACGCCATCGCCTTCACCATCAAGCGCAAGGGCACCGACTGCCAGGGCCAGCCCGAGGTCCACGCCATCACCGAGGTGCTGCGCGCCATCACCCGCATCGCCGCCCCCGCCATCGACCTCAAGGCGGAGGCCATCGTCGCCCCCACCGAGCTCCTCCAGTACCTCGGCCAGGGCAAGTACACCGGCAAGGTCTCCGACCTGGCCTACCACAACTCCCTCATGGTCCAGATCTGGTCCATGCTCGCCGCGCGCGACACGACGCTGGCCGTCGAGGCGCTCCAGAACCTGCCCACCGAGCCGTCCACAGCCACCTGGATCACCTACCTGCGTTGCCACGACGACATCGGCTGGGCCATCGACGACGACGACGCGGCCGCCGTGGGTCTTGGCGGTTACGACCACCGGGCCTTCCTCGCCGACTGGTACAGCGGCGAGTACCCCACCTCCGACGCCGCGGGCCTCGTCTTCCAGCACAACCCGGCCACCGGGGACCGGCGCATCGCCGGAACGGCGGCCTCGCTCATCGGGATCGAGGCCGCCGCCGAGGCCTGGGAGGGTGTCACCGACGCGACCCCCGAGCACGAGGTCGAGTCACTGTGGACCTGGCGCGAGGAACGGATCCACGCCCTGCGCATGGCCCACGCCATCCTCTACGGGTGGGGCGGCATCCCCGTCCTGTGGAGCGGGGACGAGCTCGCCCAGCCCAACGACCCCAACTGGGACACCGAGCCCGGTCACGAGGCCGACTCGCGTTGGGCCGGGCGGCCCCGCCTCGACGAGGCCCGGATGGCCAACCGGCACGACCGCTCCACCGTCGAGGGGCGCGTCTTCACTGATCTGGCGCATATGGCGCAGGTGCGCGCCGGCCTGCCCCAGCTCGACGCCGTCGTGCGCACCCAGGTGCAGGACGTTGACGACCCCGGGGTACTGGTGACCTACCGCGACCACCCGCGCGGCAGCTTCGTGGGCGTGTACAACGTGACGCCGCAGTGGCGCTCGGTGGCCGCCGACCAGCTCGCCCGGCTCGGGGTCATGGGGGCCACCGACGTCCTGACCGACACGGTCCCCTTCGGGTCAACCTCACTGGAGGGGGCGGGGGACGGGCGAGTGCCCGTACCGCCCTACGCCGCCTGGTGGCTGGTGCGCCCCACCGACTGACGGCGAATCGGCGCGAGCTCGTCGAAACTTGGGAGCCCGGGTACCGGGCATGCATCATGGGGATGTGACCAGCCGTGGACTCTCCATCTCGACACAGCCCCCCGTCGTCGCCAGCCCTGCCGACTCGGCGAGCCCCGCTGCCGCCGGCGTGTCGGCTCTCGCTCCGGAGACCGCCCTCGTCTCCACGGCCCTGGACTCGGCCACGCCCGCCGCGCTCCTCGCCGGGGCGATCGACGTGGAGCAGGCACCCCGCCCGCTGAGCGTCTTCGACCTCATGCGCATCGGCATCGGCCCCTCCTCCTCCCACACCGTGGGCCCCATGCGGGCCGGCCGCGCCTTCAGCCGGGCCCTGGCC
>ERZ773043.1871-NODE-1871-length-11532-cov-3.964886_pt1 | contig 11532 bp, 7 predicted proteins | sample MGYA00580636_ERZ773043 | MGnify/ENA primary metagenome ERZ773043 (study PRJEB29015, sample SAMEA2737992) | human oral metagenome | biome: human oral; feature: human-associated habitat; material: dental | place: China | collected 2065 ... | reverse complement strand
TAAGACAGGCAAGATGCCGACAAGCAAACGAAAGATGAACAGGAAGCGATGGAAAAAATAAAATAATTGATAAGCGTTCTAACGACCGATTGGGGTTTAATTCGATATTCATCGTTGTACAACATCATAAATAGAAAAGGGGATGTACCATTAAGGCACATCCCCTTTTATTTTCTCGTATTACCAAAGCTTTCTGGTAATCAGATGTTCCGCGTAGAGATATTATTCAGCAATCTGAACAGTAGCACGGCGGTTGAACGAGATGGGCGACAGGTCGTCTACACCACCCTTACCAACGGTCGAAATCTTATCGCGGCTTACACCCATCTTAACAAGCTCGTTAGCTACTGTTTCAGCACGCTTGTCAGAAAGTACTTGGTTACCGTTAACCGAACCAGTTGCGCTATCGGCATAACCCACAACGTTGATGTTAGAGTTGTTCTCCTTAGCGTACTTAGCAACCGACTGAACGTTTACAAGATCCTTTTGCGAAGCAATGTTGGTCTTGTTGATGTTGAAGAATACAGATACCGGTGTGGTTACGAATTCCTTAATAGTCTTGGTCTCAGCAGGCTGTTGGTTAGCCAACATGTTCTTCAGACGAGCGTTTTCAGAAGCTGCGTCGTTCAGCTGAGCGTTAAGAGCGTCCATTTGAGCTTGCGAAAGAGCCTTCAAAGCATCTACGTCGGGAGTTTTGTTCCAAGTAGACTTACCCAAGTTGAAGGTCAAACCCAATTCAGCGTACAGCAAGTTGTCCTTGTCTTCCCATCCACGTCTGGTGTGAGCGGTAGCAAGTGTGTTGCCCCATCTGCCGTCCATGTCTTCTTCAAAGCGGTTCCAACCAAGTTCGAGGTTGATGGCCATCTTGTCGCAAACGCGGAAAGTGTTAAGTACACCTACGGTGAGGTTCATTGCATAGAGGTTGTTAGTCATCGTACGACCAAATCCACCACCAAAGAAAGGAATGAAATTCCAAACGCGGTTGGGGTTGTAACCACATACCATGTTGCTTACATTCAAAAGAACATGTTCGTTAAGGTTCCAGTACTTGTTCTCACGTTCGTTTTCGTCAACAACCGTCTTTCCCCAAATACCTTGCAGTTTGGTACGAAGACCGATGCCAGGAGTAAACCACTTACCTACTGCGATAGCAGCACTAGGGCCTCCACGGAAGCTTTTGAAAGGACTAACGGGAAGATTCTTTCCATGCTCTTGGTCAGAATACCATGCGCCCCATTCGCCACCTACCTGGATAAACCAGTTGTTCCAAAAGGAATTGGTAGCCACGCTATACTTTTGTACGGGATCTGAGTCCTGCGCCATTGATGCAGTAGAAACTCCTGCAAGCGCCAATACAATCAATAATTTTTTCATAACTAATTTTATTAATAAGCAAATATATCTTCTCTCTATAATTCTGTACCTACCTAAATACATTGCAAAGTTAGTGATTATTTTCTTTATTTTTTCATAGTCTGGCGTGAAAATGCGCATTTTAACTAACTTTATGCTGTAATCTTGATTTATCTCAAATATGCAAAATGGCATTACAAAACTTTAAAGCACAAAACTTAGGCCTGCATGTTAACGCGCATGCAGGCCTGATTATTAGCATTTTAGAATATGTAGAGGGCTTATCCTAAGAGCTGTTCCAAGTCGGTTTGCGCCATAATGGCCAATATTTTTTGCCCATTAGGGGTATAATTGACGTTCTGACAGGTGAAGAGGGCGTTAACCAGACTTTCCATCTCATCGTTGCCCAACACTTGTCCATAAGGCAAGGCGGCATTGCGAGCAAGGCTTAGAGCCAGTGCCTCGTTGATTTCGTCGTGCAGTCCTGCCCCTTTCTCCATAGCCGTTGCCACCATGTCGCGTATCATCGCCACGGGATTGATGCCTTCGAGCCCTGCGGGAATGGCGTTAACGGCAAAGTTTCGCGCGCCAAGGTCGGTCAGTTCGAAACCTAAGCCTTGCAAGTCGGGCATTATTTTCTGTGCCATGAGGTCTTCGGTGGCCGTGAACTGCACCACTTCGGGAAACAAAACTTTCTGCGATGCGCCCGAACGCTGAGACACCTGACGAAGGTATTGCTCGAAAAGGATACGCACGTGGGCGCGGTGTTGGTCGATAACCATCAACCCCGACTTAACAGCGGTCATCACATAGCGACCTTTATATTGATAATGAGCAGGCGACTTGTCTTCAATCATCCGCTCGGCCTCCCCACCCTGCCCGCTATCGGCATCGGGAAAAAGCCCAAGGTCGGGCTCTTCATCGGCTTTCAAGCCTGCATATAGGTCTTCCCATCTGCTATTATTTTTGGTTTGTAAGGCTGCTTGTGGCGTATCGTCAAAGGGATTGTAGTGCGGATTATAGTTCACTTTGGGCGCAGGCGCATTCTCATTGGGATTGTAAACGGGAATGTCGGGCCGCCCTTCGGTGTCGAAATCAATGGTGGGAACATCATTAAACAAGCCCACCGCCTCGCGAACCGCAGCCGAAAGGATTTGCCACACGGCTTGTTCGTTCTCGAATTTTATCTCCGTCTTCGTGGGATGTATGTTCACATCAATGTCTTCGGGATTCACTTCAAAGTAGATGAAGTAAGGCACTTGTTCGCCTTGCGGCACCAATCGTTCGAAGGGTTGCATCACGGCCTTGTTGAAATAAGGGTGTTTCATGTAGCGACCGTTCACAAAGAAATATTGGTGTGCACCTTTCTTGCGTGCCGATTCGGGCTTACCCACAAAGCCATGTATCTTACAAATAGACGTTTCTACGTTGAACGAGAGCAGGTCTTGACTGATGCGTTTGCCGAAAACGTCTACTATACGCTGTTTAAGAACCACCGAAGGCAGGTTGAACACCTCGGTTCCGTTGCTGCGAAGCGTAAAGGCGATGTCGGGATATACAAGGGCTATGCGCTCGAAGGCGGTGATGATGTTGTTGAGTTCTGTGGCGTTGGATTTGAGAAACTTGCGCCTGGCAGGGATGTTATAAAAGAGATTTTCGATAACGAAGTTGCTCCCCACGGGGCATGCGCAAGGCTCTTGTCCTGTGAATTGTGAGCCGGCGATAGAGATAGACGTGCCAATCTCTTCGTTGGCAAGCCGCGTTTTGAGCTCCACTTGCGCCACGGCAGCGATAGAAGCCAAGGCCTCGCCACGAAAACCCATCGTATTGAGGGCGAAAAGGTCGGATGCTTGACGTATCTTAGACGTGGCGTGGCGTTCGAATGCCAAGCGCGCATCGGTTTCAGACATGCCACGGCCGTTGTCGATAACCTGTACCGAGGTTTTACCTGCATCCATAACGTTTACGTCGATGCGTGTCGCACCTGCGTCGACAGCATTCTCCACCAGCTCTTTAATGATGGATGCGGGCCGTTGTATCACCTCGCCAGCCGCTATTTGATTGGCCACCGAGTCGGGTAAAAGTTGTATTACGTCGCTCATTGATTGTTTCTCCTTATATATAATGGTGTGTTTACATGGGGGCAGACAGCGAGAAGGACCAAAGAAATAGCCCAAGGATAATGGGTCTAGCCCAAGAGTAGCCTAAATAGAACGTAGCCCATGAACAGGAAGATGGCCACGAACAGAAAGATACGACCACCAAAAGCCACGCCATAAGACTGCCCACGGCGGTGCAAGTGGCTGTTAGGTGGGGTGAACGCGCCCCGAAATCGGCCGGCATCGCGTGGCGAAACGCTTTGTTCCTCGGTTTTCTCAGCCAGTCCTAGTTCTTCTTTTGCACGTTTCTCTATGGCCTCCAGCCTTTGTTTTCGGTCGTTGGCATAGATGTATTCGTGATGAAACCTGCGCGGTTTGCGCATTGAAAATATTCCCATAGGCACGTTATTTGTTCGTGATTGGCCTAAACGCCACTGGCAACATCCCCAATAGGCTGAAAAGGAGTCGGCAAAAACGCGCGTTTTCCTTTTCGATGTTGGGGCCATCCTGCCGACTTACAGCTAACGGCAACAGGCTACTTTTACTTTCGGTTGGCTGTTGTGTTTCGGCTCTTGGCAGCAGATTTCTTCGCTGTTGCTGCACTACCACTCTTCTTCGCGCTAGCCTTTACCGCAGACTTAGCCTTTGTTGCAACAGCATCAGTCTTGTTTTCGTCATCCGCTGCCGACCGCTTTGTGTCTTGCTCCGTTGCATTCTCTTTATCAGAGTTGGCGTTTCCCCCACTCTTCTCATCGTCGTCGAGTCGTTGCTTGGGCAAGACTCGCGGCTTAACCTTCTTTAATTCTGTTCCCGCAGCCTTCGGTCGCCATTCGTATAGGTCGTCTTTATTAAGTGGCCGCACATAATCAAACCACCCAAACGCGTCCAATTGCTCTTTTCCTGGCGGTATTTGGGTCATCGGATAGAGCGTTGCCTCAAAGCGACACGTCCATATCTTCTGCAATTTTCGTTGCGGAGAGATATACATTCGCATGGTATCGGTTTCGAGATAATTCAGTCCGATGAGGGTGCTGTCCTTCTCATCTACCGAATAATAGATGGAGCGCACATTGCTTATGGCATCGTTGCGGCGCACGTTTCCATCGACGAAATAGGCGAACATGTCCCTAGACGAGAGCTGATTGAAGTGCACAGAGTCGGGCATCTGCTCCACCGAGAGCGCCTGACCCAGCACGTGTGCCTCGCGAACAGTACTGTCTTGCATGTATATCTTTATCACTTCGCCCAACAATTGGCGGTTGGCATTCCACACAATGGGGTCGCGATACATGGTAAGACACGAGTCCTTAGAGTTTGCCACCATCGAATCGCACACGGCTTGTACGTCTGTTCGATAGGCGCGCACATGCCGAAAGCAATGTGCAAGGCGATAAACCGAGTCGGTATTGATGTTATAGGTGAAAAGTTTCACCGAATCGGCATGCACATAAAGCGTATCCTTCTGCGAATAGTCCTTAGCCAGAAGCTTGCCTGTGGCCCAACCCTTGCCTGTCTTTTCATTATAGTTGAAACGCTGGCAAAGTAGGCTGTTGTTATTCTTTTTGTCCACATATATCACGTTGCCGTAGCCTTCGCTTTGCCCCGTCTTGTCGTTGTAGTAAAGACTGTCGCCCGTAATGGTCTTGTCTTTATCGTTCACAGTTGACCTCCCGAATAGCTTCGACTTGCTCGTCTTGGTGTCGAAATAGCCGTCGCGCGTTTCTATCACGCCTGTTTTAGAGGTTATTTTCGACGGACCTAGCACGTGAGCCATCGAGGTCTGGGTGTCGTAGTGCAAGGTATCGGTGGTGATAACGCGGTCGCCCTCAATCATTTTCACGTTATAATAGAACACAGCCTCGCGCGTTTGGGTGTTGTATTGTCCCCAATCGGCCACCAGTTTTTGGTTCTTGTCGGTGAGTGTACCGCCTTCAAAGAAGTAAGCGTTGTTGTAAAGGCGGTCGTAATTAAGGCTGTCTGTGTTGAGTGTTTGCCCACGATGTTTCAGCCAAACGTTCTGCCGAGCCTCCATCATCTGTGCCTGACCATCGTAAAACGCCCGTTCGCACGTAAGCGAAAGCGTGTCGCCCTGCACCATTCGCACGTGTCCGAAGGCGCGAAACGAGTTTGTTTGCTGGTAAAAATAGGCACTATCGCACCACATTCGCGCCCCCTTGTGCATAAATTGCACCTTTCCTTTCACGATTTGGGCATCGGGAACGGGTCCGAATTGGTCGTAACGCAACTCGTCCGAGTGCACCAGATACACGCGGTCGTCGGTCTGCGGTGCCGTTTTCACCTTCTTTTGGGCAAGCGCAGGCAGCAAGCATAGCACAAAAAGGCATAGCACCGCCCATAAAACGCCGCTATGCCTATCGCCATTAGATGTCGATATTGGTTTTAATCTCATTTAATCCATCCCTGATATTCAAAGTCGCAGTTCTTATAGCGGTCGCCCATACGAACGTATGTTTGTTTTATCTTGTTCACCACCCAGTCGTGCAACTTCTTCTCACGCTCTTTGGCCAGCACCACATTGCGCATAACTTGGAAGTCTTCGGTTATGGTTGCGCGATGTCCGTCCACTCTATTCTTCAACTTGATGATGGCCACAACAGTCTTTCCGCGTGCGTTAGTCATTTGGAAAGGTTTAGAGATGTCGCCCACCTTCATACCTTCCACTTCGCGCGCTACCTCTGTGGGCAAGTCGCCCATACGGAACTTAGACGACAGCGAACGCGACTCTCTGTCGGTGTAGGCCATCAGTCCGTGGTTATTCTTCGTGTCCTTGTCGTCGGAGATGAACGTTGCACCCTCTTCGAACGAGAACTTACCCGCCTTAATGTCGCTGGCGATGGAGTCGAGACGCGCTTTCGACCGTTCGATGTCGTCTTGTGCGATGCGCGGTTTCAGCAAGATATGGCGCACGTTAACCTTGTCGCCACGCTTGTCGATAAGCTGTACGATATGGTAACCGAACTCCGTTTCAACGATTTTCGAAATCTTATTGGGGTCGGTAAGGTTGAAAGCCACGGCAGCAAAGGCGGGGTCGAAGGCCGCTCTACCCGTAAAGCCCAACTCACCACCTTGTCTTGCCGAGCCTGGGTCTTCCGAGTAAAGGCGCGCAAGGGTTGCAAAGGTTGTCTCTCCCTTGGTTACGCGGTCGGTATATTCGCGCAATTGGTCCTTAATTCGGTTCACTTCCTCGGTCTTCACCTTTGGGTTTTGGGTGATAATCTCCACCTCTACCATTGTAGGAACCATAGGAATGCTATCGGCAGGCAGGTCCTTGAAGTACTTGCGCACATCGGCAGGCGACACCTTCACATCGCTCACCAACTTTTCTTTCATCATGGCGATAAGGCGATTGTTCTTATAGTCGTCGTGCATTGCTTGTCGCATCTCCGAAATGGTTTGCTTGCGATACTCTTCCAGTTTCTCTTTCGAACCTATCAGCTGTATCCAATAGTTTATCTGTTCCTCAATTCCTTGTGAAATTTCCGACTCGCTCACCTCCAAACTGTCGATGGCAGCTTGGTGAAGGAAAAGCTTTTGCAGGGCTAACTGTTCGGGAATAGAGCAATCGGGGTTGCCTTTAAACTTGTGTCCTTCGTTTTCGGCCTGCAAGCGAGCGGCCTCCACGTCTGATTTCAGTATGGGTTCGTCGCCCACCACCCATATAACTTCGTCAACCACGCTTGACTCTGGCACGGCTGGTTCGGTTTTCACGGGCTTATTGGTTGCAGTTGCAGTACTATCGTTTTCAGCAACCTTTGTAGCCAATCCTTGCTTGGCATTGGCAGAAATGGCGGCGGTCAAAATCATTGCAGACAGGCCGCAGAATATCTTAGTTTTGGTTCTCATCGTTTTTATATATATGTCGTTATCAGGGCGTTTAGTGTTTGTTCACGGTCTTTAATACCGCCTCGTTCACTTCCACCTTATATTGTTTTCGTAAGTCTTTCACCCATTCTTTCTCCAATGTCTCTTGGAAGTCGGCCACTACAAGCGCCCTTACATCGTCCATTTCCTGGGGGGCTTTAAGTTTCTTTCCTATCACGCCCACAACGGGGAAGTTGGCATCGTCCTTTATTGCAACCTTTTGCTTAAAGACATCGCGGTCCACCAAGGGGTTGTCGCCAAGCTTAAACACACCCCGTTCGGCCTTTATGCGGACGGTAGAATCGTTGTTAAAAGCCTTTCTTAGAGCCTCGTTCCATTCGTTAAAGGGCAAATTCTTTACCATTTTCTCCGCTGCCTTAAAGTCTGCCTTACTCTTGGCATAGCAGGCAATGCCCTTAAATCGCGGACTGTCCCAAACATATCTCTTCTTATTCTTGTTGAAATAATAGCGCAAGCCCTCTTCGTCTTTCGCCGCTTTCTCCCAAACAGTGCGGTTACTTATCTCGTAAAGCAACAACCCGTCGTGATATTCTTGAATAAGGAACCTCAGTGCAGGGTCCTTTGCTTGCATTGCTTGTGCGCGTTCTTGTAGCACATCGGCCGTTGTACGGGGCGTGGGCGATGCCTTAGCCAATTCGTTCAGCTTGTTGTCGATAATTTGTTCGCGCATGTTTGTCTGCTCGATGTAGGCCAAGATATCGGCCTTAACCGAGTCGTAAGGCAGAAAGCTGCGCCGTTCTATCATCTTAATGATATGGTAACCCGCTGGCGAAAGCACGGGTTTGCTTATCTCGCCCGGCTTGAGGGCGAAGGCTGCATCTTCAAACTCTTTCAGCGTTTGACCCTTTTGCAGCCAAGGCAGTTCGCCACCTTGTTGCGCCGAACCTTTATCGTCAGACAATTTACGAGCCAAAGCAGCGAAGTCGGCCCCGCGTTTAAGGGCATTATAAATAGAGTCGATGCGCTGTTCGGCACTACGTTGTTTCTCTTTGGCCGCCTTCTGGGGCAACAACAACATGATGTGAGCCACCCTTATCAGTCCGCCTTGCCCCTCAATGCGCTGCTTTGTGTCGTCGTATAGCTGACGTGCCGCCTTTTCCACATCGTCGTTGTTAACAAACGAAGGGCGCACCTGCTGGTCGCGATAGTCGGCAAACTCGTTGCGAAAGGCCTGCGTGGTATCTAGTCGGGCGGCAAGTGCGGCCTCAACTTTCAACTTATAGTTCACGAAGAGTTCCACATACTGAGCCACCGTCTTCTTATCTACAACATTATCCGTGTTGTTTTTGTTGTACGAATACTCGAATTCCGAACGGCTAACAGGCCGTCCGTTAATGGTCATAATGGTGGGGTCGTCTTGGGCGTGTGCCACAAAAGCACAAAACAGCAATGCCACAGAGAAGGCTCTACGTATCATTAGTTATAGGTTAAGCGGCGAAAACTTCTCGCCGAGGGGGCATTGTTGGCACAAAAGCCGCGCACGGCGAGAAGTTACACCTTATTATATATACATGTGATTGGTTATTCAGGACGGCTGTAATTGGGTGCCTCGCTCGTGATGGTGATGTCGTGTGGGTGGCTTTCCAAAACGCCCGCATTGGTTATTCGGGTGAACTTAGCGTTGTGAAGCGCAAGAATATCGTTCGCTCCACAATAGCCCATGCCCGAACGCAAGCCGCCAATGAGCTGATAAATCACCTCTTGCACCGTGCCCTTGTAAGGCACACGGCCTGCAATACCTTCGGGAACAAGTTTCTTTGCCTCCAACGTATCGCCTTGGAAATAGCGGTCTTTCGAACCGTTCTTTTGCTCCATCGCCTCCATCGAGCCCATACCACGATAGGTTTTAAACTTACGGCCGTTAAAGATAATCGTTTCGCCGGGGCTTTCTTCCGTACCAGCAACCAGCGAACCAATCATCACCGAGCTACCGCCAGCGGCCAAAGCCTTAACCACATCGCCCGAATAGCGCAGTCCGCCGTCGGCGATAAGTGGCACGCCCGTACCTTTCAGCGCATCGAACACACTGTAAATGGCACTCAACTGGGGTACGCCCACACCTGCCACCACACGTGTTGTGCAGATAGAGCCAGGCCCGATGCCCACCTTTACGGCATCGGCACCATGTTCCACCAGCAGTTTAGCGGCCTCGCCAGTGGCCACATTACCCACAACGATGTCTACATTGGGGAATGCGCGTTTAGCCTCAACAAGCTTTTCCACCACATATTTAGAGTGCCCGTGCGCCGTGTCAATGACGATAGCATCGGCACCAGCCTCAACAAGAGCCTTCATGCGGTCCAGCGTATCGGCCGTAACGCCCACACCAGCGGCCACGCGCAGTCGTCCTTTCTCGTCTTTGCAGGCCATGGGCTTATCCTTTGCCTTGGTAATGTCCTTATATGTAATAAGTCCCACGATGCGATTGTTAGCATCCACCACGGGCAACTTTTCTATTTTGTTTTCTTGCAGAATCTTTGCGGCGGCTGCCAAGTCGGTCTGCTGATGTGTCACCACAAGGTTTTCGCTCGTCATCACCTCGTCAATCTTCTTGTCTAGGCGATGTTCAAAGCGCAAGTCCCTATTAGTAACGATGCCCACCAAGCAGTTGTCTTCGTCAACAACGGGTATTCCACCGATGTGATAGTCGCGCATCATGTCGAGTGCATCTTTCACTGTGCGGCCACGCCGTATCGTAACGGGGTCGTAAATCATTCCGTTCTCGGCTCGTTTCACCACGGCCACTTCGTGCGCCTGCTCTTCGATAGACATGTTTTTGTGTATCACGCCGATGCCTCCCTCGCGTGCTATGGCTATGGCCATAGCCGCTTCGGTTACGGTGTCCATAGCTGCCGTAACGAAAGGAATGTTCAATTCGATGTTACGAGAGAACTTTGTTTTCAACGTTACCGTCTTTGGCAGCACGTCGGAGTAAGCGGGTATGAGTAGGACGTCGTCGTATGTAAGGCCGTCCATCACAATTTTATCTGCAACAAATGATGACATAGTGGAGAATTTAGAAATTTATTGCATGCAAATTTAGCAATAAAATTCCACAAAGCTGATGGTTTGCCGCGTTTTTCTTATTTATTAAGGCATGTTCGGCAACCTAACATAGGCCATCACCTAAAAAACTTTCGATTTTAGTACGTTTATGTTAAGACAATTGGTTAAGAAACAAATCAAGAAAATAAATTATTGAAGTCATCTTGACTTTCCTCTCTACTCTCCTCACTCATTTTGGAGAAGGATTTGGGGTAAGGCCAGTTGCGTTTACCATTATAAACCTACTAAGAATGATATTCTTCGTTATCCGAATTTTCCTTTACGTATAATTTGGCCGTGTTTTCTAGCCACCTACATATTTTATCTTGCAAGCTTTTCGGTTGCAACACCTTTATCATATTCCCTAAACTCATCAACTTCATGTAAAAGTCGTACGTGGGCCTAAGTGTAAGTTCAAAGTCTGCATAGTCATCACACGCAAACACCTCTCCCTGCGAATGGTGGAGCGGCAATGTGCGCATATAATGTTGGTGATATTTGTCTGCTCTCAGTATGATTCTTTGAAGTGGAACACGCTCATCCAACACAATACCAAAGTATTCGGAAAAGTATTCCTTAGCGCAAAAGTCGTTAGGCAAAACAAAAGAAGTATCAGTAAGTTCCACATGCTCTAATCTGTCAAGAGAATACAAACGCAAACAATTGTAGCCTATATTTCTTGCCAGCATATACCACCGCTGAGCAGACATTTTCACGCAATAAGGCTCTACAAGAAACGTCTCCGATTCTTTCATCGTGAAAGAATGAAAGGTAATCTGCAAAACAACGCTCGTCTTCATCGCGTCTAGTATCGTTGACAGAAACTCTTGACTCGAAGGAATATCCTCGGTTAGGATGCGGTCATGAATGGATAGGCAGCCCGATAAGGTTGCAGCCGTGCCATAAGTGTCAAGTAGCCAAGCTTTCAATTCGCCACTTTCCAATACTTTTGGGTTGGCAATATAATAATGATAGCCACCTCTTTGCTCGCAGTCGATTATTATGCCAAACAAGTCAAGGACTCCCCCTTTCCATCTGTCAAACGTTTGCCGCGGCAAACTCTCACCGCGACTTAAATCAGTGTTATCGCGCCACTTTTCATTAAGTTCTTTCAGCGTAATTCGCCCTGCGC
>ERZ773043.1870-NODE-1870-length-11532-cov-20.003747_pt1 | contig 11532 bp, 9 predicted proteins | sample MGYA00580636_ERZ773043 | MGnify/ENA primary metagenome ERZ773043 (study PRJEB29015, sample SAMEA2737992) | human oral metagenome | biome: human oral; feature: human-associated habitat; material: dental | place: China | collected 2065 ... | reverse complement strand
TCCTCTGTAAACAGCTCCAATAATAATGAATGTTCCAGCTTCCCATTTAAAATAACTACATTTTCCACACCATTTTCAATCGCATCTAGGCAAGTCGTAACTTTTGGCAGCATTCCACCACTAATAATTTCTCGTTCAATTAAATCGTTCACTTTTTTCACATCAATTTCATCAATAAGCGTCTGCTTATTATTATAATCAAGTAAAATTCCATCAACATCTGTCAAAAATACCAATCTATCTGCCTGTAATTTCCCAGCAATCGCGCCTGCCACATAATCGGCATTAATATTGTATGTCTGACTATTCTTGTCAACTCCAATAGACGAAATCACAGGAATCACATCATTCGGCTCCAACAATTTTATTACTTCCGTATTAATTTCCTTAATTTCTCCAACAAACCCAATATCAATCTTCTCTCCATCAGCTTCAGCAAACTTCTTCTCAACAAACACCATATTCCCGTCTTTTCCACTAAGTCCAACAGCTTTTCCGCCATATTTATTAATATCCGCAACAATTCCTTTATTTACTTTCCCAGAAAGCACCATTTCCACAATCTCCACAGTTTTCTCATCAGTTACACGATTTCCATCAATAAATTTGCTCTCTTTTCCAATTTTTTGAAGCATTTCATTAATCTCAGGCCCGCCACCATGCACAATCACAGGATTTATTCCAACATATTTCATTAGAACTATATCTTGAATAAACTGCTCCCGTGCAACAGGATTGACCATCGCACTTCCACCATATTTAATCACAATCGTTTTATTATGATACTTTTTTATAAATGGCAACGCTTTTACCAAAATTTTTGCTTTATCTAAATTTGAAATCATATTTTCCCTTTCTTTTTATCAAAATTTTCTCATTTCTTTAATTTTTAAAAAAATTAACTATCTAAAAAAATCTAACAGACAAATAATTCTCAAAATTATAAAAATTATTAAGTATGGTACTCCGCATTTATTTTCACATAATCGTAACTCAAGTCACATCCCCACGCAGTCGAAGAAAACTCTCCATCATTCAGTTCAATCAAAATTTCAACTTTCTCATTTTTCAAAATTTTAACAGCCTTTTCGTTGTCAAATTCTATTCCCATGCCATTTTTTGCAACTTGGACTCCTTTCTGTAAAGCATTAATATCATTTCCAAGAAAAATATTTACTTTATCAACAATAAGTTCCGCTTCAGAATAACCTACAGCACAAAGGATTCTTCCCCAGTTTGGATCTTCCCCAAATACAGCCGCTTTGAAAAGGCTTGAAGTTATTACTGATTTTGCAACTTTTTGTGCGTCTTTTTTACTTTTTGCCCCAGTTACAGTAACTTCAATTAATTTTGTCGCCCCTTCCCCGTCTTTTGCAATCAGCTTTGCCAGCTCCTGATTCACAAAATAAAGCGCCTCTTTAAATTTGCTGTATCCTTCAGAATTTTCATCTACAATTTTTTTATTTTCAGAAGCCCCATTAGCAATAACACAAGCCATGTCATTTGTACTTGTATCTCCGTCAACTGAAATCATATTAAATGTGCTGTCCGTAATTTCAGAAAATATTTTTTGCAGCAACGATTTTTCAATATTTACATCCGTTACTGTGAAAGCCAGCATTGTAGCCATATTTGGATGTATCATCCCAGAACCTTTTGCCATTCCCGCAACTGTTACTGTTTTTCCATCTATTTCAATTTCTGCACAAATCTGTTTTGTAAAAGTGTCCGTCGTCATAATCGCAGTTGCCGCATCATTTCCCCCATTTTCCGATATTTCCTTGCAAATTTTACTAATTCCAGTTTCTATCTTTTTCATATCCAGCTGAACTCCAATAATTCCAGTAGACTGCACTAAAATCTCCTCTTTTTTGAGTCCCAGCTCATTTGCCGCGAATTCCGTCATTTTTTTAGCATTTTCAAGTCCAGTTTCTCCAGTACACGAGTTAGCATTCCCGCTATTTACAATAATCGCCTGTGTATTTCCATTTTTTATATTTTCCATATTTAAAATAATCGGAGCCGCTTTTACAAGATTTTTTGTAAACACTGCAGCCAAAACTGCCTTTTTCTCGCTATAAATCAATGCCAAGTCTTTTTTCCCGCTTTTTTTCAACTGTGCCGATATTCCTGCCGCCTTTATCCCTTTAACATTAGTAATTGTCCCATCTTTTATTATTTTCATAAAAATCACTCCTTTTAAAAATTAAATATACATTGATAAAAATTCCAGCCCCATATTTTCTTCAAGCTCAAACATAATATTCATACTTTGAACAGCTTGCCCTCCTGCACCTTTTATGAGGTTGTCAATCGCAGAAATTACAATAATATTTCCAGTTTTTGAGTCATAACAGACACCAATTTCACAAATATTGCTATTTTTCACATTTTTTATCTCGGGCAAATTTTCAGTAACCCTTATAAAATACTCATTTTTATAAAAATCATTATAAATTTCATAAATTTTTTCTTCTGTCAAGCTTTCCTTCCATTTTTCATTCACTTCCAGATAAATTGTTGAAAGAATTCCCCTATTTATTGGTAATAAATGTGGAGTAAACACTACATTCATATCGCTTTCTGATAATTTATCCATTTCCTGCTTTATTTCAGGCGTATGTCTATGCTTTAAGACTCCATAAGCCTTAAAACTTTCATTTACTTCTGTAAAAATCGTATCTATTTTGGCACTTCTCCCTGCTCCTGAAACTCCAGATTTTGAATCAATTATTATTTTATCCGTTTTTACAACTTTATTTTTTAAAAGCGGCGCTGCTCCCAGTATCGCCGATGTCGGATAACACCCGGGACAGGCAACAACTTGACTTTCCTTTATTCTTCCCCTATTCAGCTCAGGCAAGCCATAAACTGCACTCTGATTAATTTCAGGAAACTCATGCTTAACATCATACCATTTTTCATAAGTTTCCGAGTCATCCAGCCTGAAATCTGCTCCCAAGTCAAAAACTTTTGCATTATTTTCGAGCGCCTTCTTAGTCATCTTTTCCGACAATCCATGCGGCAATGCCAAAAACAGCACATCAATTTTTCCAAAATTTTCCTCAGCCTCTTCCTGCGAAATCAATTTCTTCTCAAAATATTTTTTATAATTTGCATACACTTCGCCCATATTCTCTCCAGCATTTGAATACGAAGAAATAAATTCAATCTCCACTTCTTTATGATTATTCAATATCCATACAAGCTGCTGCCCAGCATACCCAGTCGCTCCAATAATTCCAACTTTTATCATAATTACCATCTCCCTGCATTTTTTTATAAAAAAAAGCCCTTTTTACAGGCTCTAAATAAAATTATACAAATTGTATATAAAAACAAAGAGCCAACAACCCAAAAGTCATTGGCAAAAGTAAAATTTTTATGTAAAACAGGAATCCATTATAAAAATGATTATACACCATCTGACAAGGGTTTATAATTTAATTGTGTAAATTTATTATCCCTTATCCTTCTTATCATTTTCATAATCTTTTCCTCCTATCATTTTAATTTGTTTTTTGATAAATCTATTATAGCAGAAAAATAATCTAAAATCAATATATCAAATATATAAGTTTTAAATATTATCATTAATAAAATTAATCCTTTAGATTTTATAATCTTTTATTTTACAATTTCAAAATCGACTAGTATCGGTAAATGATCTGAAAGCTGAGTTTGTATAACTTCATAACTTTTTACTTTTATTTCCTTTGAACAAAGTATAAAATCAAGTTCCCGCTTTGGATTCCAGCTTGGAAAAGTTGGCTCTTTCCTTATATTTATATTTTGCAGGTTAGAAGCCTGTAAAAACATTTCAATTTCCTCTTCTCCCCAGAACACATTAAAATCTCCAGCAACTATAACTGGCTTTTTGCAGTTTTTCACAAAATTGTAAAGCTGTACAATCTGTTTCTGTCTCGTTTTTCCACCAAGAGCCAAATGAACTAAAAACACCACAATATCTTCCGTTTCCACCTCAATAATCAATTTTTTCATTCCAATATCCAGATAATGAAATTCTTCCCGTAAAACAGCTTTTTTAGAAAGTAAGGCATTTCCCTGCTTTCTTACCATCGGGAATTTCATATAATTAGAATCTTCCTCATATTTGTACTGATAAACATTATTATTTCTAGTAATTCTTCCAAGAAGCGTAGCCTGATTTCTGCTGTACATTCTAAACGAGCCAAGATCAACTTCTACAAGTCCCACAATGTCAGGCTTATATTTATTAATAAATTTCCCAATCCGATATATATGCCTTACAGAACGTCCCAAATACCCTCGCATATGTTTAAACGGCTGATTCAGATATTTTCCAGTCCCATATCGAATATTATACAAAAGAAATTTCATTTCTCCTCACTTCTCTTTCCCATATTTACAAAATTATATTATAAATTCAAACCTATTTATAACAATTCCAGTTTAAAACAAAAGTGTAAAATTAGACTCCATCTATAGGCAATCCATTGCTTTTTTTCACATCTTTAATCCAATTTTTAAGTTGAGTGATTAATACTGAATATTTATTTTTTTACTATCCCAACTCCATCTCCAAACGGCAGCAGTACAAAATTATACTCTTCATTCAACTTTTCTATAAACTCTTTGAGCCTTTTTGCAATTGTCTTATATCTTTTTGGAATTTCTTCCTTATCTGCCGCAACCAGCCCACGAAACATGAGATTATCAATAAAAATAATTCCATTTTCATTGAGAAGTTCATAACTCATTTCAAAAAACTTCAAATACTGACCTTTCGACGCATCAATAAAAATAAAATCATATTTCACATTCTTATCAAGTTTCGGAATTTCTTCCAAAGCATCTCCAGAAATCATCTTATTCTTTTCAAATAATCCAAGTTTCTTAAAATTTTCCACAGCTTTTCCATAACGAATTTCATCAATTTCCATTGTTGTCAAAAACCCGCTATTTTCATTAGCGATTTGTGCCAAAAATAGCCCTGAATAGCCTGTCGCTGTACCAATTTCCAAAATATTTCGAGCCTTTATATTTTTAGCAGTAAAAATCATATAATTTAGCACTTCATCTGTAATAATCGGCACATTTTCATCTAAACTTTCTTTTTTTATATCCTGTATAATTTCATTCCTTATTTTAAACAAATTCTGTGCATATTTCGATGATTCTATAAAATTTTCTATCATAAATTTTCCTTTTTTCTTTTATTGTATATTGACATTCATTTAAAATTAAACCTCCAAAATTTTAGCGGCATGTTTGTAATCTTTGAGTCAAATTTTAAACTACCTTTGCTACGAATAGTTTCTGATAAATCCTGTATTTTAATAAAGAATAGCATTTTTGTGTTAAATCTAAAATTCCAGTTTCCAACTTTAATTTTTTATATTTTTAATTTAATATTTACAGCATTTCCCCCATTTTAAAAATAGGCAGCATAACTGAAAATACAATAAGCCCAATAATTACTCCGATAAAAATTATCGAAAGCGGCTCAAACATTTTTAAAAACCATTTTATTTTCTCGCTAACTTTTTCGTAATAAATTTCATTCAAATTAAAAAATGATATTTTCATTTCGCCGGTCTTTTCTCCAATTGCAAGGAAACTTACGTATTCATTATCAAAAAAAGTCGTATTTTTAAAGGATTTTTGAATACTCTCACCCTTTTCTATTTTCAAAATAATTTTTTTCAGTTCCTCATTTAAAATATAACTTTTGGAATTTGTACACATTTTTAAGGATTGAATCAATGGAACATTGGCATCTGTCAGAGAATACATATTTCTTGTAAAATTCAATATGCAAATATTTTTATACATTTGCCCAATCAGTTTCATTTCTAAAAAAATTTTTTCAAAATTCTTTTCATTTTTTCCTTTCCAATTTTTTAATCCAAAAAATAAAAAAATTATGGCAATTAAAAGAAAAATACCATATTTATCCGTTATTTTACTAATATTTATCACAATTTGCGTAACTTTTGGCAATTCCTGACCAATATCAGAATAGATTACCACAAATTTAGGCACTACAAATTTTAACAGTATGAATACAATAATTAATGCTGTAATTATAACTGTTACTGGATAAATGCTCAAATTTTTCACATCTTTTTTTATTTTCTGATTAAACTCGTACTTTTCATACAGATTCTTAAAAACTATTTCCAAATTTCCAGTTTCTTCCCCAATTTTAATCATTTCCATAAATTCCTTATTTGCAGTAATCTTTGAAAAAGCCCTATGAAGAGAAACTCCCTTTTCAATCTGCTGTTTTGTGCGAATTATCTTACTTTTCAAATCTCCACTATAATTCTGTGCAACAATTCCAAGTGTATCAATTAGTGAAATTTTACCATTCAACAAGTAATATACACTTTTTGTAAATGATAGCAAGTCTTTTTCACTAAGTTTACTTTCCTTGCTCTTTATAATACTTATCATTTTAATTAACCCTCCCCTTTGATTAATTACAAATCAATTATTATTTTCTGTTATTTTCCAATGCAATTTTCCCCAATGCGATTGATCCGACAAATCCTGCTTCATCTCCAAGTCCAGGATAAACAATATAGTCTTCTATTTTTTCTAAAATTTCCTCTTTTTGAACATACCCATTTAAAAATTCCAGTACATATTTTCTAATTAATGGAAACAGCTGCTTTTGTTTCATAACTCCTCCACCCATAATTATTTTTTGTGGAGATAAAATTAAAGTGTAGTTTACAACAGCCTGAGCCAAGTAATATGCTTCCATGTCCCAAACTTCATCCCTATCGGCAAGTTCAAATCCTTTTTTACCCCATCTGTCCTCTATTGCAGGCCCTGCCGCCATTCCTTCCATACAGTCCTTATGAAAAGGGCATCTTCCTTCAAATTTATCGTCTTTATGTCTTTTCAAGAATATGTGTCCCATTTCAGGGTGAGTCAAACCTTGAAGCATTTTACCATCAACAACTGCTCCAGCCCCAATTCCAGTTCCAACAGTAATATACATAACATTTTTCAAATTTTCTCCAGCACCCCACCAGCTTTCCGCAAGCGCCGCTCCATTTACATCTGTATCAAATTCCATCGGAACATCATAATGTTTTTTCAACTCTCCTATCAAATCATAATCGCTCCAGTAAGGCTTTGGAGTTTTTGTAATATATCCGTAAGTTTTAGAGCCTTTTACAGGATCAATCGGTCCAAAGCTCCCAACACCCATTACATCAAATTCCTTGTCTTTAAAGTATTCGATAACTTGTGCCATTGTTTCTTCAGGAGTTGTAGTTGGAATACTTACCCTGTCAATGATTTTTCCGTCTTCAGTTCCCAATCCACATATAAATTTTGTTCCTCCAGCTTCAACTGCCGCAATAATTGCCATAATTTCACTTCCTTTTCTTTTTAAATTTTTATTTGTATTTTTTTATTTTAAAACACCTTTAAATTAAAGGACATTTCATTTTTATATATTTTTTAATATATTGTCATTATCCTTGTAAAATTCTATTATTTCATCTTGCGTTGCTGTAGCCGTTCCTATTTTTGCCACTACAATTCCAGATGCCATATTTGCAATTACCCCGGCCTCATACAAATCCGCTCCAGCACATATCGAAAGTAAAAATGTCGATATAAAGGTATCTCCAGCCCCTGTAACATCATAAACTTCCCTTGCCACAGTCGGTATCCTCTTATGTTTTGTTCTAAACAGCGAAACTCCCTCTTCACTTCGAGTAAGCACAACGCTGTCCAGTTTTAAATCATCCTTTAACTGAGCCATTTTTTCAGCAATTTCTTCCTCGCTCGTAAATTTTTTCATTCCAAAATAATCCAAAATTTCTTTTCTATTTGGAGTCATTGAAGTTGCTCCAACATAATTTTTAAAATTCTGCGGTTTTGGATCAACCATTACTTTTTTATTATGTTTTTTTGCTATTTCTATAATTCTTTCTGATAAATATTTTGTAAGCAACCCTTTATTGTAATCAGAAATCAATACTGCATCAATATTTTCAACGTTTTTTTCAAAGTTTTCCAAAAGTTGATCTTGAATATCTTCTGAAATATCAGCATCTTTTTCCCAATCCAATCTAAGTAACTGTTGACCTTGTGACAAAACTCTGCTTTTAATAATTGTTGGACGTGTTTCATCCTTCACAATTCCAGCAGGATTCACATTTTTATCTTCAAGCTCCTTTATAAATTTTTCTCCATTTGAATCATTGCCAATTACTCCGTAAACGAAAACTTTTCCTTCAAGCGAAGTCAAGTTATTCGCCACATTTGAAGCTCCTCCTAACACAAATCTTTCCTCTTCAATATTCACAATTGGAACAGGCGCTTCAGGAGAAATTCTGTTAACCTTCCCAATTAGATACTCATCTAGCATCATATCACCAATTACAGCTATTCTGACACTACTAAATTTTTTTATTATTTGTTCAAGCCTTTGAATTGAAATCATCTTTATCCTTTCCTTAAATTCAAATTCATTAATTTACTGTTTTAAATTATAATTTTAATTTTAGTCTTTATTTAATATTATACTACATATTTGGGAAATTTTCAGTATAATTTGTAAAGTTTTTCATTTGAACTGAAAAAAGTTTAAAATGATTATTTTTTAATTAAGTTTTATCTTGAATTACTGCCTCAATTTCAATATAAATATCCCGCATTTCCCTATTAGTACGTCGATACTTAAACAGCGGACCAATTATAGGAATTTTTGATAGTACTGGGACTCTTCTTATGGTTTCCTTGCTCACATCCTGCTTTAATCCTCCAATAAAAGTTGAGCCGCCGTTATTCAACGTAATTGTTGTTTTTGTCTGATTCTTTTGTTTAGCTCCAGAAGACGCATTATAGCTTGAAGTCAGCTTAAAGTTGCTTATTTCTGTATCAATTTTAAGCAGAATTTTCTTTATTCCATTAATTTTTCTAATTTCAGGATTTATCCTAAAGACTATACCAGCTTCAGAAAAAATTGGCTCTACATATTCTGTATCTTTCTTTGTAGTCTTTTTTTCTCCAACAAGCACTTCCTCCGTAACCTTTAATTCCCCTTCCTCATTTTCCATAATCATAAGCGTCGGCATTGCTTCTATCCGTATATCTCCATTTTCCTTCAGCAAGTTAAAATCTATTCCTAAAAATCGCCCTCCTTTTGAAAAAATTGACGCAATCGAAACTTCTCCATTTAAAAATTTCGCTACCAGATTATCCTTAGTCGCATTAGAATTATTACTATTTATGCTCCAGTCGATTCCAAGACGTTCAAAAAGATTTGAACTTGTATCAATTATAGTTCCCTTTATTATAATCTGCTCCTTTTCCTTATCCAGCGACTTTATAATCCTTTTCATCTCCTCAACTTTACTCTCATCTCCACTAAAAATTACTTTATTATCAATTCCAATAACTTCAAATCCAAAAAATCCATTAAGTGCCTCAGTAATATCCTTTACATTTCTGTATTCCAAGTCAACTTCTCCAGTTTTCTTTTTAACTTCCTTTACAGTCTGCTGTGCGTTATTCTGATTCTGATTCTGTCCCTGATTCTTATTTTCCTCTTTTTTAGTTACAGGATTATTATCTTTATTATCCTTTTTATTACTGTTTTTCCCCTTATTATCACTATTTTCCTTTTTTTCAGCCTGCACTTTCTTCGGAACTTCATAAATAAATATTTTTTTAGCATTTTCCACATCGCTCTTATTCACATAATCAGCCGCTTTCGCTCCAAAAATATTACTCAAAGCAAGCCAAAAAGCCAAAAAGCAAACAATTAACAATCTGTAACTTCTCTTTTTTTTCAAAATTCTAATCCCCTCTTTCAAATATGTGATTTATGCAATTCTCTCTTTATTTTCTGCTTTAATTTTCTTTTTATCCGTAACTTTCTCTATAAAGCCAAGCGAAATTTTAAATCCATCGCCTGTAAGTTCCATAAACATTTTGGAAGTATCAATATATTTTCTGCTTTTATTCACAAAATAAATAAATTTTCCAAAATCATTAAGACTTCCATACATCGTAAAATGAATATATTTAAGCCTATATCCATTGCGTTCCCACACATTTTCCGACTTTGAGATTTCCTTCATTTTAAGCCCGCTGTCATGCGAAAACACATAAATCATCTTTTTAAATTCAGATTCATTTTTTATTGACAAAAATGACAATCTTTGAGTCAATGCCAATATTTGATTGTATTCTCCCATAATTCTTTCACGTTCTGACTTTTTCTCCTCCACTACATCTACAATCTTACTTTCCAGATTCCTTTTATTCTCAATCAAAATCTTTCTATTATTCAAAACCTCTCTATATTTCCCATATTTTTTGTTAACACTTATCAGCATAAAAACAACTCCAGCCACAAGTATCAATATCTTCAAATTTAATTTTATCATCCTATTTCTTCCTATATATCTTTATTCTATTAAAAAGTTTAATCACTTAGTAAAACTTAAACGTTTTTGATTATTTGGCTTAGACTATTTAATATTTATCAATTTAAAATGGTTCAAGTACATACTCAAAAACCGTTGCAGTATCATTATCCTTCAAATAGCCCAATTCAGAGCTTGGATATTTTCTCAAAATATTATTCTCAAATTTTTCAAAATTACTAAAATTCTCCATCTCCCCCTGCACAGTCCACTTTGTATTCTCATAATTAATTTTCGTATAACCAATACCATTTTTGCTATTTTCAACTAAAAATTTTATAACTGAATAATATTCTCTCCTTTTTATCGCTCCATCAATTTCACGAAGTGTGGCAAGCTCCTTTGAATAATCTGGAATTTCCTCAGCCTTCTTATTTAAATAGTCCTTTTCCAGCGATTTTATCTCCTTCTGAATAATTTCATTTTCAACAGTTTTTTTCTGAAGTGGAATTGAATTATAAACCCAAAAATACGCAATGATACAAATTCCAGCAATAACAACATCAGAAAATTTTATATTTTTTACGCTCTCTTTATCAAAAATTGCCGTTTTCTTCACAAAATCAGGACTATCCGAAAGTTCAGCCCCTGCAAATATAACTTTTACATCATTTTCTCCGCTTCCAATAACTATCATATCTCCAAAATCAAAGTTTTCAACATCATCCACATCCTCAGTTTTCAGCTCAATTTTTTCTATTTCAGCAATTTTCTCATCCACAATTAAAATCCTAAGGCTATTTTCTTCTCCAATCTGAAAAATCTCTATTCTATCACTTTTATTCCCTGACTTTACACCATTATCAAAAATTCCTTGATTATCACTACTCTCTTCATTTATATCAATTTCCTCTATTTCACCAAAATTCCTATCAATATCTAATTTTTTAATAACTCCTGTTTCCTGAATGCCTTCAAAATTTCCTAATACATTCTGAAAATTTTCTTCATTTCCAAAAAAATTATTTTCGTTTTCAAAATTTTCACTCTGATTTATTTCAAAATTTCCGTCCTTATAATAATTATAAACAGCAGCAAAATCTATTTTCAGCTCCGAAATTACCATAGAATATTTTTTCAGGCAATTTTT
>ERZ773043.1869-NODE-1869-length-11537-cov-23.394356_pt1 | contig 11537 bp, 7 predicted proteins | sample MGYA00580636_ERZ773043 | MGnify/ENA primary metagenome ERZ773043 (study PRJEB29015, sample SAMEA2737992) | human oral metagenome | biome: human oral; feature: human-associated habitat; material: dental | place: China | collected 2065 ... | reverse complement strand
TGACCCGCTCCCTTGACCCCACCGGCGGGGGCCGGGCACGCTGGGTGATCAGGTGGAAGCCCGCACTCAACGCGTTCGCAATCACCTTCGCTGGACGGTTCGACCGAACCACTCACTGATGAAAACCGCCGGACCCTACACACCGTTTATCAGACAGACCCAGCGGCTGCGGGGGGTGCCTTCATGGGTGAAGTCCAGTTGGCGGAAGAGTGCCTGTGAGAGGCGGTGTTGCCTGCCAGGATCCAGGAGGCTTCCAGGCGGGCTAAGCCCAGCTCGTCTCGCGCCCAGGTGACGAGCTGCTCTACGGCTTGTATGCCATAGCCGTGGTAGCGGTCATCTGGCCTCCAGATGCAGACGCCGATCTGGGCATGGCGGTTGCGCCAGTCGATGGCATGCAACTGGCACTCACCAACCAACCTGCTCCTGCCTGGTGTGTCTCCATCCTGGCTAGAGCTCTCATCCTGGTGCTCTATGAGGAAGAGGTATTCGCTGGACGAGGTCGGGCCAGCCATTCCGGCTGCCTTGCGGGCTAGTTCAGCTTCGGCTCGGGGCCGCCAGTATGGCGGTCCCCACCGGGACAACTCCCGCCAGTTGGCGCAAGCCGCAAGCACTGCTGGAATATCCGTAGTCGTGAGGCTGCGGAGGGATACCGCGTGGTGTGGCATGTGTACCAACTCCTTCCCGGAGACACGGCAGCGCTAGTAGAACACCAACCCACACCCCCAGCATGCGAGACGCAGGGTACAGGGGCTAGCGCAGTGCAAGCAGCACGGATCCGGTCTGCTCGCCCCCTACTCGACCGCCGAGGATGGAAGGGTGATACGGATAAGTAGCACTTAATTCAAGAGTTGCCGGTCAGGGGCCACGTCGGGCCAGAGCAAGGCAAAGGAGATAGTCAGAATCTCTCACGAGTGGCGCTTGCACTTTTGAGGTGGTTGCCCCATACTTGTGGCAATCACCAGGAGCGATGCAGTGCGAGTACACATCTTAGAAATCGAGAATTTTTGTGGTATCAAAAAGGGCCGCGTCGAATTAAAGCGGCACACATTGCTTGTGGGTGGTAATAATATAGGAAAGTCGACGATATGTAACGCGCTTGAGCTGGCTCTTGGACCCGAGCGTCTCTATCGACGTCCGGTGATCAATGAGCATGATTTCTGGTGTGGGCAGTATGAAGATGAAAACGGACTATGCCGTGAGATCAGAATTAAGGTGGTGCTTACTGAACTTTCGGAATCAGAACAGCGGGACTTTTGCCAACATCTCAGACGATGGGATCCTAACGATAAAAAATTCATTGATGAAGAACCTGGTGGCCTTACTAAGGTAGATGACCCAAGTCTAAAATGGGGGCTGCCAATTATATTTATCGGAAAATATGATAGTGAGGAAGATGATTTCATCGGTGAGACGTTTTTCGACCACCCAGTGCCAAATCCAGAAGAGTTAGACGAAGAGGAGGTAACTTCTTTGGGTGCTGGGCGTGCAGTATTTACACGTAAGCACAAACGAAACTGTGGTTTTGTCTTTCTCCACACACTAAGAACAGGATCTCGTGCTTTGAGTCTTCAGCGCGGATCGCTGCTCGATACGATTCTCAGGCTCGGTACCAATGAGCCGGCAGGGATGTGGAAAGAGACACTCAGTTCATTATGCTGCCTAGAGCCGGGGATCGGTGATATCGAGCAACTCGATATAATCCAGCGTGGCATACAAAAGAGGTTGAGAAGCTTTATCGGTCTTGCGCCTGGACAAGCAACTCGCTTCTTTGCATCTGAGCTAACTCGTGAGCATCTCCGTGAAGTGGTACGTCTGTTCGTTGCCAGCCAGCCAAGTAACCATTTGGTGCCATTTGCCAAGCAAGGGACTGGAGCTGTTAATCTTCTGGTATTTTCACTGCTAACGATTATTGCCGAACTTAAAGAAGGGCAATCCGTTATTTTTGTGATGGAGGAGCCGGAAATCGCACTTCCACCGCATACGCAACGCCGGGTTACTAGGTATGTTTTAGAGAAGATGGGACAGTCGATCATCACATCACATTCTCCGTATGTGATTGAACAGCATGACCCGGAGAGTGTTGTCACTATATCGAGGCAAGACGATAACCTCGAGGGGATGCCGCTTGATGCCGGAAGTGTAAAACCCAAGACGTATCGAACTCACCGACGCCAATTTGCTGAGGCTATACTGAGTCGAGCAGTACTTGTGGTCGAGGGGGAAACTGAAGCGACAGTCGTGAACGCGGTCTCTTCCGCTCTAGAAAGGATCCGTCCAAGCTACTCTCATATTGACCTTGCTGGAGTGTCAATTTTTGACGCTAATGGAGATCGAAACGTTCCAAGGTTTGGCCCAATATTTAAGTCTTTAGGGAAATCCGTATATGGCCTTCGCGATAAGTTAAATTCAAAAGATGCTGATAATGCTACTAATGACTTGGAGAAATTTGATAGATTTTGGCAATCTCCTGAGGTAGGTATTGAGCAGTTGCTTGCAAAGCAAATACCAGAATCAGTTCTTCGCTCTTTCTTGGAGGAAGCGAGACAACGAGAGGACTACCCTGAGGGGGAGAAATATGCTTACGCTGAAGGGTGTGATACATCAGATATAGTTGTCAATGTCCTTAAAAAAAGAAAGGGTACTAATTATGGTATAGGATATGCCGCAATGCTCATCGAAAAATGTAAAACAGAAGAGGACCTACCCGAATTTTTTCGTGATGCCTTGCTCGAGATCGACCAAATGCTTAGCAGTAGTGATGAATTACCAGATTCATCTAAACTTGACATCTCGAAATCAAATGAGGCTGAGGCTTCATCCTAATGTCTATAAATTTATCACCAAGTGCGCAATCTGCTCTTGATCATAGCTGTCCAGTTCTTATACTCGGTGGGCCTGGATCAGGTAAAACTACTATCTCTCTCCTTAAGGCAAAAAGGCTACTTCGTGGTCTAAAGCCTGGCCAGGAAGTGCTATTCTTGAGTTTCTCACGCGCTGCTGTCAGACAAGTCGAGATTGCCTGTAAGTCTATTCTGACCTCAGACGAGAAAAGACGAATAGAAGTTAGAACATATCATTCATTTGCCATAAATATATTACACACATATGGACGTCTGTTGACTGGAAGGCCGCCACATATCTTATCTCCGCTGCAGGAAAACCTGGCCAAGGCTTCATTTAATGGCAACTGGGCGAGTGAATCTAAAAGATTGGCAGAGGAAGAAGGGCAATATGTTCTAGGTCAAGTCGCTGAAGCAGCTAGTAAGCTCATCTCTGGATCTTCTGCTATCGCAGAAATTGTTGCCGATAAGTATCCTTTTATTATCTTTGACGAGTTCCAAGACACGGCGGATGACCAATGGGAAATGGTGAAAATCCTGTCACGGAAATCGGGTATGGTTTTCCTTGCTGACCCAAAGCAGATTATATTTGACTATGATCCTCGCGTCAGTGCTCAGAGAGTTGAACATGTGCGGCAATTTTTACATCCTGCAGAATTTGATTTTCAAGGAGAGAATCATCGCAGTTCCAATACGGGAATACTCGAATATGCTGATGCGTTATTAGACAACCGCCAGCTTCCAAAATACGCAAACGTAAAAGAATGCAATTTTTGGCCTAATAATTTTGAGGAAGTCTTTCATGCTGAAGTTTATCGGATATTTTCTCAGCTTCATAAAGACGGCATTAAGCAACCAACGGTCGCGGTTCTAGCGAGAAGCAACAGACTTGTCTCGAAGCTTTCACTTATACTTGAAACTGAGCGTAAATTTCAGGAACGCACACTCCGGCCTATTGCTCACGATGTACTATGGAACACCGAGCTGAGTGCAGCAGCGGCAGTCGTAGTCGCGTCAATTCTTGAGTGGCCGCAGCAGGAGGAGGCTGCAGCTCTTTACAATACTCTTAATTGCATTGCGGATTATTTCGATATTAAATTTGCAATTAGGTCAACTAAAAATGCGCAGACTCTCTCCGCTAAGTACCGCGCTGCGGCAGGTAAGGTAAAACAAGGAAAAAAGCAGCGAATAGCGACGTTAAAATATTTGTCTGATTGCTTCCGATCGCTAACTGCATATACAGGTGACCCAGTACATGATTGGGTGCATGCCCGCGATTTTATCTCTAAATGCAAGGACTTGTCCCCTTTGTATGATAATGTTAGATTTGTTCGGCTATTCCGTGCAACAGATGATGTAGGCAAACTACTTTCTTCAGCATGGGATAAAAAAGGACACTACAGGGGGTCGATGGCTCGTATCCGCCGGGTGCTCGAGACGAGAGTTATCCAAGGAGCATATCACATAGCCAATAAATGCAATATAATGACTATTCATAAAGCAAAAGGTAAAGAATTTGATGGTGTAGTTTTAGTTGAAGGAAAGAATCAACATGATTCTTTCTTCTCAAAAAATGATTCTGCAGAAAAGCAACAAGCAAAAAGAAGAATACTTCGCGTGGCAATTACACGAGCAAAGAGTCGAGTTCTAATTTTGCGGCCAAAAACATCCTTATATTGAGGGTTATTCAGGGATCGCTCCCTTCGTGACATCTTCCCTTGTCAACCGTGGATTGCCAGAGGCTTAACCGCATTGCTGAATAAGCCTCATTCTAGCATTTGATTCTAATCAAGGTGGTAAGGATTGTCGGTAATTTTTCTGGAGAGATAGGCTCTGGTGTCGCTATATCTATTCAAAGCATATAGGCTTATTCATAGCTGCGGACAACCTCACGCCGACAAGGGGTTTCACGGCCTCGCCTGCTGATCGTGAATAAGCCTCCAAGAGTTAGAGAGAGAAGATGACCTCTAAAACATCAACAACAAGGTGCTACGTCGAGGAGTACACGAACGAAAACGGCAAACTAAGCGCTCGCCTCCGCGAAAAGCATACGGGCCGGAAGGTCGATTTGGGGTTCAGCGCAAACCCAGCAGATTGCCAAAATTTGCTTCAGTTCCTAGGTGCAGCAAAACAAAATCAGCAGAGCATGCCAGAGATCTTCTCCAAGGAAGGTGATACGGACTGTGTTATCGTCTCGGGCGACCTCGACTTCGATTCACCCGACGAGATCCGGTATATCTTCAATGAGAAACTATCGTACCTTTTTCGGTAGAAGCTGAGAGGCACACATTTCTATAGATGAGAAGTGCTGCGTGGATCGCCCATCGGGTGTTGTTATGCACGGATCAGGTGAAGATCGCGCAGGTACCGTCGCGGTCTCCCGTGCGATTCGCCGTAGCTGGACGACTTCGGGATATACCAGCCGGTGGCCATTGGTTCTGCGCTGCTGGCCTGTGGGGGACTCGCCATCCAGGAGCGTTCGAAGTCGGCTCCCATGCGACCCTTGTCGGTGGCAAGGGATAAGGTTCACGTACCTGGTAGCAGCGATGCCCCTCCCCTGGAGGTGGGACCGCCCTGGAAGGCAAGGAGACAGTTAGGTGGCAGCACGCGGCACGAAGACCTCGGCTCTCGGCTTGGAGGATGCGCTCTGGGAGGCCGCGAACCGGCTGCGTTCGTCCATGGATGCCGCCGAGTACAAGCACGTCGTGCTCGGGTTGCTGTTCCTGAAGTATGTCTCGGACAAGTTCGAGGCCCGGTACGCTCGACTGGCCGAGCTGGTCGAGGACGAGGGCAGCGACTATTACATGCCCACCGACGAGGCGCGCCGGGCGGTGTTGGAGGATCGCGACGAGTACACCGCCGAGGGCGTGTTCTGGGTTCCGTCGGGTCATCGCTGGACTGATCTGCGCAAGGCAGCGAAGCAGACTGACATCGGGCAGCGCATCGACGCCGCCATGGAGGCCATCGAACGCGAGAACCACTCCTTGAAGGGGGTGCTGCCCAAGAATTACGCTCGCCGGGAGCTGACCCCGGCGACGCTGGGCGGGCTGATCGACACGTTCTCCCGCGACGACCTCGCCGCAGCCGAGCACAACGGCATAGATGTGCTGGGACGGGTGTATGAGTATTTCCTCGCCCAGTTCGCCTCCAAAGAGGGCAAGAACGGCGGCGAGTTCTACACCCCGCGCTCCGTCGTCTCCCTGCTGGTGGAGATGCTGCGCCCCTACAACGGCCGGGTGTTCGACCCGTGCTGCGGCTCTGGTGGCATGTTCGTGCAGGCCGAGCACTTCGTGGAGTCGCACGGCGGGGCACGCAACGACATCTCCGTGTTCGGGCAGGAAAGCAACCCCACCACGTGGCGGCTGGCGAAGATGAACCTGGCCATTCGCGGCATCGAGGCCCAGCTTGGCCCGGAGTGGGGCGACTCCTTCCACAACGACCTGCAACCGGATCTGCGGGCCGACTTCATCATGGCCAATCCACCGTTCAACATCTCCGATTGGGGCGGGGAGCGCCTGGCCGACGACCCCCGTTGGAGATTCGGAACACCCCCGCCAGGCAACGCGAACTATGCCTGGCTCCAGCACATGTTCCACCACTTATCGCCCACCGGGACGATGGGCGTCGTGCTGGCCAACGGGTCGCTCACTGTGAACTCCTCCGGGCAGGGCGACATCCGGCAGCGGATGGTCGACGATGACGTGGTGGAGTGCATCGTCGCCCTGCCCTCGCAGTTGTTCTACTCCGTGCAAATCCCGGTTTCCCTGTGGTTCTGCACCAAGGACAAGACCGGCCGCAGGGTCAACGGCAAACAGCTGCGGCGGGATCGTAGGGGTGAGGTGCTGTTCATCGACGCCCGCGAGATGGGCTACATGGAGAACCGCACCCACCGCAACCTCTCCCCCGAGGACGTGACCAAGATCGCCGACGCCTACAACGCCTGGCGCGGAGACCCCAACCTCCCGCCGTACAAAGACGCGCCCGGCTTCTGCGTCTCCGTGAACATCGACCAGATCGCGAACGCAGGCTACGCACTCAGCCCCGGACGCTACGTCGGGGCGGAAGCAGCAGAAGACGACGGCGAACCTGTGGAGGAGAAGATCGCGCGGCTCAAAGATGAGATTCGGGAAGGATTCACGAAACGTTCTCATATTCAGAGAAAGATCGAGGCTGCTCTTGATATGTTGCGGTTGGAATCATGATGGAGTGGCCGAAACGAAGACTATCCGAGATCACCTCGAAGATCGGAAGCGGAGCAACCCCCCGTGGCGGGAAAAATATATACCAAAAAGAAGGCATCTCATTCATTCGGTCACAGAATGTGCATGACCTTCGGTTCGACCCGACGGGACTTGCGTACATATCGGATGAGGCTGCTGAATCATTAAAAAATGTTTCTGTCGCCACTGGCGATGTTCTCATCAACATCACGGGAGAGTCTGTCACGCGCACTTGTCTGGTTGACTCACGCATATTACCTGCTCGCGTGAGTCAGCATGTAGCGATTATTCGCCCCTTGGCGAAAGAACTGAATTCGGGTTTTCTACTATATTCTCTACTGAATGCTCCAGTCAAAGCAGTTTTGAATACACTCTCTGAAGCAGGAGCTACACGACGAGCGTTGACGAAAGGAAACTTGCAGGCTCTAGAGCTGAGTCTTCCCCCTCTGGAGGAGCAGGAGCGGATCGCGGGGGTGCTCGGGGCCTTCGATGACCTCATCGAGACGAACCGACGGCTGGCTGTTGATCTGGAGAATTTGGCTCTCACTATGACTGAGTCCTCTCAGGGAATCGTCCGGCTCCATTCGATTTCTTCGGATCATCGACTTCGCCTAATTAAGCCTGAAGGTATGGTTGATCATTACTCAATTCCCGCGTTCGATGACAGCCTTCTTCCATCACGCGAAAATGGCTCATCGATATTGTCTGGTAAGCAGATACTAGAGATGGATTCGGTTTTGGTGTCGCGATTAAACCCTGCGACGGAGCGCACATGGATGGCCTACCCATGCGCGTCTGTTCTTGCTGCCTGCTCCCCTGAATTTGTTGTACTTCGCGGGAAAGACGGTGTCCCCGCTGAAGCAATTTGGGCGCTCACCGCAACTGGAGGTTTCTGGGAACAGATGCGTGGATCAGCCGGTGGCACTACGAATAGTCGGCAACGTGTGGATAAATCAGCTATTCCAAATTTCAAGGTTCCTGATGTTCGGGAACTTGGTGCAAAAGCGTTGGAAGGCATCGCGAACCTCGTCCGCGGCGCTTTCGATTTGAGGGGCGAAGCGCAAGACCTTGCCCGGCAGCGTGATGAGCTTCTGCCGTTGCTAATGTCGGGGCGGGTGCGGGTGCGTGATCTGGAGGTGGAGGTCTGATTGTGAGTATCGCGGAGTCGCAGTTGGAGGTGTGGGTGCTGGAGATGCTGGCTGAGCAGGGCTGGCAGAGGATCCACGGCTCGGTTATTGCGCCGGGTATGCCTGATGCCGAGCGTTGTGATTACCGTGAGGTTGTTCTTATTGGACGTCTCCGTGAGGCGATTCGTCGTCTGAATCCGAGGTTGCCTGATGAGGCTGTCGAGGAGGCCGTGAAGACGGCGTTGCGGCCTGAGTCTGCGGTGGTTCAGTCGGAGAACTGGCGGGCCTACCAGCTGCTGACCCAGGGTGTGCCGGTCGAGTACCGCGACCCCGACGGTGCGCTGCGCACCGTCCGGGTACACATAATCGATTGGGCGGACCCGGGCGCGAATGACCTGTTGGCGGTGAGTCAGTTCACTGTTCAGGGGCCGAAGAAGGAGCGCCGTCCTGATGTGGTGTTGTTCGTCAATGGCCTGCCGCTGGGCCTGCTGGAGTTGAAAAAACCGGGAGCGGAAAACGCCACCATTGCGAGCGCGTACGCGCAGATTCAGACCTATAAAGCGCAGGTGCCCGACTTGTTCACCTGGAACCAGGGCGTCGTGCTTTCCGATGGGCTCCTGGCCCGGATGGGTACGCTGACCGCGCAGGCAAATCACTTCCAGGCGTGGAAAACCATCGACGGCAAGCCCCTGACGGCGAGGCGCCGCGCCGAGGTTGGGGTCATGGTCGCGGGCTTCCTGCGTCCTGAGGTATTCCTGGACTGGTCGCGCAATTTCATCGCGTTCGCCGGGGACGGGCAGAAGATGGCCAAGATTGGCGCGAAATACCACCAGTACTGGGCGGTGCGGAAAGCTGTCATAGAGACCATCGAAGCCGTCGACAACGACGGCCGTGCCGGGATCGTGTGGCACACCCAGGGTTCGGGCAAGTCGTTCGAGATGGCATGGTATGCGGGCGCACTGATGCGGCACCCGGCGATGCAGAACCCCACACTGTTGGTTCTCACTGACCGCAATGACCTCGACAACCAGCTGTTCGAGGACACCTTCGCGGCCACCAAAACCGGGGCGCCGCTGCCGGAAGCCCCCGTGCAGGCGGATTCGCGGGCGGAGTTGAAGACGCTGCTGTCAGGCCGGCAGTCGGGAGGCATCATCTTCACCACCATCCAGAAGTTCGGGCTGTCCAAGGATGACCGGGAGGCCGGGATCGGGTTCCCCACCCTGTCCGATCGGCACAATATCGTGGTCATGGTGGACGAGGCGCACCGGTCCAACTATGACTTCATCGACGGCTTCGCCCGGCACCTGCGCGACGGGCTGCCCAACGCGACGTTCATCGGTTTCACCGGCACACCGATCGAGGCGAAGGACCGCTCCACGACGGCGGTCTTCGGGCACGTGATCGACACCTACGATCTCACCCAGGCCGTCGAAGACGGCGCAACCGTGAAGGTGCTCTACGAGGCACGGCTGGCGAAGGTGCGACTGCCCGACGAAGCATTGAGCAACATCGACGACGCTTTCGCCGACGCGGTGTCCGGGAGTGAGGAAGACGCCCAGGAGCGGTTGAAGACCCGCTGGTCGCGCGTCGAGGCCATCGTCGGCTCCCAGGAGCGCCTGGAGGAGTTGGCCCGTGACATCGTGGCGCACTGGGAGAAACGCAAGGAGGTCATGCCTGATGCCAAGTGCATGATCGTCACGATGTCGCGGCGGATCGCTGTCGACCTGCACGACAAGATCAAGGCCCTGCGTCCCGACTGGTATTCCGATCACGACGAGCAGGGGCGGATGAAGGTCGTCATGACCGGTTCCGCCACCGACCCCACCGACTGGCAGGAGCACATCCGGGGCAAGGCACAGATGCGCGCGCTGAAAGCACGGGCTTCTGACCCGGACGACCCGCTGGATGTGGTGATCGTTCGCGATATGTGGCTGACGGGATTCGATTCGCCTGCGATGACAACAATGTACGTGGACAAGCCCATGCGCGGGGTGTCGTTGATGCAGGCGATCACCCGCGTCAACCGGACCTTCCGAGACAAGCCCGCCGGGCTGATCGTGGACTACATCGGCATCGCCGAGGACCTGAAGACCGCGCTCGGTGATTACACCCAGCGCGACCGCGACAACGGTCAGGTCGGGGCCGATATCGAGATGACCACGATCCCCGAGATGAACAACGAACACGACATCGTGTGCGCCATCCTCGCCCCGTTCAGCTGGCGTCCGCTCATCGCCGAGAAGACGCCTAAGGCATACATTAATGCGGTAATGGCCACCGTCGAATGGCTCCTCGAACAAGACCACACCGAGGACTCCTTCGAGGGCGTCGAAGAATCCACGGAGGAGAAGCGGAAAGAACTCACCGTCAAGCAGCGCTTCGTCGCACACGTCCAGCGTCTCAGGTCGCTCTTCTCCCTCATCCCGGCGAGCGACGCCGCAAGCCTCATCCGGGATGATGTGGCTTTCTTCGATGCAGTGCGCGCCGCCATCACCAAACTTGAGCATGCCGGACGCGGCGCGACCGATACCGGAGTCGAGTTGGATACCGCGATCCGGCAGATCGTCTCGGAGAACATGACCGGTACCGGCGTGGTAGATATCTACGCCGAGGCGGGGATCGCCAACCCCGACATCTCGCTTATCGACGAGGCATTCGTCAGGAAGGTCACCGAGTCAGACCGGCCCAACATTCAGATGGAAGCTCTGAAACGACTATTGAGCGCCGAGATCAAAGCCATCGCAAAACGCAATCTCGTCAAGGGCCGGGAATTTTCCGAGATGCTCAACGCGTCATTATTGCGCTACCAGAATCGCAGCCTCGACACCGCCGCCGTCGTGGCCGAACTAGTCCAGCTCGCCCAGACCCTCCAGGCCGAGCAGGCACGAGGTAAGGAAACAGGACTCACCACGAGTGAACTCGCCTTCTACGACGCGCTGCGCACGAACGAGTCTGCCCGCGAAGCCATGCAGGACGAGGTGATGAAAAAAATCGCCCACGACCTCACCGACATCGTGCGCCGCGACGCCAAGACAGACTGGAGCATCAAAGAACAAGTGCGAGCCAAGTTACGCACCACGATCAAGCGACTCCTCCTCAAACACGGCTACCCACCTGACAAAGCACCCGAGGCAACCGAACTGATCCTGAAACAAGCTGAAACCCTCGGAGAAACAGGCGCTTATTGAGGCTTATTCACTGAATCATCAACCTTCCTACCAACCGTAAACGGGTTATTCACGAACACCCTGCAAGGACATGAAACCCCTTATCAGAGCCCAACCCTCTAAGGCCGTGAGGCTTAGTCAGAATCGGTGGCTGCAATAGTTAATTGACGTGTTGTGCGTGTC
>ERZ773043.1866-NODE-1866-length-11547-cov-13.036721_pt1 | contig 11547 bp, 7 predicted proteins | sample MGYA00580636_ERZ773043 | MGnify/ENA primary metagenome ERZ773043 (study PRJEB29015, sample SAMEA2737992) | human oral metagenome | biome: human oral; feature: human-associated habitat; material: dental | place: China | collected 2065 ... | reverse complement strand
CTATTTATAAAAATGTATTACTGCATATAGTATCAATTAATGCTAGCGTCCTGATAGATTATAATAAAGGTAATATGACGTACCTAGTGGCAGTTTCTGGCGGCGTGGATAGCGTGTGTTTATTGGATATGCTAAGCCAGTCGGAACATCGGCTAATTGTAGCGCATGTCGAACATGGAATCCGCGGCGAGGCTTCGTGCGCTGATGCACGGTTTGTGGCAGCGTTGGCGCAGAAATATAATTTACCGTTCGTTTCGACGGCGCTTAATCTCGGGCCGAATGCTAGCGAAGAATTAGCGCGCCAGAAGCGGTATGACTTTTTGTTAGCACAGGCGCAGAAATTTGATGCGGTACTGGTTACGGCGCATCATGCTGAAGATGTCGCCGAAACGATTGCTATCAATATTGAGCGAGGTACGGGATGGCGTGGGTTAGCTGTGCTAGCGCGCACAGGAATTAGACGTCCGCTGATTTCTTTTACCAAGACGCAATTGTACGATTATGCGCTGCAGCATCGCTTGGAATGGGTTGAAGATGCAACGAACGCAAGCGGTCTTTATCAACGCAATCGTGTCAGAAAAGCACTAAAAAGTGTTATTAATCGACGCATAGTTGTAAAATTACTGCAGTTGCGCGCTAGACAGCTAGCCTTACGGAAAGATATTGAACGCGAAACTGAGCGGATTGCGCTACATAATAGCGGTTCGCGGTATTTTTTGTCGCAGATTGATGATGACGTAGCGTTAGAGCTACTAGCGAGCGATATTGCCAGGCAAACTGGCGGACTACGCCCGACTCGGCCGCGTACTCAACGGGCTTTGCTGGCTATCAAGACGGCGCGGCCGGGCGCTAAAATTGATGTCGGCGATGGCGTGCAATTAGAAATTACCTCTCGAACTTACTGCGCGAAGGTGGTATAATTACAGAGATATTCTGAATTTGATTATAAAACCACGAAAGGATACATATTTCAATGCCTAAACCTCGTAAACAAAAGGTGAGTAATAAAGTTCGGCTCGGTTTATTCTGGGCAATTATCGTTTTGATTGGACTGTCGCTATATGCGGCATTTATGCCGGCTAAGCCGCTCCAGGAAGTACCAATCGCTCAGGTGATTCGAGACGCCAACGAAGGCAAAGTAGCCAAGATCGAAGGCCAAGGCGGCGACCTTCAGGTGACCATGAAAGGTGAAAATAAGCCGTCTAAGCGGACATACTTAGGCGGCGGGGTTTCGTCGCTGCTGAAAGACAATATACTTAACGAAAAAGGCCGTGCAGTCGTTTCAGATAGCGCGCCAGTTGATAATTCTGTGATGCTGACTTTGATGACGGTGGTTTTGCCAGTATTGCTGATCGGCGCGCTGTTTGTTTTTATGATGCGGCAAGCTCAGGGCCAGAATAGCCAGGCGATGAGTTTTGGTAAAAGTAAGGCTAGGCTATACGGCCTTGATAAAGAGCGGGTGGTGTTTGACGATATCGCTGGCAATGATAATGCTAAACAGGATTTACAAGAGGTCGTTGACTTTCTCAAGCATCCGAAAAAATATCAAAGTCTTGGTGCTAAAATCCCGAAGGGTGTGCTGCTAGTCGGCGATCCGGGTACCGGCAAGACAATGCTAGCGCGGGCAGTAGCTGGCGAGGCGGACGTGCCTTTCTTCTCGATTTCTGGTTCAGAATTTGTTGAAATGTTTGTCGGCGTTGGCGCCAGCCGCGTGCGCGACCTTTTCCAGAAGGCCAAGAAAAACGCGCCGGCGATTGTTTTTATTGATGAGATTGACGCCGTTGGGCGTAAACGCGGCAGCGGTATGGGCGGCGGCCATGACGAGCGCGAGCAGACACTGAATCAAATTTTGGTAGAGATGGACGGTTTTGAGGCTGACACCAATGTGATTGTAATAGCAGCGACCAACCGGGCTGACGTGCTTGATCCGGCTTTGCTCAGGCCAGGGCGTTTTGACCGGCACGTGACGATTAGTTTGCCGGAGCGCAAAGACCGCGAAGCTATTTTGAAAGTTCATTTCAAAAATAAGCCGACTGACGACACGGTCGATCTCGATAAACTAGCAGCCAAGACGGCTGGTTCCAGTGGTGCTGATTTGGCGAATATTGCTAATGAGGCAGCAATCATCGCAGCGCGGCGCAACTCCAAGAAAGTGTCGAATGACGACCTAACCGAAGCTTTTGAAAAAGTGGCTATCGGCCCGGAGCGTAAAGCTAAAGTAATGAACGACCACGAAAAGGAATTAACTGCTTATCACGAAGCTGGCCATGCCATTGTTGGTCATGTCTTGCCAGATAGCGATCCAGTACACAAAATCACTATCATTCCGCGCGGCGGTACGGGCGGCGTGACGTGGTTCTTGCCTCCAGAAGACAGAAGTTACACTAATGTTTACGAGTTCAAGGATATTTTAGCGCGGGCGCTGGGCGGCCGGATTGCCGAGAAGCTGATTTACGGCGATGATGGTATCACTACTGGCGCTGGCAGTGATTTGCGCCACGCCGCTAAAGTTGCCCGCAATATGATAGTTGAACAAGGCATGGGCTCGAAACTGCGCGACCAAGTCTTCCACGAGGATAATGGCGGCATGGTTTTTGACAAAATTACCCACGACCGGCCATATTCAGAGGCGACAGCACAAGAGATCGACAACGAGGTCGAGGCGCTAATCAAGGAAGCGTCGGCTCGTGCCGAGACAATACTCAGCAAGAATCGGGCAGTGCTTGAAAAGCTCAAGGATGCTTTGCTCAAAAACGAAACTCTCGAAGAAGAAGACGCCGCTAAATACATGAAGGATGCGGTGCTGCCAAAGGAAGTAAAACTACACGCATAAACTATGGCGGGGCGAGGAAGTCGAGTACGGTCGGTTGTTGCGAAAGCGAATAGCAAATTGTCAGTACAGTGGGCGGCAATTCTGCTGTCTGGATCGACAATGCTGTCAAGCTTGCTGGGGATTTACCGCGATCGTTTAATTAATGGCATGTACTTAGACACTTATAAAGTGGGTGCTGATGCCTATGTGGCGGCGTTTACTGTGCCGGATTTTATGTATTTTCTGCTAGTGTCGGGCGCTTTGAGCGTATCGTTTATTCCAGTGTTTAATCAGCGTTTGGCGAGCGGCAATAAGCGATCGGCGTGGGAGCTGAGTTCAAGCTTACTGAATCTTTTTGCGGTATTGACGTTAATCACTAGCGTGCTGATTATTATCTTTGCCGACCCGCTGGTGCGCTATGTTGTTGGCCCTGGCTTTGGCGAACAAGGACATGCTTTGGCGGTGAGTATGATGCGCATAATTGCCGTCAATCCGTTTTTGTTTGCGATTGCGACGGTAGTGTCGAGTATGCAGCAAGCAATCGGTCGGTTTACTTTTTTGGCGCTAGCACCGACCATCTATAATCTAGGTATCGTTGTCGGTGCCAAATATTTTACTAATGGCATTAATATCTTTGGTTGGCAGATATTTGAAGGCGGCATTATGGGTGTGGCGCTTGGCGTGGTGCTAGGGGCAATTCTGCAGCTAGTGGTTAGTTCAATTGGTCTGGTTGGCGTAAACTTTGACTATCGCCCGGTGATTTCTTGGCGCAACAAAGGTTTTCGTCAAGTCTTGAAACTTCTACCACCGCGCTCAATTGATCAAGGAATTGATTATTTTAATGGAATTGTTGAAATTAATTTAGCGTCACGAATGGGCGACGGAATTATGCGTGTTTACCAGCAGGCGTCGAGCTTGAGTTTGATGCCAGTGAATCTAGTCGGCGTAGCTATTAGCAATGCGGCTTTTCCGCGGATGACTGAACGGTTAGCAGAAGGTCGAGTTGATCTCTTCAAGAAAGAGTTGCGCTCAGTTTTCCGCTGGATTGTCTGGTTGGCATTGCCGATTGCTGTGATTACTTTCTTTGCGCGAGGATATGTGGTAGCATTCATCAAGAATGGCGGGCAGCCGGCGATTGCTAGTGTTCTCGGTGCGTTAGTGATATCGATATTCTTCCGGACGCTTTATCATATTATGGCGCGAACATTCTATGCACAGCAAGACACGCGAACACCTCTGTATATTTCGATAGCTACAATATCATTGAATATCTTATTGGCAATAGTTTTCACGCAGCTGTTCGGCTGGGGAGTGTTTGGTTTGGCTTGGGCGCAATCGATTGTTTCGGTGGTAGAGATTGCGATTTTGCTAACTATATTGCACGTACGTACACCAGGTATTTTTAATCGCAAGACACTACGCAGTATTATTACTATGATGATTGCTAGTGCAATTATGGGTGTGGTGACTTATTTTGTAGTACAGATGCTACAGTTGCAGTCGCGCGATATGAATTTTATGGCGGTTTTCCCGAAGTTTACTGTTATTGTGGTGGTGAGTTTTTCGGTGTATATAGCTTTAAGTAAAGTATTTAAGCTTGAAGAGGCGGATCCGATTGTTACAAAACTACGACAGCTACTATTCGGCAGAGTGAGGCGTTAGAGTGGAACGTATCCGCAATTTTTGCATTATCGCCCACATTGATCACGGCAAATCGACACTAGCTGATCGGATGATGGAGATGACAGGGACGGTTGCCAAGCGCGAGATGAAGTCGCAACTGCTTGATAGTATGGACTTGGAGCGTGAGAAAGGCATCACTATTAAGCTCGCGCCAGTGCGGATGAAATATGAATATCAGGAGGTGAAGGTGAGTGGCACATCACCGCTCCCATCGTCGAAGACTCTTGCAGAGTCTTCACGTCGGTCGCTAGACGCGGGTCCTGTCAGTCGATCCGCCCCTTCTTCTGAAAAATCAGAGATTTCTTCAGAAGCGGGCGCTACCCCATCGACTGCCACCCGCTTAGCACAGTCTGATTCTCGGGCTTGTGCAGATGTTGGCGTGAATGGGCTGGTTCAGTCAACTGTCTACGACCTCAATCTCATCGACACGCCCGGTCACGTCGATTTTAGCTACGAAGTCAGCCGCTCGTTGCAGGCTTGCGAGGGTGCAGTGTTGGTGGTTGATGCCAGTCAGGGCATTCAGGCGCAGACGCTGGCGAATGTGTACTTGGCGATGGAGCAAGATCTCACAATTATCCCGGTGCTCAACAAGGTTGATTTGCCGGCTGCCGATGTGCCGCGCGTGTCCAAGCAGGTGATCAATCTGCTCGGCTGTGATGAAAGCGAAATTATTCATATTTCTGCCAAAACTGGGCAGAATGTCAATCAAGTTTTGGAGGCGATTGTTGAGCGAATTCCAGCACCAAAAGGCCAGCCGCACGACCCGACGCGGGCGCTGATTTTCGATAGCTATTATGATGATTATCGCGGGGTAATTTTATACGTCAGGGTGGTTGATGGCCAGATCAAAAAGGGTGAAGCGATTCACATGATGGCAACTGATGCGAATGGTTTGGCGCTAGAAGTCGGTCACCTCAGTCCCGGTATGATCCCCGACCCGTCGCTGGACACCGGCGAAATCGGTTACATCGTCACCAACCTGAAGACTACGCGCGAGGCGCGGGTGGGTGATACGGTGACGTTGAGGAAATATATGGTCTAGCGATAATGATTGATGTTTGGTTTGATTGTCGTCAAGACGCTAACAATAAAGATCCAGATCAGCACAGCCCGACGTTAAAGCGCTATCATGCTGAATTGTGGACTAAGCCGCTGCATGACGGTCGTCAGCTGACCATGTTAGATCAAGGCGTATACTTAGTAGCTAGCGATGGTCAGCGGCAGATTCCTGTTTCAAGTGATAATATGGCGGCTACTTTTAGATCTTGGAAGCGTAATAAATTACTTGTTGAGAAGATGCCGCAAGATGTTTTGACGATAATAGAGGATGTTGGTTGGACAATCGGTTCGGAAATTATTTTTCCTAGCGAGTTGCGTGGCGGAACACAAACTATCAATCGTGCGAGGGGCTGGCATCGCAAAATTGGTGATCGGTTTGACTTAACACTAGAATGCATTGCTCGTTGGTATCAGAGTAAAGATAGTCCGCTAGCTAGCGTTTTTGACCGTTACCGCGATTTCTTTGAGTGGTTTCGCGACTTTAAGGGCTATGTCGATTTTTTCTTATTGCAAGATTTTGTTAATGATGAATATCAAGTCAAAATATTGACAGATTTTAATGATTTTCAAACATCACCTTTGCCTAAAAGTATCAAGCAGTATACAGCCTATTTACAGGACTTAAATGAGTTATTGACTTTGCGGGCTAAGCGCATTGAGCAACACGTAAAATTGATATAAATTTTTACTATCTGGAATACCACCGAGCGTGGCCGTCGGCTCATTCTTAACGAATATGCTAAACTTATCATAGAAAGCGCAATTGACCACTTGTTGGCGACTAAAGGAAAAATATAAGTGTGGCAGTGGAAATAGTATATACTAGTATTGAAAAGCGCAGATGAGATAAGATAATAAAATGCACGAAAAAGGTATTAATATATCTGGTGCTAGCAATTATGAGTAATTTCAAAAATTTTACAGAAAAAATCAGCTGCCGCGTGATTCCGATAACACGCGATCGCCGCGTGTGGCTGGACGAAAAAGTTGTCGACGATGATTTGTATTGTGTTTTTATGAATGATCGATCGTACGAGCTTGGCGAGGAATATGATGACTTTTTATACGTTACGGTTGACAGTTTTGTCGAGCTGGCAGATGTTATTCTCCGCGAGTTGTATGCACGCGGATTTTCATCGTCAGGCTATAGACTAATCAACGAAAATCATGTTCATCTAGATTATAGCTTTATGAGCGATGGTACACCTTGGATTGCTTGGCATAATGTCGATGCGATAGTTAAGGGCGATATCACTGACGAGAATGACCATCGCCGCGACAAAACTAAACGCGGCCGGTGGATGGGTTACGCTGAATTGATTCAGACTATTGGCAAGAATCAAGCTCATAAGATTTTTGAGAAGTTATAGACTAAGTTGCAATACTCCCAAGGGATAATTAATAAAATAAAATCGTAAGAAACGCGGCAATTTATTATTGACATTATATTAACAAAATAGTATAATTGCGACCTATGGATACATATAATGATGGTGGCAATATTAGAGAAGAGTTAAGCGCTCAAAAAGAAAAGTTTGAAAAGCAGCTGTCTGAGACAATCGACAATCCATTGACGCTGGAAAATACGGACACGTATGTCGATGGCGCGCTGGGCGCGGTTATTAATCTGGTCGACGATGTGGTTGCCAAATACGACGCCCAGCCGGGTGCTGAGTGGCAGCAGCTTGGAGAGGCTAATGGAAAAGAACATGAGGACGCGGCGCTTGAATATTTTGGACTGGAGGATGTGGAAGCTATCCTCAGGCATTTGGAGGATAAAGCTAGCCAATTTGCGGTAATTGGCCAGGTGATTGCGCAGGCGAACGAAGCCAGCGATGTATTCGTGCCGCCAGACAGCACGCCCGTTCCGCAAGCGACAGGCAGCGGTACTGGAATGGAGAAAAAAGGCAAACAGCCGAAGTTAGAGAATCTGCTATTTGTGCTAATGAATGATTTTGGCATAGATCCTGACGACCCTGAGGCGGTGTCTATTGTTCGGGGAAGTGTCAATACGAATATGATGCGCGAAGAGCCGTACTATCAAGTTACCGTGCCTGGAATTGATAAAGTTATTCTGGTTTGCGACGAATACGAGAACGTTACATTTGTGTTTAATGGCGAATGGGTGCGCGGGCAAGTTAATTCTAACCGTTCGTCGAAGGACGAGTCGGCACGCCCGCTGACGGATTATACGAAAGAGGAATTGAGCAAACTAATAAAGGACAATCCAGGACAAGGCGCGCGAATTATGGCGACGAAGAATTTTACAGCTAATTTGGTAAATGCACTAAAAGGCGGATTTAGCCAACAGAAATTGAATAAGCCTGTTGATACGAGGTATTTAAGAAGTTCAAAAGATTTGCCTCCGGTTCCGGATGGGTATGCTACTATTAGTGAGATAGGGGAAGAGCTAGGTGTACAAGAAGAAAAAGACAAAGTGACGATTCGAAACATTGCCATAGCACTTGAAAAGCAAGGAAAAATAACAAGAGGTACATATCGTAGCAGAAACGGACGACCAATACTTGCTTTTACTGAGAAAGATGCTCGGCTGATTGTGGAGGAGACGAAGAGGCGCGCGGCGCCAATTCCAGAAGGCTATGTTTCCGTCGCTAAGTTTGCAGGGGAATACCAACAGCGTAAAGGCGGACATGATATAACTTACCTTGATATGTCATGCGCCATTAAGCAGCTTGAGCTAAATCCAGTTAAGATAGGAGTATTTTTATATCTTCCCGAAGATGAAGCCAGGCAAGTTGTGGCTATGGCTGAACAATTAGTAAGCGAGCGACTGGCAATCAGGCAGCACAAGAAGGTAAGCCTAAACAGACTTAGCGACGTGACGGGAGAAGGCTATAGTGTCGTTCGTAGGGCTGCAGAAAAATGTGGTCTAATAAAAAAAGGTGCTAGCAGTAGAGGAAGATATTTTTCGGTAGAGGAGCAAGAAAAGGTGATCAAATACCTTGAAGAGAGACGAGCGCGACGAAATAGAACCAAAGGACAGCTTGGCGGAACTGCCTTAAAATAGCTTGGCTGCCGCTGGCGGCGGTAATTGCCGGGCTAGTATTGACAAGTAGACGAAAGAATATTATCATTAATAACTAATTATGGTTGATAACTATCCGAATTTACAGTTTCACCGTCACGCTGAAGTAGAGCTGCTGCATAATGATGGCGTTCACGGCGGCGATTCGCTTGCTGATTCGGCGAGCGGTCTTGATCCAGATTTAGAAAGCATACTTCGCAAGGATCGATTTTCGAGTTTTGTTGATGGTAAGAAAATAGTCCAGATTATAAGAGGACTGCAAGAAAAAGCGCCTGAAGAGTTTGACATAGCCGGACAAATGGCTGAAGCTGTCCGCGTGTCTTTGGATGATTATAAAGATCCGGAGGAAGGTTGGAGATCGCAAGAACGAAGCGAGAGAGTACTTGCGGTTTTTGATACTATGGCAAACCTGGCTACTCCTGAGGAGATGAAACAATTTCTGAGGAGTTGTATACTGAAGAGACTGAGAAATGAATGGAGCGGTAGTCTGAACGTACTCCCAAAAAGGTATAATTATTTGGGCTACTCGAACAGTTCAGAAGAAAAGCCGGGCGGTCCAGAGAAGCTGAAACTATTGACCCGGTATGTTCTGGGTCAGGTAATTGAGGAGGGGGAAGAGGTGCCTTTGGATCCGCACCGGGAAGAAACTACGAAGAAGCCTGAAAGCGATCATGCGCCTTTTATCCCTTCGCAAATACCGCAAATACGAGCAGATTCTTTTATCGGTATCGCTATACCTCAAAAACCAGCTAAATCGTCTTCTTTGGATGCTGTAGAGATTGATGGGATTACAGATGTATGTTATTCGGATGCTATGGGAATAGCAGCGGCTAAAGAAAGAATTGCTAATAATCCGCCTGATTTGGAGAGTTTGTATCAGCTAGCTGGTTCGTCGCCTGGCTGGTATAGGAGATTTGGACTTCCTGATAATAATTATTCTCAACGGGAAGAGTTAGTTAGAGGTTTTCAAGATTTGCAGGTCGGGCGTTTGGAGCGGGTGAAGAAAGCGCTGATAGTTGGTAAATATCCTGATTGGTTTTCTTCTTATGTTATAAGCGCCTATACAGAGTTGGGCGAGCTTGATCCGCAGGCTGAGAGGTTTAATGCGCGCGAGCTTGGAAGTACAACGCTGCTGCCAGAAGTTAATACCGAGGCGCTCTATGAGGTGTATAAGGAGACGGCGAGATATTACAAATCTGGCAAATTAGAATCTGCTGATTTTAGCGAATTATATGGTAAAGAAATTGCGGCTGCGACGAGCCTAGGATTGGAACAGCGCCGGGAAACTCAGCTAGGAGAATGGCATGGGATACGTGTTCAACGTAAAAAAGAACAATCTGATCCCAACGATGACTCATCTGAACAACTGCATAATTTGCTCGCCGGAAAATGTACCGATTGGTTTCCTGGCGATGTCGAATCAATAGAACGTTATTTACGCGACAATAGTGTTTACTTTGTCGATGTACTGACGACTGGCAAAAATAATATTCCTCGCATTATGATGTGTACGGACGAGCGAGGTAGTATACAAATGATTCTGGGTATTGGCGAAAACGACCAAGTTGAGCCAGCTATGATGGGCGTTCTGCGCGAAGAAATAGGCAAATTGATGCGGGGTCAAGATAAGCTGGATACTATGGATGTAATCGACAGTATTGATAAAATTTTTGCTAAACAGCAGAAAGGCGAAGAATTGTCTATTGAAGAAATAAGAAGGTTGTGGTTTGGGTTTAATCCTAATGGCGGCGAAAGTTATTTTTGGAGAAATGGCGGTGCGGCCAAGCTTCGGGCTATTAGGAGCAAGCGTGATTTTGTGGAAGACGTAAAAACTGTTGTTGAGTGCAGCGGTTTTTCCGCCGAACACTTGGCTGAATTGGTATTGAAACATTACGTTGACCAAGCAGAGAAGCTTAAAGGATTTTTCTATGATAGGGGTATATTCTTTACGGATGATGAGCGCTACCAAAAGCGCTATGGTAAAGATCCGCTGGATCATTACCGTAACCGTTGTGGGTATGGCGTTGACAGTAATTGTACGGATATCGTTAATCGGTTGATAGAGGATGGACGGCAAGCTGCTCTTTTCCAGCGGCCCGGGCTTTTTACAGAAGGTTTGATAAAAGAGATGGGCGGTAAGTTTGACCCGTGTAGGGGCGTTCGTGTTATTGATGGCTCTTTAGATGCAGAGGAGTTGCATTGGACTGCTCATATTGATTTTACCGAGCTAGCAAAAGAGGCTGAGGAGAAAAAGCGCCTGCCGGGTTTCATCGAATTTATCGCCCGAGTGAAGCCTCCCCTGGGTAGTTTTGATTTAAATAAGTTTGCCGACGACTTGTTGAGTATAGAGAACTTTAAAGTTATGAGTCGATTGGCTTACTGGCTGGACGACCTAGAAGATGTAGGCTTAAGCGGCGATTTTCGTGAATTTGCCGCGTGGCGATTATGCGAACTGTGCGAAAAGGTCAATAGCCGTGAAGATAGGCTGTTGGCAAGCAGGCTATCAGGCTGGTTTGATGATGATTTTTGGGCTGATATGCCAGGTAACTTGGCTGAATATGTCAGGGCTATGAGAGCGGGGATTATTCCGTGCGAGTATAGGTGGGTGTAGGGTGCAGGTATTTTCTGTTTCCATGGTTAAAAATCTGATAAAATAACCCTATGATTCGGATAAGGAAAGCTGAGGGAGAGTCGCTTGAATTTAAGAGCTGTCGCGGTAAGCGCGGCGCAAAGCTGCCAGAAAATTTACGGCAGACTATAAAGAGAGGCGGCAGCATGACCGAGAAAATAATCGTCCAGCCCCTCCCCGGCTACAAAGAAGTCAAGCCCTTCGTCTATGCAGGCTTTTTTCCGGTGAGCAATGAAGATTACAATGATCTGAAAGAGGCGATAGAAAAGCTGAGTCTGAGTGATTCGGCGCTGCAGTTTGAGCCGGAGAATTCGCCGG
>ERZ773043.1860-NODE-1860-length-11569-cov-10.171617_pt1 | contig 11569 bp, 10 predicted proteins | sample MGYA00580636_ERZ773043 | MGnify/ENA primary metagenome ERZ773043 (study PRJEB29015, sample SAMEA2737992) | human oral metagenome | biome: human oral; feature: human-associated habitat; material: dental | place: China | collected 2065 ... | reverse complement strand
TAACAACTTTGTCCCCAGTATTTATCGTAAAGGAAATGTTGTTAAGAACTTTTTCTCCATCAATAGTTTTGGTTAAGTTCTCAACTTTTAACATATTGTTCCCGGCTTCTCTTTCAGGCTTGAACTCAATATATGGGTATTTTCTGTTAGAAACCTGCATATCTTCAAATTGTAATTTTTCCAGCTGTTTCTTACGGCTTGTAGCCTGTTTTGATTTTGAGGCGTTGGCAGAGAAACGTGCAATAAAGTCTTGCAACTCCTTTTTCTTTTGCTCCATCTTTTTATTTTGGTTTCTGATTAATTCTTGCATTAATTGATTTGATTCGTACCAGAAATCGTAGTTTCCAACAAACATTTTAATTTTTCCGTAATCAATATCAGCAATGTGAGTACAAACTTTGTTTAAAAAGTGTCTATCATGCGAAACTACAAGTACAGTTGTGTTTTCCAGTTCCATTAGAAAGTCTTCAAGCCATTTTACTGCGTGCAAGTCAAGTCCATTTGTAGGCTCATCTAATAATAATATGTCAGGATTTCCAAAAATAGCCTGTGCAAGCAGAACTTTTACCTTTTCAGGTTCTGTTAATTCTTTCATCAGTTTATGATGAAGTTCAGCGGGAATTCCTAAACCAATAAGGAATTTTTCAGCATTTGTTTCAGCTTCCCAACCGTTTAGTTCGGCAAATTCTCCTTCAAGTTCAGCCGCTAAGTTTCCGTCTTCTTCTGTAAATTCGGTTTTTGCATATAAAGCATTTTTTTGCATCATAATATCGTATAATTTTGCGTGCCCCATCATTACTACATTTAGCACTTCTTCATCTTCGTAAGCAAAGTGATCCTGTTTTAAAAATGATAACCTTTTATTTTTTTCTATAATAACTTCTCCAGAAGTAGAATCAAGCTCCCCAGTTAACACTTTCAAAAAAGTTGATTTTCCAGCTCCATTCGGTCCAATGATACCGTAACAGTTTCCTTCTGTAAATTTAATATTTACTTCATCAAAAAGTTTTCGTCCACCAAACTGGACAGATAAATTACTTGTTGAAATCAAAAAATTTCCTCCTTAAATATTTATATTTTACTTACATTATATCAAAAATTTTCACTAAAAACAAAATAAATTTATTTAAAACCTTTATTTTTTTCAAAATAATTGGTAAAATATACGAAAGAAAAATTTTAAAATGATAGAAATAGAATGGGGAAAATTATGAACAAGACAAATTTTCATACTCACAATTACCGATGTGAACATGCCGCTGGAAATGTGGAAGATTATGTAAAAGTAGCAATTAGAGAAGGTTATACTGAACTTGGAATATCAGATCACGCTCCAATGCCTGAATATTATAAAAACAATAGAATGAAAGAAGAAGATTTTGACGGATATTTGAAGGAAATAGAAGAAGCACAGGAAAAATATGGAGATAAGATTAAGATTTATAAATCATTAGAAATTGAATATTTTCCAGAATTTATTGAAAAATATGATAAATACAGGAAAAAATTGGACTATCTTGTTTTAGGGCTGCATGCCTTTAGAAAAGATGGAGATAATACAAATTATAATGCCTGGAAGATACAGACAGGGGAAGATGTGCTGGCTTATGCAAAATATATGGCTGAAGCTATTGAAAGTGGAAAATTTGACTACATTGCACATCCAGATTTGTATGTAATAAATTATCGGACTTGGGATGAAAGCTGTGAAAAAGCGGCGCACATGATTTCAAAAGCGGCAGAAAAAATGGATGTACCCCTTGAAGTGAATGCAAACGGAATAAGAAAAACATTTGAAAGACATCCAGATTGGGACAGATACATGTATCCGTACAAGGAATTTTGGGAAATTGTGAAGCAGTATAATGTTAGAACAATAATCGGTTCGGATGCACACGATTTTAACAGGATGGAAGATAAAGAAATGGAAATTGCAAGAGAGTTTGCGAGGGAAATTGGGCTGAATGTGATTGAGAGTATTTTTTAGAATTGTAAACTTTAATAGGAGAAATTATAATATGAAAAAAATAATTTTACTTATTTGTATTTTGATAGGAGTGAGTTCGTGTGATATGATTGCTGAAGATATCCAGGAATCAAAAATTTATTTTGCAAATAGAAAATTAGATAAGAAAAGAAATAAAATTAGTTGGGAACTTTTAAAAGGAGATACTGAAAAAATATTATGGAATGATATGGAATTAACACTTCCTAAAAATACAAAGATAAAAAAAGAACCTGGTAAGCCGAAATATGAAACTGGAAATTTGGAATATAATGAAGTAGTATTAGAAATAAAATTTGTATACATTCCTAACAAAAATGATGGGAATATTTGTTTTGCTGAACCAACTCCATTCAAACAATGGTATAAGAAAAAAGATAATGATTATTACTTTTTATATGCTGATAATTTTGAGAATACAAAGAGTAATATGGTGTTAGCTGAAAAAATAGCAAAAGAAAATGGTTTTACTGAATGTAAAAATGGGTTAAGATAATAAATTTGTATAAAAAATGAAAAATTTTAAAGAAAGGAGTGTATGGTATTGATTTATCATGCAATAAACAAAAATGGATAACAGTTTTAAATTTTTAAAAGGGGCAAAAATGATACATCCTACGACAGGGATAACTTTGGAGTATTTAGATAAATCTGATGCAGTTTGTTTTGTGCTGTTTAATGAAACGAAGGAAAAAGTAATTTTAGTGAAACAGTTTAGACCAGGGCCAAAAAAATATGAAATCGAAGTTTGTGCTGGACTTATTGATGGTGATGAGGAGCCTAGAACGGCTGCATTTAGAGAACTGGAAGAGGAAACTGGATATTTGGAAAAAGATGTGACAGATATTGAGGAATTGCCGCAAGGACTGTATGTCTCGCCAGGATACACGACCGAAAGATTGTATTTTTTCAGCGCAAGACTAAAATCTGATGATATTAAGCCCATAGAGCAGTCACTTGACCATGGGGAAGAAGTGGAAGTAGTGTGGGTTGATGTGAAGGATATTGAGAAAGTGTCAACGGATATGAAAACAATATTGGCAGTAACATATTTTTCAAGATAAAAAATAATTTACGATTTTACATTTGAAGAGGATATTTAAAAGGAAATTTTTTATATGACAGCTGAAGGGAGGAGAATATGAACAAGTTTTATTTACCATTACCTGCCATAATATTGATTTTTTATATAATTTATACAGCTTTTGCAATAACTATGAGAAAAATTAAATTTAATGCAGAAAATTTGGAAGAACTTGATGGGGAATTTATATTCACTTTTATAAAAAAAATAAAAAAAGAACAAATATATTTTCACATTGATGAAGTTAAAATGTGTGTGTTGACAAGAATTTTCATCCAACAGGGAACTTTTAGGACAATAAATTTTAATATTTTTTTAAATGACGGATATAGCTTGAGATTAAGGAAAAAGAGCGAATGCTTGTTGTTTTTGCAAGTGTGCCGGGAAAAGAGGAAAGAGCTGTATCAGAAAATTTTAAGCATGATACCTGCAGATATGACGGTTATTTCGATTATAGAAAAGGAACTTGATAATTTTAAGCGTTAAGAAATGATTTATGAAAGGGAATAAAAGAATGGGTTTATGGAATTTTTTTAAGAAAAAGAAGAAAGTGCAGTCAGGTGTTTGTTTCTCGAATGAAAAGTCTTCTACAGAGCTTGTAAAAAATTTTTTGGAAGCTTATTCAGATGAAATTAATACAGTTTCAACAGAAAATGAAGAAAAACTGACTGAAAAAACGAGGAAATTTTATCTTGAACTAGATGATGGAAGAAAAATAACAGTAATTGTAAATCCAGATAGAAATTTTCTTCTAAAAGAAAAAATTGGCATAGAAATATTTCTGGAAAAGCTGAGTTCACAAAGTTTTAGAAGCATAAGCGAAGAAAATCTGGATAAATACAGCAAGCTTTTTATTATGCTGGAAGCTGTTAATAAGGAAGAGATGAAGGACGAGGCGAAGCTGTTAAATAAAACTGCAAATTTTCTAGGGAAATTCCATAAATTTATTATACAGAAAAGGTTAAACCATTATCACTTTGGAAAAAGAAAAATGATTCAAAATCCTGAAAAATGGGAGCTTTCAGATTTTATTCCTCCGCTTTCAGAAAAAATGTTTGCTGAATATAATGTAAAAATAACAGACGGGGATATTGAAAGAAAACATAGAAATATAGACATGATGAAGCAAAATGGGATTCCGTATGACGAAAATATGGAAGTGAGCATATCTGAAAAGAATGCAGTAATACGAAAAAAATGGGATATTATAAGAAAAATAGTGGCAATAGCAATGACACGCCTTGCCGCTGAAACTTATCTTGAAAAAAGAGAAAATGGTCAAAAGGAATTAAAAATAATTACTGATATTTTTGAAGAAAGATACCAGTTTAAGCAAGTCTTGTCAGAACGTGAAAAAAATTATCTGGAAAATCCTTCAGATGACAAGGAATTGAACTTAGAATTTTATTTTATGCTGGAAGGTGCAAAAATGTTATTATGGGTGCTGTCAATTATTGATGTTGAATTTGCAGACTTTAATACATTTTGTGATGTTTCTATGCTTGTTGACGGATTAAAGCATGAGAATTTGAAATCATTTGCAAGAAAATGTCAAATACGTTCAAAAAATAAGATTTTAGATATGGTGGACTACACTTACAGGTTAAACTGGGCAAATGTTGAAATAAAGCTGGATGGGTATGAGAGAATTGTGAATGAAAGCATTTTATATTTTAGCCGGCTGGCATTGGAATGGGTGGTTCAAGATGGAAAAAGCATGGATGATATTGTAATTCATACATAAAAAAATTATTCCTGAATAGTATTAAAACCATTTAAAAAATAGGCTTAAATAAAATAATTTCAAAAATTATTTGACAATGGAAATTAAAAATGCTAATATAAAAATGTAAGATTCATAAAGATTTCTTTAAGTTAATAAATTTGTAATTATAATGTATAGAAGGAGAAAAAATACAATGAAAAAAATCGCAATCTTAACAAGTGGAGGAGATTCACAAGGTATGAATACAGCGATAAGAGCTGTCACTAAAGCTGCAATAAACAAAGGAATGGAAGTTTATGGTATAAAAAGAGGATACAAAGGTATGCTTGAAGATCAGATTTTTCCATTGACATTGCTAGATGTAAGTGGAATTGCTGATAAAGGTGGGACAATTTTATTATCAGCCAGATTGCCAGAGTTTAAAGATCCTGAAGTTAGAGTAAAAGCGGCGGCTAATTTGAAAAAATATGGAATTGACGGACTAGTTGTAATTGGAGGAGATGGTTCGTTCCATGGGGCGCATTATTTGTATGAAGAACATGGAATTAAAACAATTGGAATCCCAGGAACTATTGATAACGACGTAGCTGGAACAGACTATACAGTTGGTTATGATACAGCATTAAATATTATATTAGATGCTATTTCAAAATTGAAAGATACTGCTACTTCTCATGAAAGAACATATTTAGTGGAAGTAATGGGAAGAAACTGTGGGGATTTGGCTCTTTATGCCGCAATAGCAGGAGGGGCAAGCGGAGTTATGATTCCTGAAACTGAAAGTTCAATTGACAATATTGCTGACGTAATTAGAAAAAGACGTGCAGAAGGTAAATTATACGATATAATCGTTGTTGCTGAAGGTGTAGGAAACGTTATGCAAATTAAAGATGAGTTAGCAAAAAAAATTGATACAAGCATAAGAGTTACTATTTTAGGACATATTCAAAGAGGTGGGGCGCCTACTGCATTTGATAGAATTTTAGCAACAAGATTAGGAGTAAGGGCGGTTGAGCTTATTGAAGAAGGAAAAGGCGGATTAATGGTTGGAATTCAAAGTGAAGAAGTAACAACTCATAAATTATCTTACGCTTGGGAAAACTATTCAAAAGCATCTGTAGCTGATTATGCGATAGCAAATATATTATCGTTATAATTGTTGATAAAAAACTGATTTTTAAAAACAAATGAAATTTCTTACACAAAGTAAGAACTCATTGATAGTAAGGCAATGAAATTTTAAATTAAATTTTAGGAGGAAAAATGAAAATTAAAATGACTAAAGTTGTTTGTACCATTGGTCCAAAAACTGAAAGTGTTGAAATGTTGACAAAATTAGTGGAAAGTGGAATGAACGTAATGAGATTAAACTTTTCGCATGGTGATTTTGAAGAACATGGAGCAAGAATTAAAAATATTAGAGAAGTAATGAAAAAAACAGGTAGAGAAATAGGAATTTTATTAGATACTAAAGGGCCTGAAATTAGAACTGGTAAACTAGAGGGTGGAAAAGACGTATTATTAGAAACTGGTAAAAAAGTAACTATTACAACAGACTATACTTTCGTTGGAAATGCTGAAAAATTTGCAGTTTCTTATCCTGGGATTGTTGATGACTTATATGAAGGAACAACAGTTTTATTGGATGACGGTTTAGTTGGATTAAAAGTTGAAAGTGTTGACAAGGCAGCTGGAGAAGTTCACTGTGTTGTTACAAACACTGGAGAATTAGGAGAAACTAAAGGTGTAAACTTGCCAGATGTTTCAGTTGGATTGCCAGCATTGGCTGAAAAAGATATTGCTGACTTGAAATTTGGTTGTGAACAAGGTGTTGACTTTGTAGCAGCTTCATTCATAAGAAAAGCATCTGACGTTGCTGAAGTAAGAAAAGTATTAGATGATAATGGTGGAAAAAATATTCAAATTATTCCTAAAATTGAAAGCCAAGAAGGTGTTGACAACTTCGATGAAATCTTGGAATTAAGTGATGGAATCATGGTAGCAAGAGGAGATTTAGGAGTAGAAGTTCCTGCAGAAGAAGTTCCTTTCATGCAAAAAATGATGATTAGAAAATGTAACAAAGCTGGAAAACCAGTTATTACAGCAACACAAATGCTAGATTCAATGATTAGAAATCCAAGACCTACAAGAGCAGAAGCAGGAGATGTTGCAAATGCTATCTTAGATGGTACTGATGCTGTAATGCTTTCAGGAGAATCTGCAAAAGGTAAGTATCCTGTAGAAGCTGTTAAAATGATGGCGGATATTTCAAAAAGAACTGACGAATTTAAGAAATATAAAAATATTGAAATTCCTGAATCAGCGAATATAACTGTAACGGAAGCAATTTCTAGAGGAGCAGTAAGTTCATCAGAAATACTGGACGCAAAATTAATTATCTGTTGGACTAAAACAGGAAGAGCAGCAAGAATGATAAGAAAATATGGACCTACGGTACCAATAATTGCTCTTACTGACAGCGAACAGACAGCAAGACAATTGGCTTTAGTAAGAGGAGTCAGAGCGTATGTTGAAAAAAATCTTGATGTAGCTGATGATTTCTTCAAAAAAGCTAAAGAAATTGCTTCAGTTCATGAAGAAGTTAAAAATGGAGATTTAGTAGTACTTGTTACAGGAATTTCTGAAACTGGAACAACAAATACATTCAAAATTGAAAGAATCGGAGAATAGTAAATTTCAGATTAAATAAAAAAGTGTATAAAGAAATAAAATAAAGGGAGCTGCGGAGTGTGAAGCTCCTCTTTATTTATAAAAATTGTAATAAAAGGTGAAATAATGAAAAAATTAGATGAGCTTATAGAAGTTTTCGGGAAATTACCTGGAATAGGTAAAAAAAGTGCTATGAGAATAGCTTTTGATATACTTGAAAAAAGTGAAATCGAAATTGAAAGTATGCTTTCGACTATTAGGGATGCATATACTAACATAAAACACTGTTCAATCTGTGGAAACTTATGTGAAGGTGAAATCTGTGAAATCTGTTCAAATGAGAAAAGAGATAAAAGTATTATATGTGTAGTAGAGAGTGTAAAGGATATAATTGCTTTTGAAAAATCAGAAACATATAACGGGCTTTATCATGTACTTGGTGGAAAAATAGATCCTCTTAATGGAGTAACGATAGAAGATTTAAATATATCAGAACTGATAAAAAGACTTGATGAAAAAGATGTACAAGAAGTAATACTGGCTTTAAATCCTGATATGGAAGGAGAAACAACAGCACTTTACCTTATAAAAATGATAAAGAATAAGGATATAAAAGTATCTCAGATTGCAAGTGGAATTCCTATGGGTGGAAATATTGAGTTTACTGATATGGCAACATTGGGAAGATCTCTTGAAGGAAGAAGGGAAATAGAATAAATAATTTATTTATGAATGGAAAAATATAAATTACTGTATTTGAAAGTTCTATGTAAAAAAACTGGTTAAAAAATTTTAGAACTTTATCAAATAAAAATTGACAGAATCGAAAAAATAATTTATAATGTGTTTACAGTTAAATATGCAACTTATCAAGAGAGATACGAGGGACGGGCCCGTTATTAGTATCCGGCAACCTATATGAAAGTATAAGGTGCCAATTCCCGGCATAAAAGATGCGAAGATAAGAATTTGTAATTCTCTTCTTTGTGAAGAGTTTTTTTTTATAAGTAATTACCTGATATAAAAAACTCTAAAATTTTAAAACTAAATTTAAGGAGGAAAAAAATGTCAAAAAACATTTATTTTACATCGGAATTTGTATCACCAGGACATCCTGACAAAATATGTGATCAGATTTCAGATGCAGTATTAGATGCATGTCTTGCAGAGGACGTAAATGCCAGAGTGGCTTGTGAAACATTTGCAACAACAGGACTTGTAATTGTAGGAGGAGAAATAACTACAACAACATATGTTGATGTGCAGAAGATTGTGAGGGATAAAATTAATGAAATAGGGTATAAACCTGGAATGGGATTTGATTCTGACTGTGGAGTACTTAATACTATTCATTCCCAGTCACCTGATATATCAATGGGAGTAGATACTGGAGGAGCAGGAGATCAGGGAATCATGTTTGGTGGAGCTGTAAATGAAACTGAGGAGCTGATGCCTTTAGCGATGGTACTTGCAAGGGAAATAATAATAAGACTTACTAAGCTTACAAGAGAAAAGGTACTGAAGTGGACAAGACCGGATGCAAAAGCACAGGTGACACTGATTTATGATGAAAATGGTAAAATTAAAGGTGTTGATACAGTTGTTCTTTCAGTTCAGCATGATGAAAATGTGACAAAGGAAAAAATAGAAAGTGATTTGAAAGAACAGGTTATAAAACCTGTATTGGAAAGATATAATCTTGATTATGATAAGGTCAGAAAATATCATATAAATCCGACAGGAAGATTTGTAATAGGTGGTCCTCATGGTGATTCTGGACTGACAGGAAGAAAAATAATAATCGATACTTATGGAGGATATTTCAGACATGGAGGAGGAGCATTTTCAGGAAAAGATCCTTCAAAGGTTGATAGATCGGCCGCCTATGCTGCAAGATGGATTGCAAAAAATATAGTTGCAGCAGGAATAGCTACAAAATGTGAAGTTCAGCTTTCGTATGCAATAGGAGTAGTAGAACCTGTTTCTGTAAGAGTGGAAACTTTTGGAACATCTACTGTTGAAGAAAGTAAAATTGAAGAGATTGTAGAAAAGATATTTGATCTTACTCCAAGGGGAATAGAAAAAGAGCTTGAATTGAGAAATCCTAAGTTCAGATATCAGGATTTGGCAGCATTTGGACATATTGGAAGAACAGATATAGACTTGCCTTGGGAAAGGCTGGATAAAGTGGATGAAATAAAAAGTCATCTATAAAAAATGTTAAAGGAGAAAATGTGAGAAGAAATACTAGTATACTGTTTTTTATAATAGCAGCAGTGTTATTAATATCGGGATGTTTTTCAAAAAATAATGGAAATACAAAAAAGAATAAGGAAAAAGATCCTATAATATTTAATCTTGGGAGTGACTATAAAACTCTGGATCCTCATTTATTCAGTGAAATGATTGCTGCACAGGTTGATTCTTCTATTTATGAAGGCCTTCTGAGATTAGATGAAAATGGAAATTATACAGGTGGAGTAGCTGAAAGCTTTAAAGAAGAGGGAAATAAGCTTACATTTAAAATCAGGGAAAATGCAAAATGGAGTGATGGAAGCAAAATTACTGCAAATGATTTTCTATTTGCCTTCAAGAGAGTTCTGAATCCTAAAACAGCAGCACAGTTTGCAGAAATGCTGTTTCCAATAAAAAATGCAGAGGCATATTATGAAGGTAAAGTACAGGAAAACGAACTTGGAATAAAAGTGACTGATGAAAGGACTTTGGAAATTACACTTGGAAATCCGGTATCATATTTTAAATATATATTGACATTACCGATTACAGTTCCATTAAAAGAAGAGTTTTACAATATTCATAAAGAGAAATATGCTGTAAAACAGGATAGTTTTCTCTTTAATGGTCCATATAAAATAGTTTCCCTTAAGGAAAATGAAATATTACTTGAAAAAAATGAGTACTACTGGAATAGTAAGAGTATAAAAATACCTGATATAAAATATGTTATTTCAAAAGATTTCAAGGTAGTGGATGATCTTATAAAAAATAAGGAAATAGATATGTCCAGAATTGAAAATTATAATCTGGAAAAATACAGAAAAGAAGGGACTGTAGATACATTCCTTAATGGAAGAATATGGTATCTGGATTTTAATTTAAGTAATAAATATTTGCAGAATAAAAAATTAAGAAAGGCAATATCACTTGTAATAGACAGGGAAAAATACGTAAAAGAAATAAAAAAAGATGGTTCAGTAGTTGCAAAATCTCTAATAAGCAGTATGATTTCTGGATATTCTAAAAAATATAGGGAAAAATATCCTGACGCTGATAATTTTAAGGATAATGATATAGAAGAAGCAAAAAAGCTTTATTCTGAAGCATTAAAGGAATTAGGTATTACAACATTAAAATTAAATCTTTTATCTGGAAATTCAGATCCTGAAAAACTTGAAATTCAGTTTCTGCAGGAAGAATTAAAAACAAAATTAGGACTGGAAACAAATGTTACCGTAGTTCCTTTTAAAGAAAGACTGAATAAAACAAGAACAGGAGATTACGATATAGTTTTAAATACATGGTCTCCAAAATTTGATGATGCACTTTCGTATCTTGAAAGATGGAAAAAAGATGATGGAAAGAATGAAAATATATGGTCAAAGAAACAGTATAACTTACTTGTTGATGAAATTTCAAAAATGTCTTCAGGAGATGCAAGAGATAAAAAAACAAATGAGGCAGAAATGATACTTGTAAATGAAGCTGTTATTGCTCCTTTATATTTTTCTGTTGAAAATCACTATAGAAATCCAGATATAAAAGGAATTATTAGAAGAAGTATTACTGGAATAACAGATTTCAATTATGGGTATATGGAAAGTAGTTTTTAAATTGCATAGATTGTAAAAAGAAATTATCTAAAAAGACTATAAAAATTAATGTAAAAGAGACTGTTTCAAAAAAATTGAAAAATATCAAAAAAACCATATTTATAAATTATTTAGAATTTTACAATTCAAATAGGAAATGAATATTAGAAAAAAGCACTGTCAGAGCCAATAGGCAAGTTTGTGCTTTTTTCTTTATGAATAACTGTCTTATATCAGTAAAATTTTGATGAATA
>ERZ773043.1857-NODE-1857-length-11579-cov-20.339552_pt1 | contig 11579 bp, 7 predicted proteins | sample MGYA00580636_ERZ773043 | MGnify/ENA primary metagenome ERZ773043 (study PRJEB29015, sample SAMEA2737992) | human oral metagenome | biome: human oral; feature: human-associated habitat; material: dental | place: China | collected 2065 ... | reverse complement strand
CGGCAAAAGAATGTAAATTTATTGTAACAAGTGAAGAACATTCTGTAATTGGAGGGCTTGGAAGCGCAGTTTCAGAATATTTGTCAGAAGTTCATCCGGCAAAAGTTGTAAAACATGGAATACAGGATGTTTTTGGCCAAAGTGCAGATGGAGAGACTATGCTTACGAATTACGGGCTTAGAGCGAAGGATATTGTGGAAATTGTTTTGAAAAATCTATAAATTAAATTGACAAAAATAGAGAAAAAATGATACTATAAATTCAGGTTTTGGAGTTAATCGCTTGAAAATTTATTTTTAAGAGGAAAGTCTGGACTTTGCAGGGCAAGGGAGGCAGCTAACGGCTGCTGGAAGAAATTCTAAGGAAAGTGCCACAGAAAATAAACCGCCTGTTCTTTCAGGTAAGGGTGAAAAGGCAGTGTAAGAGACTACCAGTAATTTAAGGAATTAAATTAGCTAGGTAAACCCCTCCCAAAGCAAGGGCAAGCAGAAAGCTGTTAAGAGGCGGCCCGTCTTGGCTTGATTGGTAGCTCGCTAAAATCCGTAAGTAATTATTGATTTAGATAAATGATTAACAAATACAGAATCCAGCTTATACCAAAGCCTACAAAACTCAGAAAATTTTCTGAGTTTTTCTTTTTTTAAGGAAAGTAAATTTATGTTTTTTATACTAGCTGCCGTTTAGAAAGCAGAAGTCAAAAAATTCACGGAATTAAGTTTGATTTCTTTAATAAAACTATCAAATTAATTATAATAGAATTTAATTTCTATTTTTAAATGAGGAATAGTGTTAATATACATTGATTAGATATTAATAAAGTTGATAAATCTTTACAACAGATATAGCAACGTAAACATTATTTTTAGATTTAGCTGAGTCATTGTTTCATAAAAATATGAAATATAAAAAAATAAAAGTCTAGTAATAATTTCATTTGAAAAATTTTAAAAATAATTCAAAAAATAGCTTGACAATTGTATTAAATAAGGTATCTTTATAGTGAAAGATACTAGTTAATGTATCAAAATTTAGGAGGAGGATTTGTTATGAAAAAATTGTTACTAGGTTTTATCTTTATTTGTGCCTGTACAACAACTTGTGCTTACCCTAAAGATATAAAAATAACCAAAAGTGAAGGAGCTTATATAAGAGGACATTTTACTACCTTATTTGGAAAAAACTCTATATGTTAAAATATAGGAAGAACTTACGTTAATTATCCTGACATTTATGATGGAAAGAGAGCAGACTTAAATAAAGCTCTGTTAAATCTTATTAAAAAAGGAGGAAACTATACTCCGCAAGGTTCTCAGCCAGAAGGTTCTGATCCATATATTGGTGAAGTAGGATATTGGTATTTTAATAACTGTAAATTATTTCCAAGCAGAATAAGAAAAATTAAAGCACTTGATTATTTTTACGGACATATGATGTACTTTGAAGAAGAAGGTTAAAATTAAACTGCTAAAAATTATATAAATTTAGGGTTTGAGTAAAATAGTCATAACTTTTTAATTAGGATTCAAAGCAGTTTTGTTATAGAATAACCATAATATATTAACCATTACAATAAAAAAACATAATCTAGCAAACTGGAAATGAAAATCTACGTTTGAAGGTTATGTTTTTTATTTTTGTTTTGAAAAAGTTATGTTTTTATTTTAATAATTGTTCTAATAATTTAATTTTAATTAGATATAAAAGTACAAGAAAATAGATATTGATCTCATTTTTTAAGGGTTTTAAAAGCATTTACGTAAATGTCTTGACAAATTAAAAAAATAGGTATATAATATGCCCGCATAGTAAAACAACTTTAAAATTGGATACAAAGAATTAAAACTATTCTATTGAAGTTATTAAGTTTAATGCTTTTAGTATTCCAATTTTGAAGTGTTTAATAACGAAAATTATAAAACAAATTTGAAAGGAAACAATTAAAATAGTGAACTACAATTTTACAGATTTTTTACAAAAAAGAAACGAAAAACAAATAAGGGAAATGACAAATCAGGAAATTTACTATAAATTACTTGAATATGTTAAAGAAAGAGCAGATGAAAAAACTGCAAACAAATCTAAAAAGAAAATATATTATATTTCTGCAGAGTTCTTAATTGGAAAATTATTATCAAATAATTTGATTAATCTAGGAATTTACAAAGAAGTAAGGGAAGAATTGAAAGCGGCAGGAAAAAACTTGAGCCACATTGAAGAAATAGAAGTGGAACCTTCATTAGGAAACGGTGGACTTGGAAGACTTGCTTCATGCTTTGTTGATTCGATGTCAACTTTAGGAATCAATGGAGAAGGAGTTGGACTTAACTATCACTGCGGACTGTTTAAGCAAATTTTTAAAAACAATGAACAAACAGCTGAACCAAATTACTGGATAGAAGACCAAAGCTGGCTAAGAGATACAAACATTGGATATGAAGTTAAATTCAAAAACTTCAGTTTACATTCAAAATTAAAAAGAATTGATATTTTAGGATATGAAAAAGATACAAAAAACTATTTGAATTTATTTGATATTGAAAGCGTTGACTACAATTTGATAGAAAATGGAATATCATTTGATGAAGAAAATATTGAAAAAAATCTGACATTATTCCTGTATCCTGACGACAGTACAAAAAAAGGGGAATTGTTACGTATTTATCAACAATATTTCATGGTATCAAATGCAGCAAGATTGATTATTGCTGAAGCAGCTGAAAAAGGAAGCAATATTCACGATTTAGCAGACTATGCCTTCGTTCAAATTAACGATACACACCCAAGTATGGTAATCCCTGAATTAATCCGTATTATGACGGAAGAGCATAATATTTCTTTTGAAGAGGCAACAGAAATTGTAACAAAAATGACAGGATACACAAATCATACGATTTTGGCAGAAGCATTGGAAAAATGGCCTTTAGACTATCTGGAAGAAGTTGTGCCGAACATTGTTGAAATTATAAAAAAATTGGATAAAGTTATAAAAGCTAAATATTCAGATGAAAAAGTTCAAATTATCGACGAACAAAACAGAGTTCACATGGCAAATATGGATATTCATTTTTCTTCAAGTGTAAACGGAGTTGCTTACTTGCATACTGAAATCTTGAAAAATAGTGAACTTAAGGAATTTTATGAAATTTATCCAAACAAATTTAATAACAAGACAAACGGTATTACATTCAGAAGATGGCTTGAAAGCTGTAACGAAGACTTGGCAGACTACTTGAAAGAATTAATTGGTACAGGATACTTGACAGATGCTGAAAATCTAAAAGAACTTTTAAAATATGTTGATGATAAGAATGTTTATGAAAAATTATCACAAATTAAACATGGAAATAAAATTAAATTGAAAAAATATTTACAGCATACGCAAGGAATTGTTATTGATGAAAACAGTATCATTGATACTCAAATTAAGAGATTCCATGAATACAAACGTCAACAAATGAATGCTTTGTATGTAATTAAAAAATACTTAGACATTAAAAATGGAAAATTACCAGAAAGAAAGATAACAGTATTATTCGGTGGAAAAGCTGCACCAGCTTATATCATTGCTCAAGACATAATCCACTTAATACTTTGCCTATCAGAAATAATAAACAACGACCCAGAAGTAAACAAGTACTTAAATGTTTACCTAGTTGAAAACTACAATGTAGGATTAGCTGAAAAAATTATTCCAGCAACAGATATTTCTGAGCAAATCTCGCTTGCCTCAAAAGAAGCCAGTGGAACTGGAAATATGAAATTTATGCTAAATGGAGCATTGACTCTTGGAACAATGGATGGAGCGAATGTGGAAATTCATGAACTTGTAGGTGACGATAATATCTATATTTTCGGAAAACATAGTGATGATATAATAGAATTATACGAAACTTCTAGTTATGTTTCAAAAGATTACTACATTCAAGATGGGATAAAAGAAGTGGTTGATTTCATAACTTCTGATGAATTAATAAAAGTAGGAAACAAAGAAAGATTAGAAAGACTTCAAAATGAATTAATAAACAAAGACTGGTTCATGACATTAATCGACTTTGAAGATTACTACAACACAAAAGAAAAAATGTTTAAAGACTATGAAAATAAAGACTTGTGGTACAAAAAAGTAATAAACAATATAGCAAAAGCAGGATTCTTCTCATCAGATAGAACAATCGCACAATATGAAAATGAAATCTGGAAAACTAAATAAATTTTACAAGACGAGGATTTAATATCCTCGTTTTAAATTTACAAAAATCTATATTACAAAGTAAACTCTAATCCTCTAAAAAAAAAACAATTGAAATTGTAATATTATAAACATTTGTTACAATAAAATAAAAAATTATAAGGAAGTTGATATTTATGAAAAAAATATTTTTAATTGTAATACTTGTAATAACTGCGGTAAGCTGTGAATTGTTCAGCCCAAAAGAATGGGCAGCATATAATAAAAGAAGAGCCGAAAGAGGTGTGCGATGCTATGAAGACGAAAGTGGATACGTTTACTGTGAAGACAAATATGGAAATCGGCATTAGTCTAAAATTTTAGAGAAATGAATTGTTGTGATTAAAACAGGATTCTTGGGATTGTATTTTATGAAAAAATTTAAATTTATTGCTTTTCATGGTAAATAGAGGTAAAATATACTAAACAATATTTATGAAAGGATTTTATGAAAAAAAACATATTAATTATATTTGCTATTTTAATTTTTTTATTTGTAATAATCGCTACAAATCCTAGTTTTAAAGCTTTTAGGAATAAATTTGTACATTCAGAAAAAATATCAAAAACTAAAAAATCAGATACTCCTAAAATTGATAAACACAATAAAAAAACAGAATTTACAATAATTGGCGTTGGAGATATAATGCTTGGTTCAAACTATCCCTTTGAATATTTGCTTCCTAAAAATGATGCCAATATTCTTCAAAATACACAAAATATACTAAAAAATGCTGATATAACGGTGGGAAATCTAGAAGGAACTCTATTTGATAATGGTGGAACTCCTAAAAGCTGTAATAATCCAAATGTATGCTATGTCTTTCGTATGCCTTCAAGATACGGGACATATCTAAAACAGGCTGGATTTGATTATTTGAGCATTGCCAATAACCATAGCAATGATTTTGGAGAAATTGGAATTAAGGAAACTATTAAAAATCTTGATAATTTAGGGATAAAATATTCTGGAATTAAAGATATTGCTGAAAGTGCTATTTTAGAAAAAAATGGAAAAAAATTTGGATTTATTTCATTTTCTCCAAATTCAGCTACTGTAAAACTAAATGACTATAATTATTCAAAAAAACTTATTTCTGAAGTAAAATCAAAAGTTGATATTGTAATTGTTATGTTTCACGGTGGAGCTGAAGGTGCTAATGCTGAACACATTACTAAAAGACATGAAATTTTTCATGGCGAAGATAGAGGAAATGTTTATGAGTTTGCCCATTTTGCGATAGACAATGGAGCTGACATAATCTTTGGGCAAGGCCCTCATGTTACAAGAGCAGTCGAGCTGTACAAAAATAAATTTATTTCGTATAGTGGAGGAAATTTTGCAACTTTTGGAAAAATTAATGTTTCTGGTTCAATGGGAATTGCACCTATTTTTAAAATTAAAATAAATAACAAAGGAGACTTTATTTCTGGAGAAATTATTCCAGTAAGACAAACTTACAAAAGTTTCGGTCCTTTTATAGATTCAGAAAAATTAGCAATAAAGAAGATAATTTCCTTGAATAAATCTGATTTTCCAAATGGAAATGGGCTTTTTATCAGCGAAGAAGGAAAAATTAATAAAATCAACAATTAAAAGTTCTTCTTTCATTTAATATAAATTTAAAAAGTATCGCTAAAAATCAGGATAAAAACATCCTGATTTATTTTCTTTTTAGTCTGATAATCTCCCTCTCATTCTCATCCATTCTATTCCCCAGCTTTTCATTTTCCCTCTCTAACCTTTCCAATTTTTTCCTCTTTTCAATTTCCTCATCCTTAACATTTCGTCGCTCCACAATCACATTATTCCCAATTTTATCATCAGGATTCCCAATGATTTCGATTCCCTCTCCAATATCCATTCCAAAAATTTCAATCTTCTCTCCGTTATCCATCCCAATAAACACTTCCTTTTCTTTAACCAAATTATTCTTATCAATCAAATAAATATAGTTTTTTTGATTTTTAAAAATAACAGCCTTTTTTGGAACAGCCAGAACATTTTCTTTTTTCCTATAAATTACACGAATATCTACTTGCTCATTTAAAAACAAATCCTTAAATAATGTTGGCAAAAATTCAAACACATTCATATCCCCAATTTTATTAATCTTAAATAATTCTGCTTCAATAACTTTTTTTTCAGAAAATAAATCTGAATCCTCTTTTGTCTTATTCTTATCTTGCAAAATTTCCTTATTTTTATCATTTTTCATTTCAATTAATTCTTCAAGTGTTTTTTCTTCCCCAAGCTTTTTATTTTCTCTCCTGAAAATACTAATTTTGGCAACATCTCCAATATTCAGATTTTTAACTTTCTCACTTTTCAAACTTTCACTAACTATTTTTAAATCTTCTCTTTTGGCAAGAATCAAAATAGGTTCATTTTTATTTGCAATTCCACCTTTCACTGCATTAATTTTCACAATGTAAGCATCAAATGGACTTTTTACACTTCTCTGAACCAATCTTGTATTTCTTATTTCATCTTTAATTTCAATTTCCAATCCTGATATTTCTCCACGTAATTCCTGAATTTTCTGACTAACATCAGCTCCCAATTCCTTTTGTTTTTCCAAATTTCGTAATTCCCGATTTTTAATCACTAATAACATACGTTTTTCATTCAATCCATTTTTCTGATAATCACTAAACTTCACTATTACATCGCCCTTTTTTACAAAATCCCCAGCCTTGTAGTAAACATCATCAACTGATAAATTCACATCCAGTCCAATTTTAGTAACATTATTTACAACAACAGTTCCTTTCATATCCACAAAAAGTTCAAGATTTTCACGTGTTATTTTTTCAATAACATATTTCTGATTAATTTTTGGAGTACAGAATTTTATCATAAAAAGAATAATAAAAATAAAAATTATAGGCATTATCCAAATTATTTCATCTTTTTTTCTCAATATTCTCTCCCTTTTTTAGTGGTTTCCGTCAAAATAGGAATTTTCACTTAAATTATCTTCATAAGGGTAATATTCCTTTCGTCCAAGATAAAGCTGATCTGACTTTCTTTGGATTGGAACGACAAAAAATCCCCAATTGTTCAAATCAGTATAAATAAAAAATCTTACTGTGCTGTTTTGAATTGTATCGGTATCATTTTGAGAAATTATATTTATAAATTCAGGCAAAATTTCCTGTGCGTCCATTTCTTCGTAGTTATCCTCATTTTTATAAATCATTTCTTTTTTCAATTCACCTTCTGCAGTATAAACATAAATTTTTAGTTCTTCAGCAGAAATCTTTTTGTCAATTTGTCCAATCAGAATATCAGCCTTTCGTGAAGTCTGTATCATTTCCACTTTTTCCCCATCGTATTTTTCCACCCACACAGAATACGGTACAAGCGGAACTTCATTCACAATTTCCACATCTATATGCCCAAAACGCTTATAATCCAGATATTTTATAGCTCCATCCAGACAGTTCAGTTTTAGCTCGTAATCATCACGATGGCTCAGTTCCTTGTATTCAATCATTTTTCCTGGAACAAATTCCTTTAGGACTTCCTGAAATGTACTGATTTTCGTTGACTGTCCACTTAATTTTATTAATGAATATTCAAAAAGCAGTCCTTCCTTGTAATATGTATTCAAAAATTTTCTGAGCATTCCGTAAATATCAGCTTTTACTATTTTTTCAATTTCCTTTATCGTAAAAATATGTTTTGGATAATCTGTTATTGTGCTAAATATCCCATTTTCATAAGTATGAATTTTCCAGCTTTTTAGCTGAGTTATATGAATATCATTCCTTTTTTCATAATTTCTAGGCACATCAAAACGTGTCCGTAGTCTTCCATCGGATGTAAAAAATTCTTTTTTAAGATTTTCAGCTGCTTCCCAAAGCATATAAAAATTATTCCGTATTTTCTGATACTCCTCACTCATTTTATTCTCAAACTGCGAATATTTTGTAGGGATTACATTTTCATACTTTTCATATTCCAAATTCATATTTTCAAAAATCTTCTCAACACCGCTGTCATCAATTACCTTGTAAATCATATCATTGTCATATTTTATCAAATCATTAATAGAAACGACCCTATTTTCAGAATATCTTGCCCCAAGCACAATTTTCAAAAACTGCATAATCCTGTAAGTCAAGTCATTTCCACCAAAATTCTCATCCCCATTTTCAAAACTAGTCCTTATATCCAGATAATATGAAATTTTGTCCTTACTAATCACATATTTACAAGCCGCCAAATCCGTCGTCCCGCCACCACAGTCAATAATTAATGCACTATATTCTTCGTTCTCCTTATATTTCCCCTTCCTTATCTGTATCTCAATTGTATTGTACAGCACTGCAATCGCTTCATCCATAGCATTTTCACGAATAATTTCATATTCATAATTTTTCTCGCTTAAAATTATATTTTTTTTAGAAATTTCAGAATTCTGATTTTTATTAAATTTATTTTTCACCATGAAAATTTCCTGAAACATCGTCAAAAACTGCTCCTTCAATTTTACAGGACTGGAAGCATGAATTTTTTTAAATTTACATTTAAACATATATTCAGCACGATTCACAACATATTTTAAATATGCCTTTATTATATCCTTTCTTTTTACATATAGAATATTTCCAAACTCATCATTAATTTTCTCAAGTTTATCATGTTCATGCACCCACCTTTTCAAGCTGTAAAAAATCGATCCATTGACAATATAGTCATTTCTCTCTAACTTTCTTACCACATCGTAGCCAAATGAATACTTAATATTATTAGCATCACTGCAATCATCAACATAAACTAACGTTGGAAAAATCTCACGGTAATGCCTCTCCCCGTCGTCAAATTTCACATAATTTATAGCATCTATCACGACATTTCCATTCAAAATATCATTAGTAGGCAAATCCTTTACATAATTTTTATCCAGATATGCCCCAAGAGCCGTATTTACCGTTCCAAAATCAATACAAAGCGGTGTATTCGTAGTTTCCAGATTTTTCACAACAAAATTTTCAATTTCAACTTTATAATAGTCCATCTGATATGGATAAAGCGGCATCATTTCATCTTCTTTTAAATTATAAAACTTATGAATAAATTTCAAGTCATTTTCTTTAAAGAACAAAAATGAAAATTTATTATTTCTCAGCGTTTCGACTCTAAAAAATTCCTTTTTACTAATCAGAAAATACTTATTCCTGCTATTCAAATCCTTTTCCAGCTGGAAAATCCCGCACAGGTAGTTATTAGCATTTATAAGAAAAACATTTGCGCTGCTCACATTTTCAGGAATCTCAATTTTATAATTGTCTTCTCTCATCAAATCAAGCTCCTTGTATAAAATAATCTTGTGGGGTACCCGTATTTTATTCTCATGATGAATTCTCTCGCCAAGTTTATTATCAAAAAGTTCCTGAACATTCACAAGTCCATTTTTATTAAACTTGTCAATACAGTAATTTTCCTTGACCCCTCTATATTTCATCAAAAGTGAGATAAGCTCCTCTCTCGTGGGCGTTTCCACATGTACATTTACCAAATGTTCCTCAATTGCAATCTGATACATCTCATAATAAGATTTTCTTCGTAATTCCTCTTCATAAAATAATCTCATTTTTACCTTTTCCCCTTTAGTCATCAATAATAAATACTTTCTTTAAATTCAAGTTTTGGTTTTAATTTATTAATTTAAAATCTAAATAAAAAGCTATAAACATAGATTTTATTGAAACTATTTCAGTTCATCATTATAAAATTAAATCTATTAAAAAGCTTTTATTTTAAGCAATAATTTTTCTCAATTTTTCAATCATTTCCTTAACACTCCCAAATCTTTTCTCCCTCTCAAACTCAAGCCCCTTTTTTATAACTTCTTCCACTTCCTTAAATTTTCCAACCTTCTCAAATCCCAAAATAACTTCCCTTCCAAACTCCAGTTCAGCCTTATAAAATCTCTTAATTGCCCCATCCACTTTCACTCCACAAAGCATAAAATATAAAAGTGCCACAAGTGAATAAACATCCGTTCTTTCATCAATCTCTACTTTTTCTGAATAAATCTCAATCGGAGAATACCCATCTGAAACCTTAACAAACTTAACCTTTTCATTCTTTTTCAAACTCGCTCCAAAATCAATAATCCTGATATTTCCCCCAATATCAATTAAAACATTTGAAGGCTTCAAATCACAATGAAGAATTCCCTTTTTATGAATTTTACAAACTACTTCGGCAATTTTAAAAAATATTTCCAAAATATGATTTATCCTTACTTTTCTATTTTTTATCCTATTTTCCAAAATATATTTTTTCAAGGTAACTCCACAAAAATATTCAGTAACAATATAATTTGTCCCATTTTCACTAAAAAAATCCACAAATTTAATAACATCATCCACAAATTTCCGTTTTCTTCTTTTAGATTTTTTCAAAAATTTCTCCAAAATACATTTTTCTTTCCAAAAACATTCTTTCAGCTGTTCAAAATCTTTCTTATACTTTTCCGTAAAAACCTCTTTGCCATTTCTCATAACAATTTCCGAAGGATAACATTCTTTAATAATTACTTTTTCCCCTTGTCTATCTTCACACATATAAATATTGGAAAAATCACTTTTAGCTACATAATTTAAAATTTTATACTTCCCATTCAATATTGTTCCCTTTAATAAAAAATCCATTCTTCTTTTCCCTTTTAAATTCTCTATTTTTCACAAAATTATTCCCATTTCTATCACGTCCAAGAACTTCCCAGTTTTTCTCAATTTCTTTTTCAAGTTGTGAAATTCCATTACTTTTTACCTTATAATATTTCTTAAAATTTCTATTATCTGCATTCAGATTTTTTCTATTATATTTTTTATTTTTAAAACTTTTCTTTTTTATTCTTGAATTATTTAATTTTTTAGCCCTTTTTACTTTACTTTCTTTATTATTTTCAGTTATCTGTAAATTTTCCATATCTTTATTTTTTATTTCTTCATTCCCTGTTTCTTCCTTTTGATATTCAACTAGATTACGATTCCCAGCGGATTCTTTAACTTCAACTTTAACATTTCCCAAATTTCCCTGCTCTATTTTACTCTTTTCTATTTCTGCTTTTACATATAATCTGCTTTCTAATAAATTTGCTTTTTCTCCAATCTTTTTAGCCATCACATTTTCAGTATTTCCGTTTTTTCTGTTTTCAAAATAACCTTTTTGAATATTTTTTCCCACAGAAACAAATAAAAATATAAACATTGCAACTAAAAACATATATTTTACAGCCATTTCACACTTTTGATTTTTCTCATTAATCTCGTTTCCTAACAATTCATAATTTTTTTCCATTTCAATATCTTCAACAAAAATCGACAAAAA
>ERZ773043.1854-NODE-1854-length-11594-cov-35.454372_pt1 | contig 11594 bp, 7 predicted proteins | sample MGYA00580636_ERZ773043 | MGnify/ENA primary metagenome ERZ773043 (study PRJEB29015, sample SAMEA2737992) | human oral metagenome | biome: human oral; feature: human-associated habitat; material: dental | place: China | collected 2065 ... | reverse complement strand
CTCACGATGAGTCACTCGACTTGCAGGAAGCTTATGTCAAAGCCTTGATTCAAGGTGTATTGGACCGTGCTCCTCAAGCTTTGGAAACATTGGAACGTGATGTAGAACTCTTGAAGCGCTACGTTGCTGAGCCATTCAAGCGTGTTACCTATGATGAGGCGATTGACCTTTTGCAAGCCCATGAAAATGATGAAGATGCAGACTACGAGCACCTTGAGCATGGTGATGACTTTGGTTCACCGCATGAAACATGGATTTCAAACCACTTCGGTGTACCAACCTTTGTCGTGAACTACCCAGCAGCTATCAAGGCTTTCTATATGAAACCAGTTCCTGGAAATCCAGATCGCGTCCTCTGTGCAGACTTGCTTGCACCTGAAGGCTATGGCGAAATCATCGGTGGCTCTATGCGTGAGGAAGACTACGATGCCCTCGTTGCTAAGATGAATGAGCTTGGTATGGACACGACAGAATATGAATTCTACCTAGATCTTCGTAAGTATGGATCTGTTCCACACGGTGGCTTCGGTATCGGTATCGAGCGTATGGTAACCTTTGTAGCAGGAACCAAGCATATCCGTGAAGCCATTCCATTCCCTCGTATGCTGCACCGTATTAAACCATAAAACGAATCAAACGCCCAGGGGGCGTTTTTTCAACAACGAACTATGAAATAATCCAAAATATAGAATTTTAGAGAAAGAAGAGGTGGAGGTCATGTAAACAGCGGATTAACAAGTGACAAAGAATATAAATTAGAGAACACTTGTTAAAGGAGAAAATATGTTTAAAAGAAGTTATCGGAAAAATATCGGCCTGATGGCCGGAGTAGAATTCTTTGCCTTTCTAGGCATTACTAGTTTTTGGATTTTATTTCTAAGTCAAAATGGCATGTCCCTCTGGCAGATTGGGCTTTTGGAAAGTATTTTTCATGCCACTAGTGTCATTTGTGAAATTCCGTCTGGGATGTTGGCGGACCGCTTTTCCTACAAAACCAATCTGTATCTGAGCCGGATAGCTGGAATTGTGTCTTCGATTCTTATGTTGGCGGGGCAGGGGAACTTTTGGGTCTATGCACTAGCTATGATGATCAGTGCTTGGTCCTATAATTTTGATTCGGGGACAAGTGCGGCCATGGTCTATGATTCGTCCGTAGAGGCGGGACTCAAGGAACGTTATCTGTCCATCTCCAGTTTTATGTCTGGAGTGGCTGAAGCGACCCGATCTTTGGGAACGGTCTGGGCTGGATTTTTTGTCCATGGACAATTGCATCTGACCTACTATATCATGATTGGCACCTCTATTATCGTTCTTTTCTTGACTTGGATGCTGAAGGAGCCAAGTGTCAAAGCAGAGAAAGCAGAACGTCTGACCATGAAAAAGATTATCTGGGCTGTCAAAGAGGAGTTGCAGAGAAATCCCAGCCTTTTTATCTGGATGATTCTGTCTCAAATCATCGGAACCCTCATGTGCATGTTTTATTTTTACTACCAAAATCAATTGCCTGACTTAAAATCTTGGCAAATTTCGGTGGTCATGCTGATTGGCAGTGCTTTGAATATCTTAGCGGTCTATCTGGCGAGTATGATTGGAAAGAAATATTCTGCCTTGAAACTCTTTCCCTTATTGGTCCTTCTAACTGGAGCAAGCTACCTGCTGTCCTATTTTGGAACACCAGTCATCTACATTTTGATTTATCTAATCAGCAACGCCTTGTATGCTCTTTTCCAGCCGATTTTTGACAATGATTTGCAAAAGCAGCTGCCAAGTGAAGTGCGGGCGACCATGCTTAGTGTCTATTCTATGATGTTCAGCCTGAGTATGATTGTCATTTTCCCTCTGACTGGCTGGTTGATTGATAATCTTGGCTTCGACTGGACGTTTATAACTTTGGGCGGATTCTTATTAGCAGCGACACCGTTTTTGCATATGGGTCTAAAGAAAATAAGCCAGAACTTACAAGAAATCTAATATCAATGTTCTCTTTCTGCTGGTCAGAAGGAGAATATTTTTTACCCTTTGAAAATTATGGTAAAATAGAAACAGTTTAATGGAGAAGTAGGCAGTATGAAAGATTTATTGAAATATTTCAAGGGCTATATCAGGGAGTCTTTGTTGGGGCCCTTGTTCAAGCTTTTGGAAGCTAGTTTTGAACTCTTGGTCCCGATTCTGATTGCGGGGATTGTGGACGAAACCATTCCTCGAAAGGACAGCTCCCATCTCTACTGGATGGTTTTTCTTTTGATGGGCTTGGCTGCGCTGGGCGTGGTGGTAGCAGTGGTGGCCCAGTATTATTCGTCAAAGGCGGCAGTGGGCTTTACCCGCCAGATGACAAGTGACCTCTATCAAAAGATTCTGCGCCTGCCCAAGGCTAGTCGGGATGAGCTGACGACCTCTAGCTTGGTGACTCGACTGACGAGCGACACCTATCAGATTCAGACGGGAATCAATCAATTTCTTCGTCTCTTCCTGCGGGCGCCCATCATCGTTTTTGGCTCCATCATCATGGCCTTTACTATCAGTCCAGCTATCACCTTGTGGTTATTGCTCATGGTGGCAATTTTAACGGCTATTATTGTTTTCATGTCTCGTCTGATGAATCCCCTCTATGCTAAAATTCGCCAGCTGACAGACCAGCTGGTCAATCTGACGCGTGAGCAGCTACAGGGCATGCGGGTTATACGAGCTTTCGGTCAGACCCAGCGTGAGGTTCAGACCTTTCGCAATCGCAACGAGCTCTATAAAACCTGGCAAATCAGGACGGGAGCTCTGGCTAGTCTGATTAGTCCTCTGACCTTTCTTACAGTCAATGGTACCCTGATTGCTGTGATTTGGCAGGGGAATAGCTTTATCGGAAAGGGCTTGCTGACCCAAGGGATGCTAGTGGCTTTGGTCAATTATTTATTGCAAATTTTGGTGGAATTGCTCAAGCTGGCTATGCTGGTCAACTCACTCAATCAAAGCTACATCAGTGCAGGCCGCATCAGTCAGGTATTCGAGCAAGCAGAAGAAGATGTCCTGCAGGAATTAGTGCAGGAAACAGTTCTGCCGAATCAAGCTATTAAAGTCCAGCAGGTCAGCTTTTCTTATCCAAATGCAGCTAGTCCAGCCTTGACTGGTCTGACTTTTGATTTGAAAAGTGGTCAGACTTTGGGAGTTATTGGCGGGACAGGCTCAGGGAAGTCTACTCTGGTTCAGCTGCTGGCTCATCTTTATCCTGTGGCTGCTGGTCAGTTGACCATCTTTTCCCAAGGCCGCAGTCCTAAAAATCTCAGCGAATGGCGGTCTTGGATTAGTCTGGTGCCTCAGAAGGCGGAGCTTTTTCAAGGAACTGTTCGCTCCAATCTGACTTTAGGACTGTCTACCAAGCCAACAGACGCAGACTTGTGGCAGGCTTTAGAGATTGCTCAGGCAGCGGACTTTGTCTCTCAGAAGGAAGGTGGCTTGGATGCGACTGTAGAGGCCTTTGGCCGGAATTTTTCTGGCGGTCAGCGTCAGCGTTTAACCATTGCCAGAGCTGTCTTGCGGAAATCACCATTTTTGGTTTTAGATGATGCGACTTCAGCTCTGGACTATCTGACAGAGGCTAGACTCTTGCAGGCTATTAAGAATGAATTGACAGAGACCAGTTTGGTCTTGATTTCCCAGCGGACCAATAGCTTGCGCTCAGCGGATCAAATTTTAGTCCTGGATAAGGGAGAACAGGTGGCTCTTGGTCGCCATGAGGAACTCTTAGTCAGCTCCGCCATTTACCGAGAAATTCATCACTCACAGCATAGTCAAGGAGAGGAGGAAAAGCATGAAGCATAAGACATCACCTAGCAGCTTGAGACGTTTGGCTCGAGATTTGCTGCAGGCGCGCTGGCTCTTTCTTCTAGCTAGTCTGGGAACGGTGGCTCAAGTGGCTCTGACTGTTCTTCTTCCAGTTTTAATCGGGAATGCGGTTGATAGCGTTCTTCTTCCTCAAGCGGAGCAGCATTTGATGCCGATTTTGGGGCAGATGCTGTTGGTAATCTTGGCCAATACGCTGATTCAATGGCTCAATCCCTTACTCTATAATCAGCTGGTCTATCGCTATAGCCAGCAGCTCCGTCAAGGCGTCATCAAGAAAGTGCACTATCTGCCTTTGGCCTATTTGGATCGGCAGGGAACTGGCGACTTGGTTAGTCGGGTGACGACCGATTTGGAGCAACTCAGCAATGGCCTACTTATGGTTTTCAATCAATTTTTTGTGGGTTTGCTGACAATCTTAGTGACCATTATTAGCATGGCCAGATTGGACTTTTTCCTCCTGCTTTTGGTCTTGCTTTTGACGCCCCTTTCTCTCTTCTTGGCTCGCTTTATTGCTAGAAAGAGTTTTAGCTTTTTCCAAAGACAGACGGAAGCTAGGGGAGCGCAGACTCAGCTGATTGAGGAAAGTCTAACTCAGGAGAGTCTAATTCAGGCCTTTAATGCTCAGGAGCAGTTTGACCAAGCTTTCACTCGTAGTAATCAAACTTATGCGGACTATTCTCAGGCGGCTATTTTCTATTCTTCGACGGTTAATCCTTCGACTCGTTTTATCAATGCCCTGATCTATGCTTTGATTGTGGGCTTTGGGGCTGTCCGAATCATTCAGGGAACAGGCTTTACGGTTGGGCAGCTAGTGACTTTCCTCAACTATGTCAACCAGTACACCAAGCCCTTTAATGATATATCGTCAGTCATGTCGGAATTGCAGAGCGCTTTAGCTTGTGCGGAGCGAATTTACAGCGTTTTAGACCAAGAAGAAATAGCAGAGTCTGGTCAGGAAATTCTTCAGTCTGAAGATGTAAAAGGACAGATTAGTTTTGAGCATGTGGCTTTTGGCTATGAGCCTGGAAAAGAGCTGATTCAGGATTTGAATATAAGGATTCCAGCAGCTAGCAAGGTCGCCATTGTCGGGCCAACTGGTGCTGGCAAGTCTACTTTAATCAATCTCCTTATGCGCTTTTACAATGTTGATAGTGGTCTTATTTCGCTAGACGATGTTCCCATCAGTCATTACACCAGAGCTTCTTATCGTCAGCAGTTTGGTATGGTACTGCAAGAGACTTGGCTCAAGACAGCGACCATTCACGACAACATAGCTTTTGGCCGGCCAGATGCCAGCCGAGAAGAGGTCATTGCAGCTGCCAAGGCGGCCAATGCTCATTTCTTTATCCAGCAACTGCCTCAGGGCTATGACACTTACCTGGCGGATGCAGGGGACTCCCTGTCTCAAGGGCAGCGGCAGCTCTTGACCATTGCGCGTGTCTTCCTGGCTGTTCCGAAAATCCTAATCTTGGACGAGGCGACTTCCTCCATCGATACCCGGACAGAAGTTTTGATTCAGGAGGCTTTCAGCAAGCTCATGGTGGGTCGTACTAGCTTTATCATCGCTCACCGCTTGTCCACAATTCAAAATGCTGACATCATCCTCGTTATGGTAGACGGTGATATCGTCGAACATGGGAATCATCAGGAGCTCATGGCAGCCAGAGGTGTTTATTACCAAATGCAGACGGCGCAGGAGTAGAAGGGGAGCTTTATTAAAATTCAAAGATTGATGCTAAATGAAACTAAAAGAGTTGGATTTCCAACTCTTTTTGCTTATAATTCAACTTTCTCCAACCCTGTCTCTGTCAATCGATAAATCTCTTGGCAGACTTCTTTGAGAAAGATTCGGTCATGGGAGACAGCGATGATAGCGCCGGGATAGGTCGCCAAAAGCTGGCGAACCTGAGGCTGAGAGGTGGGAGAGAAGTTGCGGGTTGGCTCGTCCAGAAGGAGGACATTGGGACGGTCTAGGACAAGTTTGAGTAGGAGCAGTTTGGCCTTTTGACCGCCGGAAAGCTGACCAATCGGGTGGCGAGCCTCGTCTCTCGTGAACTGGAGACTAGCTAGATGGGTCAGAATTTTCTCCTCCTGGGCCTTGTCGCCGGAGGTAGCTAGAAAGTCCAAGGGACTGCTCTCATCAGTCAGCAAGTCGCCATAATGTTGGGGCATGTAGCCCACTCGCATGTCTGTCCGCTCGCGCAGAATCTTCCATATTTCCTTAAGTAGAGTAGATTTTCCTGCGCCATTAGCGCCAATCAGTCCGATTTTCTCCTGACCGCAGACTTCCAGAGTCAGGTTCTGCGCCAGTTGTCGTTCGTCTGTTTCCAGTTTCATTCCTTCTAATTTGAGGATTCTTTTGGTCAATGGCAGAGCTTCTATGTTTGAGAAGTGAAGGCTGATGGCATCTTCCTGTGTCGGGATTTCGGTCATTTCAGCACCTGCCTTTTCAAATCGTTTGCCCTGCGAGAGAACATTTTTCATCTTCTTTGCCACCAATCGACCTGCAGTAGCGTCATGGGTGTTTCGCAAAGTATGTTCCACACTCTGCTTAACCCGTCGGTGTTTTTCCATGGTTTTGGCGTGTTCTTCTCGCTCTTTTCGTGCTAGTTGTCCCTGTTTTTCAAAGGCCTCCTGACGCTGAAGGCGGTAATTTTCATAGTCCAGACTCTTGACGCTGGTTCTAGCTTCCTGTTTCTTTTTGATTCGCTCCAGATGAACAATCTTAGTTGCAGCTTGAGCGAGGAAATGCTCGTCGTGAGAGACGAAAAGGACCGTTCTCTGGCTGTGGTTGATAAAGTTTTCCAGCCAAGTCAGAGTTTCGAGATCAAGGTCATTAGAGGGCTCGTCAAGAAAGAGAATGTCCCAATCACTGGCTAGTTTCTTGATAAGCTGAACTTTAAGTTTTTCTCCTCCAGATAGGCTAGAGAGCTGCTGATGACTGGCAAAACGCTGGCTGTCAAAGTTTAGCTCTCCAGCATAGCGGTAGAGCTTGGCATAGTCCAGCTCAGTCTCAAAATCAGCAAAGAAATAGTCATTGAGGGTCAGTTGGGCATCCTCTGAAGGTAGTTGCTGGGGCAGGTAGACAGCAGCAGTATAGGACTTATCAATCTGTCCGCTGTAGCTGACATAGGAACTGACCAGTCGCTCGTCTAGCAGGAGCTTGAGCAGGGTGGACTTGCCATTACCCTCCTCACCGATAATAGCGACCTTGTCTCCTTGATTGACAGTCAGTGATAAATTGTTGACCAGCTCCTTCAGGTCTTTTAAATGAGTGATGGTTAGATTTCTTATTTGCAGCATAGATGTCTCCTTCGTTTTATAATACAAAATACAGCCCTGCTTTATTTAGCAGAGCTGTTGAGATTGCACAAAGAAGACACAGGAGTGTCCAAGTAGGATTATTCGTTTGTAGGCTTTCATCTTGCACTGTCATAGGAGTGACAGGATCAATCTAAATATAAGCCATAGGAGCTTGAAAGCACAAAAAAACGAAAGTCCCGCGGATATGCAGAAACATGACAAAATCTACTAAATAAAGTTTCCCTTAAAAAATAGACTTAATTTTTCATGTCTCCGTGTACCTCCGAAATCATTCTATCTTTAGTCTAGCAAAAAGGGCAATATAAGTCAACAAAAATCCTGAAAGATTACTTTCAGGATTCGTCATATCTATACATTGAGCACCTTGTCCAAGAAATCCTTGAGACGTGGATGCTGAGGGTTATCGAAGATTTGATCTGGTTTTCCATCTTCTAGGAATTCACCGTCAGCGGTAAAGATGACGCGATTAGCAACCTGACGGGCAAAGCCCATTTCGTGAGTCACAATCAGCATGGTCATGCCCTGCTGAGCCAGATCCTTCATAACGTTGAGAACGTCGCCAACCATTTCAGGGTCAAGGGCAGAAGTCGGCTCATCAAAGAGCATAATGTCCGGGTTCATAGCCAATCCTCGAGCGATGGCCACCCGCTGCTTTTGTCCTCCTGACAGGCTATCTGGTTTGGCATCAGCCTTGTCTGCCAGCCCAACCTTCTCCAAGAGCTCCATACCAAGCTTATCTGCATCAGCTTGGCTCATTCGCTTGTGTTCAACTGGTGCAAAGGTGATATTTTGCAGGACAGTCATGTGTGGGAAGAGGTTGAAGTGCTGGAAGACCATTCCGATATCTTCACGAACATGGTCTACATTTGTAGCCTTGTCTGTCAAATCATAACCGTTGACAGTAATGGTTCCACTGGTTACTTCTTCGAGCAGGTTCAGGCTGCGTAGGAAAGTTGATTTACCTGATCCAGAAGGACCGATGATACAGACAACATCTCCCTCGTAGAACTTAGCACTAATCCCTTTCAGGACTTCATTTTTCCCATAGTATTTATGTAAATCATTAACATCAATTTTTAATTTAGCCATTAGTGAATCCTCTTTTCTAAGCGTTTAGCCAATCTTGTTAAGAGTGTGATGATGACCAAGTAAAGCACTGCTAGGATAGCATACATCTTGAAGCTCTGATAGTTACGGGCAATGATGATTTTACCTGTTTGGAAGAGCTCAACGAGTCCGATAGCTGATACGATAGTTGTATCTTTGAGGGCGATAACAAACTGGTTGACGAAGTTTGGTAGCATAATCTTGGTTGCTTGAGGTAGGATAATCTTGCGCATGGTCTTTCCATACGAAATCCCTAGACTTCGGCTAGCTTCCATCTGTCCGGCTGGAACGGCTTGAATCCCTCCGCGAACAATCTCGGCGATATAAGCACCAGCATTGAGGGACAGGGCAATGGTCCCTGCGACAAAGTCGTTAATCGGACTCTGTTGACCAGTCATAGATTCAAGGAAGTTTGGAATTCCCCAGAAAATGAAGGCTGCCAGAATCATAAGTGGAATACCACGGATAACATCGACAAAAATTTCTGAAATAATTCGAAGCGCTTTGATTGGGCTGACGCTAAACATCCCAAAGATAATCCCGATGACCATGGCGATCGCAAAGGAAATAAGTGCCAATGAGATAGTAATTCCAAGACCACTCAAAAGTTGTTTGTAGTTGTTTTGGAGAAGTCCCCAGATAGTTGTTTCGTCAACGGTTGTAGAAGCATCTTGATTCGCTGAGAGATATTTATCAAGGATTTCTTGATATTTACCATTCGCTTTCAGATTAGCCAGGCCGTTATTGAACATCTCGATGAGTTCAGGGTTGGTTCCTTTTTTCACTGCAAAAGCAAGATCACCACTAGGAGTTCCCTCGATTGGCGTTTTCATTTTCTTGCCTTGGTTGATAGCATATTTGACAACGGGCTCATCATCCATAATAGCAGCGACAGAGCCAGAATTCAGACTATCATACATAGAAGAACCGTCTGAAAATGTTTTGATTTTGTAGCCGTATTTACTTTGATTTTCGACGAGGAAGGTTTGAGAGGATGTACCATTTTTGACTCCGACGGTCTTTCCTTTCAAGTCGTCATAAGAGGCAATAGTGCTTGATTCTGTCACCGCAAGGATAGAGTTAGCAGTGTAGTATGGTTCAGAGAAATCAAAGGTCTCTTTGCGGGCCTCTGTCACAGACATCCCAGCAATCATCCCGTCAGCTTGACCAGATTGAACGGCATTGATGGCAGCGTCAAAACCAGGGTTAGAAATTTCAAGTGTAAAACCTTGGTCTTCGGCAATGGCTTTGATCAAGTCCATGTCAATACCAGTATATTTGTTGCTATCATTTTGGAAAACGAAAGGAGCAAAGGATGAGTCACTGGAAATTGTATATTTGGCTTTGACTGGAGTGGCTTTTTGACCAGACTTGGTTGTGGTCTCTGGTACTGCTGAATTTGTTGAAGTTTTGGAAGCAGCCGTCCACTTGTTGATGATGTCCTTCAAGGTGCCATCTTTTTTCATCTGAGCCAAGGCTTCGTTAAACTCAGTGACTAGGTATTCATATTTGCTGCCTTTTTTGACACCAAATGCGAAGCTACCAACAGCCTCACCCTTCATTGAGATTTTCAAATCTTGCCCTTGGCTGATTGCATACTCGATAACGGGTTGGTCATCCATTGCTGCGTCAACCGCACCGGCTGCTAGGCTGTTATACATGAGGTCGCCTGTATCAAATGTTTTGATGGTAAAACCGTACTTGTCCTTGATTTTCTCGAGGAAACGTTGCGCGGCAGTACCATTTTTGACACCGACTGTTTTTCCTTTAAGTTGATCGTAAGACTTTATTGTATTAGCCTTGGTCGTTGCAATGACAACTTTTGTGTCATAATATGTGTCAGACATGGTAAAGACTTTTTCGCGTTCAGCAGTCTTGGTCATACCTGCCATAATGGCATCGGCTTGTCCTGCTTGAACCGCATTAACAGCCGCATCAAAACCGGGGAAGGACATTTCATATTCCCAACCTTTGATGTCAGCTACTTTATTGATAATATCAACATCAATTCCTTTATATGTCTGGTCTACGTCTTTAAATTCAAATGGGGCGTAAGCCGTGTCAGATACGATTTTGATAGTATCTGCATGAATAGTTGTCCCTAAGGCAAAGATAGGGAACAATGCTAGCAGAAAAGCTATGATTTTTTTCTTCATACTTTCTCTCCTTTGTTAGAATATTGTCTGATTATATCAGAAAAATTTGAAAAAGGCAAATATTTTCTATTTTGATGTTATATTTTCTGACATAATAACAAATATTGGCTCTTATGCTATTATGATAAAATATGTTATAATAGATAAATCAAGAAAGGAGATTTCTATGTTTAAATCACGCATGTTAGATAATGTGAACCTATCGCGCTATATTCCGCCGATTTGGTTGGCAGTTTTGATTTCTATTGGCTTTATCCAGCTAGGAGAAATCCTTGCATTCATTGGAATGATTCCGATTGGGATCATCATTGGAACTGTGCTTGCCATGGTAAATCCGACAGCTGACCGAGCAACAGTTATGGAAGTGTTCGGGCATTATGGTATCTTTTTTCAGCTGGGTAGTTTTTTCTTTATGGCCTTACTTGTTTTTCTGTGGGTCAAGTTTCGAGAGAAGAGACCTTTCTCCAGTCTGGGCTTCTTTAAGGAAGGATGGCTGAAAGAACTGGGCAAAGGATTTCTGATTGGTTCGATACAGTTTTCGCTTATCGTTGCCCTGCTCTTGCTGACAGGATCTGGGAGACTAGAATTTGCAGAGCTTGGTTTAGAGCCAGTTCTCTTTATTCTTGCCCTGATACCTTTTTGGATTCTGCAAGGTGGCACGGAGGAGTTGGTGACGCGTGGCTGGCTTTTTCCAGCGGTTAGTGCCAAATCAAATATTCTTGTCGGTGTCTTGGTTTCCAGCGCTCTATTTGGGGCAATGCACCTCCTCAATGCTGGTGTGACTGTCCTTTCTATTGTTACTATTATCTTGGATGGGATTTTTGCCTGCCTGCTCATGATCAAGTATGATAATATGTGGGTCTTGGCTGGTATGCATGGCGCTTGGAATTTCGTCCAAGGAAATGTCTATGGCATCCAGGTCAGCGGGAACGGAGCTACTGCCTCTGTCTTTAATTACACTTCTCAGACTTCGATTGATTGGCTTTCAGGAGGAGCTTTCGGTGCTGAAGGGTCTATTTTTGCCAGTATCGTTCTGATTGGCTGTATTGCTTATCTTTACTGGTCGCTCAAGAAAGAAAATCGCCTGCCTCAGGCATTGATGTTTAAGAAATAAAGAGATCGCTCAGCTTAGCTGGGCGATTTTTGATGTTAATGAATGATCAGAATGCAAGA
>ERZ773043.1853-NODE-1853-length-11600-cov-6.319619_pt1 | contig 11600 bp, 9 predicted proteins | sample MGYA00580636_ERZ773043 | MGnify/ENA primary metagenome ERZ773043 (study PRJEB29015, sample SAMEA2737992) | human oral metagenome | biome: human oral; feature: human-associated habitat; material: dental | place: China | collected 2065 ... | reverse complement strand
GGCCGCGCCCATACTGGCCAGCACCTTCGCCCACGGCTTTGCCGCCTGGCCGCCGCCTTGTTCGCCGCCCTGGCGGGATGCGCCCATGCGCCCTCCGCTCCTGAACCGCCCGCCAGCCAGCCAGCGCAAGCCGGGCGCCGCTTTTGGCAAGGACGCCTCGCCCTGCAAGTGGAAAGCGAGCCGCCCCAGTCTTACGCAGCCAGTTTCACCCTCTCCGGCACGCCCGAGGCGGGCGAGCTGCACCTGACTTCTCCCGTAGGCAGCACCCTTGCCCTCATGCGCTGGCAGCCCGGCCAGGCCAGCTTGCAGCAAGGCGCGCAAACCGAAACCTACGCCAGCCTGCAAGACATGACGGCCCGCGCCACTGGCGCACCCCTGCCCGTGGCCGCCCTTTTCAGCTGGCTGCGCGGCCAGCCCCAAGCCAGCGCCGATTGGCATGCCGATCTCTCCCGCGTCGCCGAAGGACGCCTTTACGCCCGCCGGCTGCAACCGCTGCCCACGGCGCAGCTGAAGGTGGTTTTCGAGCCTTGAAAGCCTGATTCGCTATTAAAAAGAGAGCTGCCTGCGCCCATTCCACTAGGACTTGCGGCCGATTTGGGCATGAAACGGGCTGCGCATCGCCGGAGCGCGGAGCGATGCAGGGCGCGCAGGCATCGCTTGGAGCCATACGTGAAAAAGCCCATGCGCGCTTTTGCACGCATGGGCTTTCCAGAACCTGTTCAGAGCCTGGCCGTCAGGGGCCGCTTTTCGCACTCACGGACAGATTGCAGACAGGTTCCCGGAGCAGGGACGGGCTTGTTTCTGGCTCACGACTTCTGGCTCATGACGCGCGCCATGTCCAGGCAGCGGTTGGAGTAGCCCCATTCGTTGTCGTACCAGGCAACGAGTTTGACGAAGGTGTCGTCCAGCGCGATGCCGGCGCCCGCATCGAAGATGGAGCTGTGCGCGTCGCCCCGGAAGTCGGTGGCGACGACTTTGTCTTCGGTGTAGCCGAGGATGCCTTTGAGCTTGCCTTCGCTTTGGGCTTTCATTTCGGCGCAGATGTCGGCATAGGAAGCGGGTTTTTCCAGCTCGACAGTGAGATCGACGACGGAGACGTCCGAGGTGGGCACGCGGAAGGACATGCCGGTGAGCTTGCCTTTGAGCGCGGGCAGCACAACGCCCACGGCCTTGGCCGCGCCGGTGCTGCTGGGGATGATGTTTTCCAGAATGCCCCGGCCGCCGCGCCAGTCTTTTTTGCTGGGGCCGTCCACGGTTTTTTGCGTGGCGGTGGCGGCATGCACGGTGGTCATCAGGCCGCGTTTGATGCCCCATTTGTCTTGCAGCACTTTGGCCACGGGCGAGAGGCAGTTGGTGGTGCAGCTGGCGTTGCTGATGATGCGCTGGCCCGCGTAGGCGTCGCTATTGACGCCGTAGACGAACATGGGCGTGTCGTCTTTGGAAGGGGCGGACATCATGACTTTGCCGGCGCCGGCGTCCAGGTGCTTTTGCGCGGCTTCCTGGGTCAGGAACAGGCCGGTGGATTCGATGACGATTTGCGCGCCCACATCGCCCCATTTGAGGTCGGCGGGGTCTTTTTCGGCGCTGAGGCGGATTTTTTTGCCATTGACGATGAGCGTGTTGCCTTCGGCGCGCACGTCGGCGTCAAAGCGGCCTTGCACGCTGTCGTACTTGAGCATGTAGGCCAGGTAGTCAGGCTCGAGCAGGTCGTTGATGCCGACGATTTCGATGTCGGGGCAGCTTTTGACGGCCGCCCTGAACACCATGCGCCCGATGCGGCCAAAGCCGTTGATGCCGATTCTGATGGTCATTGCGTTCTCCTGAAATTGAAGCGTCGAAAAGGGAAGTTAGCGTTTTTTGAGCACGGCCAGCGCTTGCGCCGCCACGTTTTCGGGCGTGAAGCCAAAGTGCCTGAACAGCACGGGGGCGGGGGCGGATTCGCCAAAGGCGTCGATGCCGATGACGGCGCTGACGCCGTATTTCCACCACGCGGCGGTGCTGGCCATTTCCACGGCCACGCGGGGTTTGCGCGGCAGCAGCACGGCGCGCTTGTAGACGTCGCCCTGCCGGTCAAACGTGGTGGCGCTGGGCATGGAGACGACGCGGGCAGCCACTTTCCTTTGCGCCAGCAGCGCCTGCGCTTTCAGGGCCAGATCGACTTCCGAGCCGGTGGCAATCAGCACGATTTGCGCGGGCTTGTTCAGGCCCGCGTCCGCCGGTTCGCTGAGCACGTAGGCGCCACGGCTGATGTTGCCCATGTCGCCCTTGGGCAGCGCGGGCAGGTTCTGGCGCGAGAGCAGCAAGGCGGTGGGCCGGTCTTTGTTCGTCAGCGCCGCAGCCCAGGCGATGGCGGTTTCCACGGCGTCGGCCGGGCGCCAGACATCCAGGTTGGGAATGAGGCGCAGGCTGGCGGCGGTCTCGACGGGCTGATGGGTGGGACCATCCTCGCCCAGACCGATGGAGTCGTGCGTGAAGACGTGGATGACCCGCTGCTTGCTGAGCGCTGCCACGCGCAAGGCGTTGCGGGCGTAGTCGGAGAACACCAGGAAGGTGCCACCGTAGGGGATGAAACCGCCGTGCAGGGCCAGGCCGTTCATGACGGCGGCCATGCCGAACTCGCGCACGCCGTAGTTGATGTGGCGTCCGCCGTTGAGATCGGCATCGCTCTCGGCCGACGGGCGCAGCATCTCGACGCCCTTCCAGGCGGTGAGGTTGCTACCGGTGAGGTCGGCCGAACCACCCAGCAGTTCCGGCAGGGCCGGCCCCAGGTAGCTGAGCGCGCGCTGCGAGGCAGCACGGGTGGCGATGTTGTCGGCTTCCATCACCGTGTCCATCACCAGGTTGTCCATGATGTCTTCCCAGTCGGCCGGCAGCACGCCGCGCATGCGGCGCTCCAGCTCGGCAGCCTCTTCGGGGAACTGGGCAGCATAGGCATCAAAGGCGTCCTGCCAGCGGGCATGGCGCTCGGCGCCCACCTGAGTGGCGTCCCAGGCCGCGTACAGGTCGGCCGGGATCTCGAAGGGCGGCTCGGACCAGCCCAAGGCTTTGCGGGTGGCAACGATTTCCTCGGCACCCAGCGATTCGCCATGGGCCTTGGCCGTGCCGGCCCGGTTGGGCGAACCCTTGCCGATGACGGTCTTGCAAATGATGATGGTGGGCGCAAAGCGCAGCTCGCCCACGCCTTCGCCGTCGACGACCGGCCGGCCAGTCTCGCCCCAGTCGCGCGCCTGCGCGATGGCCTCGGCCACGGCCCAGGCATCATGGCCGTCGACCGCGTCGATGACGTTCCAGCCATAGGCAGCAAAGCGCTCGGCCACGTTCTCGCGGTACCAGCCCTTGACGTCGCCGTCGATGGAGATGCCGTTGTCGTCATAGAGCATGACGAGCTTGGACAGGCGCCAGATGGCGGCCAGGGCGCAGGCCTCGTGCGAGACGCCTTCCATCAGGCAGCCGTCGCCGGCAAAGACCCAGGTGAAGTGGTCGACGATGTCGTGGCCGGGACGGTTGAACTCGGCAGCCAGCAGCTTCTCGGCCAGGGCCATGCCCACGGCGTTGGCCAGGCCCTGCCCCAGCGGACCGGTGGTGGTCTCCACGCCCGGCGTGACACCCACCTCGGGGTGGCCCGGGGTCTTGGAGTGCAGCTGGCGGAAGTCCTTGATGTCGTCGATGGAAAGATCGTAGCCGGTCAGATGCAGCAGCGAGTACAGCAGCATCGAGCCGTGGCCGTTTGAGAGCACGAAGCGGTCACGGTCGAACCAGCCCGGCTGGGCAGGATCGTGCTTGAAGTGTGCGCCCCACAGGGCCACCGCGATGTCGGCCATGCCCATGGGCATGCCGGGGTGGCCGGAACGGGCCTTCTCGATGGCGTCCATGGACAGCACGCGGATGGCGTTGGCCATGCGACGGGCGGTATCAGGCGACGGGAAGGCAGGCCAGCCGGTGGCCACGAAGGCCTCGGCAGGCTTCTGGGCATCAGGCAGGGTCACGTCGTCCACCTCGGTGACGCCATCGGACCATCCCACATGTTCAGTGGCGGGAAGCGTCTCGCCCCCGGCTTCATCGGGGGAAAAATCCAGCTCGGCAGTAGCAGGAGCTTCGGTGGGAAACGAGTGGTCGGTCATGGCAGAAAGGGACGAATTGAGCTGAAAATGCGATGAAAAACGGACTTTCAATCAGGCGGCCCGCCCGGGATCTGCCGTTGGCGCCCTGGCCTGTTTGCCATGCCATGTCCGGGCCTCTCCTCCCGACGCTGGGCGCCTTCGGACCGGGCATGCCGGCAGGGCCGCCAGGAACCTCTGCACAGTATACTGGACGTCAATGTAACAGCTATTTGCATTGTCTGCAGGGGAAGGCCCTGTTGCGCGCCGGGGAGATTCGCCAAGCTTCTTAGTGACATTCAGGCAACGAATCATTTGGTTGCCTTCCGCCGCCTTCCCCGACAGCTTCTTCCCTGATCTGATGACCCCCCGAATCCACCTACCTGCCCTGGCCGACCAGCCCTCGCCTTCTGTCCCATTCAATCCCCTGCCGCTGGACGAGCCGGCCGCACACCACCTGCTGCGGGTGTTGCGTCGCGGCATCGGTGACGGGATCGAGGTCTTCGACGGACAGGGACGATGCTGGCGTGCGCAGCTGGCTTCCACGAAGCCGGCAACCGTGACGCTGCTGGCCGCCCTGCCCACCGAGCCGCCGCCCCGTCTACGACTGGGGCTGGCACAGTGCCTCAGCACGGCCGAGAAGATGGACTGGACCATCGAGAAGGCCGTGGAGCTGGGCGTGAGCCACATCGTGCCGCTGCTGTCGGCCCGCAGCGTGGTGAAGCTGGACGGGGCACGCGCCGAGAAGCGCGTGCAGCACTGGCAGCGGCTAGTGGTGGCAGCAGCCATGCAGTGCGGGCGCAGCCGCCTGCCTGACATCGCCCCCATCCAGCCCGTGGGTGTCTGGCTGACCAGCCTGCCCATCCCGCAGGCCCACGAGCGACGCTGGGTGCTGAGCCCGCTGGCCGAGTCATCGCTGATGGCGCAGGCCGGCGCACTGGCGACCCAGGCCGGCACGCGGCTTCCGGAGGATCAGGATCGGCCAGACGATGCAACGGCCAGCAAGGCCGGCGCCACCACGGCCTGGCTGCTGTGCGGACCGGAATCAGGGCTGGCCGAGACGGAAGTGGACCAGGCGCTATCCCTGGGCTGGCAGCCGGCGCTGCTGGGCCCGCGGGTGCTGCGCACCGAAACCGCCGGGCTGGTGGGACTGACGGTGCTGCAGGCCGCGCTGGGTGATCTGGGCTAGGCCTGACCTGGGTCAGGTCCGACCTGAGCTGGGCCAGACCAGGGCAACGCCTCGCCTGAGCCCGAACTGACTACGGCTTGCGCACCGAGTAGAAGACCCGGAACGCGGTCTCGTGGTCGTAGAAGAAGTCGGCTGCGTCCCGAAACACGTCCAGCAGCGTGCTGCGGTCGTCCGCCGACAGCTGTGTCGCATCGGGCAGGTTCTCGATGAGCAGCACGAAGCCGGGACGGTCAGCCTCGTCCGAAGGCTTCAGGTCGGTCAGACAATCATAGAGTGCGTCCAGATTGCGGCCGTAATGGGCCGGCAGTTTCAGTCCCTCCCCCAGAGCGGCCAGCACGGACGCCTTGTCATGGGCTGCCGTGCAGTCGCACTGCAGCAGGGACTGGTCGGTCTGCAGCGCGGCACGCACCAGACCGTTCTTGTCATAGGCACCCAGCGGCAGTACCGCGTGCCGGGGGATGTTGGACAGTGCACTCATGGGAACTCGATCCTGCGGAAGGTCTGGTAGTGGTCGTCCGTGTAATAGAACTCGGTGGGCCGGCCATCCGGGCCGCCAGCAATGATGCGCCGCGCCCCGCGTGAGCGGACCTGCGGTGTCCTGACCGTGTATTCGGTGTAGTAGCCCCGGCGCTGACGCGGCAGCTTGCGCTCGTAGTTGCCGAAGACGGTGCCGTCCTTCTCGTAGGGGTACGGGCCGCCTTCACAGATCAGCGCCAGCGTTTGACGCGCCTCGGCCGGCAGATCTGCCACCGCCACGGTACCCAGGCCGTCAGCCCCCTGCCGGGATGCCCTGTCGGAGGACCGATCGGAAGCACGGTCGGCCCTGCCAGATACCCTGTCCGGATTACGGTCGTTTGCCCGCTCGGGCGCCCTGTCACGGGTCCAGTCAGCTACTCCGCCGGATGCCCTGTCGGAAGCGCGCCCTGACGCGCGGTCCTGCGCCCGTTCTGATATTCGGCTGGCTGCCTGATCCGAAGCCTGTCCTGCCGTCTGTCCAGACACCTGCACGGACGCCCGCACGTCCGGCTGCGGCTGGCCATTGCAGGCCTGCAGGACCGACAGCCCCGTGCCCAGCAGCAGGGCAGCCAGCAGCACGAACAGCGCCCGCGCCGGGCCCTGCCACCGCACCCGCAACAGGGACCGCTGTTGCGGCGCGCGCCCACCCGCCGATGCGGACGACGAATTGAACAGAGTGCGAATGAACGTGACAAAGGCTTTCATCCTTCCATCCTACGACAGGCCTCGGTCGGCGGGAAGCCCCGAAGCGCATGACGCTGGCACGCCGCCATCGTCCTGTCATCGTGGAATGGGCGACGACGTCCTCCGATAGCCGGTATTCTTTCCGGTTCACCCATTGAAAATGGGCACGGATCACCGGGGCCCCATCGACCACCAGGAACGTCACCCCATGCCAGACGCTGCCGCTCACCCCTCTCCCCGCATCCTGCTGTGGCTGGTAGCGGTGGGGTTCTTCATGCAGACGCTGGACGGCACCATCGTCAACACGGCGCTGCCGGCCATGGCCGCCAGCCTGGGCGAGAGTCCGCTGCGCCTGCAGGCCGTGGTGGTGGCCTACATGCTGACCATGGCGGTGCTAATCCCGGCCAGCGGCTGGCTGGCCGATCGCTTCGGGTCGCAGCGGGTGTTCCTGAGCGCCATCGTGCTGTTCTCGGCCGGCTCGGCTGCCTGCGCGCTCTCCAACAACCTGTCGCAGCTGATCGCGGCCCGAGTGCTGCAGGGGCTGGGCGCAGCCGTGCTGCTGCCGGTGGGCCGGCTGGTGATCCTGCAGCACTTCCCGCGCGAGGAACTGCTGTCGGCCATGAGCTTCGTGGCCATCCCGGGGCTCATCGGCCCGCTGATCGGACCGACGCTGGGCGGCTGGCTGGTGGAGACCGCGTCGTGGCACTGGATCTTCCTCATCAACCTGCCCGTGGGCCTGGTGGGTGCATTGGCCACGATGCGCTACATGCCCAACCTCAAGCGCACGGACGCCGGCCGCTTCGACCTGGCCGGCTACGCCATGCTGGTGCTGGCCATGATCGCCATCTCGCTGGCGCTGGACGGACTGGGCGGCCTGGGCTGGGCCAGCACGCTGGTGGTGCTGCTGATGGTGGCCGGACTGGCGGCGCTGACGGCCTACTGGCTGCACGCCATGCGCCACCCCGCCCCCCTCTTTCCGCCGGCGCTCTTTACGGTGCCCAGCTACCGCGTGGGCATCCTGGGCAACCTGTTCGCACGCATCGGCTCGGGCGCCATGCCCTACCTGCTGCCGCTGCTGCTGCAGCTGGCCATGGGATTCTCGCCAGCCGAGGCCGGCATGATGCTGCTGCCGGTGACGTTGGCCAGCATCGGCGCCAAGCGCGCTGTCTCCGACATCGTGAGCCGCTACGGCTACCGACGGGTGCTGCTGGTCAACACCGTGCTACTGGGCGTGCTGATCGCCGCCTTCGCCCTGATGACGCCCGACCAGCCGCTGTGGCTGCGCACCACCCAGCTGGCCTTCTTCGGCGCCGTCAGCTCCACCCAGTTCTCGGCCATGAACACCGTGACGCTGAAGGACCTGGACGCCGCCCACGCCGCCAGCGGCAACAGCCTGTTCTCGATGGTGCAGATGCTGGGCCTGAGCCTGGGCATCACCTGCGCCTCGGCGCTGCTGCACGCCTTCAGCGGCTGGCTGGACATCCGCCCCGGTGGCAACGAGCTGCCCGCCTTCCGCGCGGCCTTCATGGCGGTCGGGGCGCTGACGGTGGGATCGGCGGCGATCTTCTGGCAGTTGCGGGCGGATGCGCCCGGGCAGGTCCGGAACCCCGGAGCATGAAAACGGAACGGCCGCGATTCAGCACTTTCTTTCCCGATTCCCCCGGCACCCTGGGGCATGAAGCCGGAACAGCAGGACCGCAAGATCAGGTGGTAGAACCGGGACGATGAAGCCGGAGCGACGAGCCTTCCCACTGAAGTGCTCAGCCACCGATGGTTCCTGCCGCCCGTGTTCTCGGACGCCTCAGATGTAGCGCCCCAGCCCCTCCAGAAACCCCCTGCGCTTCTCGTCTGTGGTCAGATTGGCCTTGCCGCAGTTCACCCAGCGGCGACGACGGGCGCCCACGCCCTTCATCGTGTGGCCCAGCATCGCCTTGGTGATGAAATTGCCGCAGACGAACTTCAGGTAGAAAGTGGGGGCCGTGGAGGTGCTGATGACCAGCGCCTCATCAATGTCCAGCCGTCCTTCCAGGATGCCAACCCGGTTCTCCATGTAGGCAAAGGTCCGCAGCAGCACCTTGTCCAGGAACCCCTTGACGATGGCCGGCATGTCGGCCCACCAGATGGGAAAGATGAAGATCAGGCGCCTGCTGTCCTTGAGCGCCTGCTGGTATTGCAGCACCAGCGGATCCAGCGCCTTACCCTCGCGGAACAGGGCCAGCTCCTCCTTCGTGTAGACGGGGTTGAAGCCATCGGCATACAGGTCGATGAGCCGGTATTCCTGCCCCTTGGCGTCCAGCAATGCCTGCACCCGCTCCAGAATGGCATGGTTGAAGCTTTTCTCATACGGGTGGGCGTAGATGATGGTGGTCTTGCTCATGGTGGTCTCCCTGGGAACCAGGTGGCGTGCGGCCTACTGGCTCGCACCACCCTGGCGCCGCGATGATCCGGAAAGATGCAGGCTCGCAGCACCTGCGCAATCGAAGGACCATTGTGGCCGCCGCACCATCAGCGCGGATTCATTGTCCTTGCGAACAACGTGCCATCCAGGATGGACCATCGCTGGTGACGGCATGTCATCGGCAGCCTGCCGACGCACTCCCCAACCCACGACCCCGGCCCAAGCCGGCCAGGTAGCTCAGCGCCCGCCCAGCAGGATCCCCGTCGGGTCAAACTGCCTGCGCACCTCGGCAAAGGCCTGCTGAAGCGCCGGGGTCCAGCGCGGCGGCAAGGTAGCCGCCAGAACCTGGCGGGCCAGCGGCCCCGCCCCTTCCGGCACCACCAGCTGCAGCTCGCCAGCGGTCACCTGGCCACGCCATGACGGCTGCACGCCCTGCGAGGCCAGGCGTTCATCGAGGACTGTGACCAACCCGGCCAGGGTGGCAGGATCCTGCGGCGGCAATGGGATGGCAAGGGCCGAAGGCGGAACCATCGGAGAAACCCGCTCACCCAGCAGCGCCTGCCAGACGGGCAAGCCTTCCCCTCTAGCCACGCGGCCATGCGATTGCAGCCCGCCCCCGGCCTGCAGCGACAGGCCCGTGGCGCCATCCTGCCGTCGGGAGCCGAGCAGCGCCATCAGGCGCCGATGACTGGCCTGGACTGCGCCATCCGTCTCGCCCGAGAAACGCACCAGCCAGGCGGCAGGCCTGGCCTCCTTCTGCAGAGATCCTTCCAGCCCCCCCAACACGTCTTGTCCGACGCCAGCCAAACGGCACAGGGCCTGATCATCCGGATGGCGCGAACCGACGAGGCGTAGATCGGCGGCATTCAGCAACAGCACGGCCGAGGGCTGCAAGGCCAGCACGGTCGGCGCATGGGCCAGCGTGGCCGCCGCCGAAGGTTGCAGGAACAGCGCCCAGCGTGAGGCCACCGGACGGCGCAGCAGGCGCAGGTGCAACCGCGCCGACCACGCCAGCGTACCGGCCGAGCCGGCCAGCAGATGCGCCAGATTCACCGACCCATCGGACGTGTAGGAACGCTGCGGACGCGGGTGGAAAGCGTCCAGCAGATAGCCGTCCGGCACACGTTGGCCAGGCGGCCAATGACGGGCAATGTCGGCCTGCACGCCGGCCGCAATGCCGAACAGCGAGGAAACCAGCTGCCCTGCCCGGCCACTGTTCAGGCTGACGGAAGACCGCGCGCCAAACGGGCCGAACAGCTGTCGTGTTCCATCGTCCAGGATGGCGTCGATGCCCAACAGCCGGTCGGCCAGCGTGCCCCAGGCCGGGGATGCCGCCGCGGCATCCAGCCCCACCAGCCCTCCCAGGGTGGCTCCGGATTCCGGATGCGTCTCGATGGGCAGCCACCAGCCGTGCGGCTGCAGCAGGCGGTTCAGGTCGGCCAGCCGCACACCCGGCTGGACCTCGATCATGCCGCGCGTGTCGTCGAAGCGGGCAGCGCGGGTGAGATGGGCAGAAGCATCGATCTGCAGGCCGGGCAGACCGCGTCGTGACGAATCCGCATGGCCTGCGGACGATGCAGGAAAGCCACCGGTCACGGCCCCGAACCTGACCGGTACTGCGAGCTCCCGCGCCAGCTCCAGCGCCGTGGCTACATCAGTTTCATCCTGCGACTGCAGGCGGGCATGGCCGCCCGCCAGAATCAGCTCGCCCCGAACCAGCCGGCGCAGACGCTGCACCAGCCGTGCCAGGCGCTCTGCGGCATCAGAGGTCGACGGACTTGCGGCCGCCATCGGCCTGGGATGCCATGGCCTGCGAGGTGGCGTTATTACGCGCCGCCACCGACACCGAGACGAACTCGTCACGGCGACGCAGCACCTTGTTGCCATAGCCGCCGGCATTCCAGCCGGCGTCTGTCACCACGCCGTCGGCTGTCGCTACGATCGGCGTGCCGAAGTCGTTGGCGATGTCAATGCCCGGGTGGAAGTCCGAACCATTCCAACGCAGACCAAAGGGCGAGCTGACCTCGCCGCGCGCAGGCCATATAGAAGGAATCGTGACGGAGATGCCGGTCAAGGCATAGGGCGTATTTCCATAAGGGAGAAGCGCGGCCATTTCCTGCTGCTGCGCCTCCAAAACCTGCTTGAGCTGCTGCAGGCTGGCACGGCGAACAGCCACGCGTTTCTCGATATTTTCAAGCGCCGCATCGACATTTTCCGCCTGCAGCTTTGTAATTGGTCCGCCCTGTCCGTCCTGTGCCCCTGCTGCAGCATCCGCCCCATCTGCAGGCGCTCCCGCCGTATCGGGCGCTGCAACTGTCCCCGACATGCGCCGCAAGTCGTTTTCCATCTGCGTCAATTCATCCAATTCCTGCTGCAGGCCATCCGCTTTCTTGGAAAGCTGCAAAAGCTGCTCCTGCTGCATATTGCTGATCTGACGCATCTTTTCCAGTTCGGCGTCATCGCCCTTGACGAAAAATGTCGTATAGAGCGAATAGGACAGCGTCACACAGGAAATCAGCAAAACGACGACGAAAGAGATGATACCAATCTTCGCCATCTTTGCAGAAAGATGTATCGTATGAATGGTATCAGAAACATCGGGCACAATCTTGATGGTGAACCCATTTTCCTTATGCAAAAGCCCATCTCCAAACTGCACGGAAGACCCCTCTTCCATTGAACCAAACTTCCATTCTGCGCTGTCGCTACTCCGGCC
>ERZ773043.1852-NODE-1852-length-11605-cov-3.976710_pt1 | contig 11605 bp, 5 predicted proteins | sample MGYA00580636_ERZ773043 | MGnify/ENA primary metagenome ERZ773043 (study PRJEB29015, sample SAMEA2737992) | human oral metagenome | biome: human oral; feature: human-associated habitat; material: dental | place: China | collected 2065 ... | reverse complement strand
ACGGAAAAAGCGTTTATCTCGGTTTTACATCACAAAGACAACAAACGCCGCTCAAATGATGGGAATATTAAAAGTCAAGGCTATTTAAACCTTAAAATCTATTAACAATACAAAAACAACCCTTAAAAATAGCCTAAAATAAACCAACCTATTGATATTTAGCTTATATTTGTAAAACCTTTCTAAGAAGTATCAATCATACAAAAATATCCTACACATGACCTATACAACCCAAACAGCAACATCCCCAATGGCAACAAATAACCTACTGCACACCAGTAGTTAATGCCAACACCACGTTATACAAGTGGTTGCAGGCACCGGCATGCCGACAAAAAGGCCAAACCGTAACGCCCAAATGCCTTTACCGCAACCAACGAACCACCATACGCAAAGCGATGGAGCCTAACAATAGGCCGCTTTCACCCTCTATCAGACCATTTAACAAGCGCGGCGCAATACCCTTGGTCTGCACCAGATGCCCAAACATTCTTAAACTGTCGCCTTCGTCCGCCTAACTCGCAAACACGGCCATGTAGCCTGCCGAACGTATTGTTCGCCTACAACGGCCAACTGATACAACCCCAACTAGCTGGCGAACAAACAGCAAATGACGAGAAAAAGGAGACGGCAATGGCAGCGATGCCACGCTCAACAAAGAACTAAAAACGTTGAATCTTAATAGATGTAAATGAGATGAACGAGAAATCTACCCAATCGGACAACCTTCACAAAGGACTCCAAAGAAAAAGACTTGCGCTTAGTTCCGCACCCATGCGAACTACGCTCATGTTGTCCCTCGCGCTCTCGCTTGGGGCCATGCCGTCTGCGGCGCTTGCCAACGGCACGCCCGCCAACGGCCTTTTGCCTAACCCGATAGCCCTGCAACAGCAAAGCAAGGTGGCTAAGGGCGTGGTGACAGACAGCAACGGCGAACCGCTTATCGGCGTAAGCGTTACCGAAAAGGGCACAAACAACGCCTATGTAACCAACGTAAACGGCGAGTTCGAACTGCGCCTATCCTCTGCCAACGCCCAAGTCGTGGTGTCGTATGTGGGTTTCCTGCCCCAAACGCTCAGGGCTACAGCCAACATGCACATCGTGCTGAAAGAAGACAGCAAGGCACTTACCGAAGTGGTGGTTGTGGGATATGGCGCACAAAAGAAAGCCAACCTTACGGGGGCGGTTACCAGCGTAGACGTTAACAAAAACCTTTCGAGCCGACCCATTGCCGACATCGGCCGCGGCCTGCAAGGCGTTGTGCCCGGCATGAACATCCGCGTACCCACTGGCGAGGTGGGTTCGGACCCACTTATCAAGATACGCGGACAGATTGGCTCCATCGAAGGCAGCAATGCGCCGCTCATCTTGCTCGACAATGTGGAGATACCCAGCATACAAGTGGTTAACCCCAACGATGTGGAAAGCATATCGGTGCTTAAAGATGCGGCCTCGGCCTCAATCTATGGAGCAAAGGCTGCCTTTGGTGTTGTGCTCATCACCACGAAGAACGGCGCCAAGAGCAACCGCTTAGAGGTGAACTACTCTAACAACTTCTCGTTCCAAAGCACCGCAAGGAAATTGGAGATGGGCGGCATCGACGGCTTGCAATATACGCTCGACGCACAAATAAACCGCGGCGCGCCCCTGCCTGCCGGCGGTATGTGGCGCGTAAGTCCTGAAAGCATCAAGCGCATGCGCGAGTGGCAAGAGAAATACGGAGGCAGCGTTAAATGGAACGACCCCGTGCTTTATGGGCGCGACTGGGAAGTGATTGGCGGAGAAAAATACGGTTACCGCCTTTACGATGGCGTAAAAGCGATGGTGCGCGACTGGGCGCCAACGATGACGCACAACCTGTCGGTGAACGGCAAGTCGGGCAACACCTCTTATAACATTGGGCTGGGTTACTTCACACAGGATGGTATGTCGCGCACGGCAAAGAAAGACGACTTCCGCCGCTACAATGCAACGCTGTCGCTGCAATCGGAGATTAACCAGTGGGTTACGGTGCGCATGAGCTCGCTTTATTCCGACCGAAACAAGCGTTATCCCGGCGTTGGAACCACATCTGCCGACCCCTGGCTCTACCTTTACCGTTGGAGCCCGCAGTTCCCCATCGGCGTAACCAGCAATGGCAGTCCGCTACACGAACCCTCTTACGAACTGGGTGCGGCCAACACCGACAACATACAGAACAAGTATTTCAACATCAACCTCGGCGTAACCGTAAACATCACCAAGAATTGGGACTTTAAGCTGGACTACACTTACGACCACAACGCACAGGAAACGAACGAGTCGGCCATTCAATACCGCGCAGGGCAAGTGTGGTACAACCCCGTTCAGTGGCTTGAAGACGGTTATCCCGTGTACGTAGACGAAAACGGAAACCGCACAGACACGGGCGGAATACCTGCATATCGTTTTCCCGTTGCAGACTATTACTCGAATGTAGCATCGAGCTATGTGCAACAGTCCAGCAGGGCAACAGACAACAACACCATCAACGCCTACACCACGTACAACCTAAGGCTGGGTGCAGAGAAAGAACACGCCTTTAAATTCATGGCCGGTATGAACCAAGTAACCAGCAAATGGACTTCACACGAAACCCTGCGCAACGGGCTTATCGACCAAACCAACCCGCAGTTCCACTTGGCAGGAGGCACCTATGACGGCGACGGAAACCGCAATTGGGAGGCACAACTGGGTTTCTTCGGCCGCCTGAACTATGCCTACGCCGACCGTTATCTGCTAGAAGCCAACGTAAGGCGCGACGGTTCGTCGAAGTTCCCCAAGCATCTGCGCTGGCAAACCTTCCCCTCGTTCTCGGCCGGATGGGTGTTTACCAACGAACCTTTGGCCCAACCCATCATCAAAGTGCTTAGCTTTGGTAAGTTCAGGGCATCGTGGGGTAGCATCGGCGACCAGTCTGTGGCCAACACGCTCTATCGGGCCGTGATGGAAAGTGGTTCTAGCACGTGGCTCGACGGCAACAACAAGCGCGTGCCGCTGTTCGGAACGCCCGCCTTAATAGACAGGAACATCACCTGGCAACGCATCGAAACGCTTGACCTAGGTGTAGACCTGCGTTTCCTCGACAATAAGATTGGGGTGACGTTCGATTGGTTTAAGCGCGACACCAAAAACATGATTGTACCCGGCGACGACCTGCCCGTAACCCTCGGAACATCGTCGCCAAAGGGAAACTTCGGACATTTGCAAACCAAAGGTTGGGAAGTTTCTGTAGACTTCAATCACCGTTTCGCCAACGGACTGGGCGTTAATGCCAACTTCACACTTGCAGATGCCATCACGACGGTTGTTCAAGGCGCCGACTATCAAAAGCCGTGGGAACTGCGAAGTGTTTACGACCAATACTCCACAGGCCGCCGCTATGGCGACATCTATGGCCTTGTAACCGACAGGCTCTTCCAAAAGGACGACTTTGAATACGATGCCGACGGCAAGAACATCGTCCGCACAAACGTTATATATAAAGGTACGTTGCGTTCTACCAACAAGCAGACGGCTCGCCACCCCGTTTACCAAGTGCAATACGAAGACGGCGACAAGCTGGTTTTTGCACCGGGCGACGTGAAATTCAAAGACCTTGACGGCGACGGATACATCTCTGGAGGTGCAGGAACCAACGGCGACCACGGCGATTTGGCCGTGATAGGCAACTCTACGCCGCGTTACGAGTATAGTTTCCGCATCGGCGTAGACTATAAGGGCTTTGATTTCTCCATCTTCTGCCAGGGAATTGGCAAGCGTAAGATATGGGGAGAAGGTCAGTTGGCCATCCCCGGATTTAACGCCAAGGAAGGAGCAATCCCCAAGACTTTCGCTACCGACTACTGGCGAGAGGACAGAACAGACGCCTTCTATCCGCGGGCATGGAACCTAGGCAACAATAGCACGGGGTTCAGCATGCAGCGTCAGAGCAAGTACTTGCTCAACATGGCCTACCTCCGCGTGAAGAACATCAACTTTGGATATTCGTTCCAACAGAATTGGATAAGCAAAGTGGGCCTAACAAGGGCAAGGCTCTATCTCTCGTTGGAGAACTTCTTCACCTTCGACAACCTGCGCGGACTGCCCATCGACCCCGAAGCCATCTCCGGTTACTCGATGTTCACCTCTAAGCAAAACTATAATAACGGGCGAACAGGCACGGGAACGCCCGTGTTTAAGTCGCTTTCGTTTGGCGCACAGCTCACATTCTAAAAAGCAATCCCTATGAAACTAAAAATATTTTCATTTATCGCCGTTTGCACTTTGGTTTGCTCAGCGTGCAACGACGTCTTAGACCGACCCTCGCTTACCTCGGCCGAAGACCCCGAATATTGGGTTAGCGAGAACAACGTGAGGCTCTATGCCAACGCCTTTTATCCCAATTTCTTCCCCGGATATGGGGTGGGGTATGGGATTACGGCATACACCCCGAACAACAACTACAACTTTAACGACGACGTGGTGCTGAAAGGAACACAGCCGCAGTTTTCGAAAGCGGTGCCCAGTTCGAAGGGCAGCACTGCGCTGTCGCTCGGTTGGGAAAGTCAATTTACTGGGCCAACATGGAACTTTGCATGGGTGAGGAAAGCCAATGTGATGAAAGACCGCATCACGCAACTGATGGCCGACAAGCTCACCGACGAGCAATATCGGCATTGGTTGGGCATCGCACGTTTCTTCCACGCATTGGAATATGCCCGCTTGGTGAACGTGTTCGGCGACGTGCCATACTATAACCACGAGATACATCGCGACGAACTGAACGAGATTTACAAAGACCGCACCCCACGCAACGAGGTGATGGACTCGGTATTCTCCGATTTCAGGTACGCCATGCAGAACGTTCGCCTGAACGATGGCGCACAAAACGTAAACCGTTACGTGGTGGCCGCCTTCGTGTCTAGGTGGGCCTTGTTCGAAGGGAGCTGGCAAAAATACCACTATCAAGACAACGAACGCGCCAAAGCTTGTTTCAAACTGGCCACAGAGGCGGCACAGATGATTATAGACAGCGGCAAATATGGCATCGCTACCGACTTCCGTTCGCTCTTCGGCTCCACGAACCTGAGCGACTCGAAAGACTGCATCCTCTATCGCAAATACGATGCCGAACAAGGCGTTACGCACTGCGTGGCATCCTATTGCCTGCCCAGCAACCCCACCGACCTTGGCCCCAACCTCGACCTGATCAAGGCCTTTATCTGCAACGATGGTAAGGATTGGAACTCCACCACAATGGCGGCTGCTAAGGACTTCACGCTCGACAGCCTCATCAAGACCCGCGACCCGCGTTTCGAAGCCACCTTCTATTACAAGCCAACGGAGAATGCCAAAAGCTGCGGACTATATGTTACGAAGTTCATTCCACGTTCGGCCTTGTCTTACCTCAACATCGAAGGAGGTACGCCTGCACCCGAATTCCAAGGCGACAAGAACGTTACAGGCTATCCCGTTATGCGTTACGCCGAGGTGTTGCTCAACTGGATTGAGGCAAAAGCCGAGCTAGCCACGCTGGGCGAGGCGGCTGTTACACAGGCCGACATCGACATCTCCGTCAACGCCATTCGCAAAAGGCCGCTCGATGCAGAAGCGATGCAACGCCACGTAAAACAAACGGCAGCCATGAAGCTTGACCAACTGAACAACGACCCCAAGCGAGATGCTGATGTGCCGCAGCTGCTTTGGGAGATAAGACGCGAAAGACGTATGGAGCTTGCCTTTGAATTCTCGCGCATTATCGACTTGCGCCGATGGAAAAAGCTGAACTACATGGATACCGATGCTAACCCCGACTTGCTCCTGGGTGCATGGGTGAACTTCCCAACAGAACTGCCCGGCGTGCTAAACGAAAAGACTGTGGGTGCCTATCGTGTACAAAATGCGGCAGGCAAGCTTGTTACTTACAATGGCAGGAACGCCAAGGACATGAAGGGTTTCTTCTATCCTAAGGAGACAATTGGCAGACTTCCTTTCCTTAACCTGCCCAACGTGAACCCTTATCTCTCGCCTATCGGCTACAACGACATTCAGAAATACGCCGAACGTGGCTATCACCTCTCTCAAACAAAGGGTTGGCCCGAAGGATATTAATTTAGTTGATGAGGGGGAGAGAAAATGAAGTTGACGAGTTAACAAGTTGGCGAGTTAACGAGAAAACAAGGTTGCAAGGCTACAAGTAGAAAAGGTTGCAAGTAAAAAAGGATTATAGTTACGCTGCTCACAAGCATTTAACTTAACTCCTTTACTACTTACTCCTTTACTACTAACCAAAAGCATTTGGCTTAACTCCTTAACTCCCTAACTCCTTAACTCCTTTAAAAAGCCCCTCAACAAACAACAAACTTTAAACAAAAGAAGGCATGTACAAGATAAAGAATATAGGTCTGGCAGCCATTGCCATGATGATGGCGACGGCATTTGTTTCGTGTGGCGACAACTATCCCGACAGCATGGATGCGCCCTACGACACCGACTTGCTCGGCATTAAAATAATGAATGCGGGTGCAAAAGGCGACCAAGTGGTGGAAGGAAGAATAGACGAGGAGAAGAAAGAAGTGAACTTCCCCAAGCTAGACACACTAACCAACTTCGCCGCACTGCGACTTGAAGCGAAACTATCTGATGGTGCACAACTCGACAAGACCGAGATAGACTGCAAGATGACACCCGACGACGAGCAAAAGAAACTCACCATACGCGTGCTTAACCACAACAGGTACAAAGACTACTTCATGTTTGTGCGCAAACGCATCCCGCCCATAGGTGCCGACTTTAAGGATGCTAAGGTGTATAGTTTCGCTGGCGATAATCGTTACGAAGACTTTAAGACATTAAGTACACGCTGTGCCGACTTTGATGGGCAACATGTATTGGTGGTAACACGTTCGGACAACAAGCCACACTTGCTGAAAGTAGACGACCTCAAAGCGGGTAACATCAACCGCATACCGCTTGACCTCACCGACGTATCGGGCGGAACGTTCCCCTACAACATGGGCGCATTGGCCAACGGACACATCTATATGGCAACACTTGCAGGCGGAAAGCCCTCGCCCTTGAAGATTTATTATTGGGAAACGCCCACATCGAAACCCGAAGTGATATTCAGTTCCACTGTGCAAGACATACCCGAATCGGGCAAACGCTATGGCGATAACATGTCGCTCAACATCGACAAGAACGGCGATGGGCACATCTTCTTTGGCGAAAACACGGCGCAGAACATTCTTCGCCTCACTGTTTCAAACCATAAGACGGTGTCAGAGCCAACCATTTTGTCTGCCGACCCGAAGATGAAGGTGGCAATGAACATCTATCGTTACGAAAATACGAGCGACTATCTGTATAGCGGCTTGGCCATGCCCATCACCCTTACGGGCAACGCAGCCGAAAAGAAGTTCAGTCTTTCCGCCGATCACCAGCCCGCAGAGGCCGTTGCCGCACGCGCATTCATGTTCAACAACAAACGCTATCTCATCGCCTGTTCCGCCGGTTTCGGCAGCGCAAGCAAGGCCACGCCCACGCTCTATGTCTTCGACATCAGCAAGGGCAACAACTTGGCCGAGGCTCTCGAACGCTTTGATGCTGCTAGCGAACACGAACCCGTTTACTCCTTCATCTTAGGTGGAGCCGGGAACGGTGCCCCCTCGCCTTGCACCAACTTCTATATCGAACGCGATGCACAAGGTAAAGATGCCAAACTTTGTCTCTTCGCCTCACGAGGCGAATCGGGTTTCGTTATCGTTGAAGTGCCTATGGCGCAAGATAAGGATGATTAATCTGACGTTGGTGAGTTTGTGGACTTATGAGTTATAAGTTGATGGGACAATGAAACAAAAAGTTGAAGTGACAAAGGTTTAGGCGAATGACTTGTTGCGGAATGGACGACAAAGCACGTCAACCCCACCAACCCCTCAACTTATAAACTCATTAGCTCCCAGGCTCATCAACTCCCCAATTCACCAACTCATCAACTTCCCAACTCAAAAAAGTCTTAGCTCCCAACGAGCCAAGCGAGTGATAACCTCTTAACTCCTTTAACTTTTCAAAGCCGCGTGTGCGAAACATTTAAAACATCATAATTATGAAAACGTGGAAGAAAGTAGCCCTAGCCCTGTGCGTATTGTTGGTTGTGGCCTGTCATCGTGACGACAATAACGACCAGCCCGACCTCTCCAACCAACCCATTCTGCCCAAGAAAGAATTGCGTGGCGTATGGATGGCCACCGTGTGGGGGCTAGATTGGCCACAGGGCGAGTATGATGGCGAAGCCCAAAAGGCCAGCTATATCGCCTATATGGACCTCTTTAAACAAAACAACATCAATGCCGTGTTCGTGCAGGTAAGGGGCATGGCCGACGCATTTTATAAGTCGGCTTACGAGCCGTGGTGCCAATATCTCACGGGCCAGGCAGACAAGGACCCGGGATACGACGTGCTGCGCTTCATGATAGACGAGGCCCACAAGCGCGGAATAGCCTTCCACGCATGGCTAAACCCCTATCGCGTAGCCACAAAAAAGGCAGATGCAGCGGCATTCCCTGCGCTAGACAGTCGCATACCCCAGGCCATGACGGTAGACTATAAAACGATTAGGATGTACAATCCCGCTTTGCCCGAGGTGCGCCAACGCATCTTCGACATTGTGAAAGAACTCATCACCAAATACGATGTGGACGGCGTGCACATCGACGACTACTTCTATCCCTCGCTCGCTTCTGGCGAAACCATCAAGGATGAGAAAGAATATGAGCAGTATGTAGCCAAAGATAAGGATGGAAAACCCACCATCACGGTAGAAGATTTCCGCCGTAACAACGTGGACTTAACCGTTAAGGGCATACACGATGTAATACAGGCTACGCGCCCCGAGGTGGCTTTCACCATCAGTCCGGCGGGAAACCCCGACTACAACTTCAACACCATGTATGCCGATGTGCTGAAATGGTCGCGCGAGGGTTGGTCTGAAGCCATCATCCCACAGCTCTATTTCCCCATGGGTAGTGCCGAGTCTGGTTTCAACCACCGCCTACATTGGTGGTCGCAATTTACATATAACAATGCGCTTTTTGTTGGATATGGCACTTATCGTTTTGGTTCAGACAAGGCAGCGGCCTATCAGAGTTCCGCCGAACTGGCTAACCAGTTCGCTTTTGCCCAAAAGTTCCACAAAGTAAAGGGCAGCGTGCTTTACAGTGCCAAAGACTTGCTGAACAATCCGGTTGGCATTCTCTCGGTGATTAAGGACGTTTACAAGCATCCTGCCGTGCTGCCGTACCTTGGGAAACAGCAAGCCACACCGCCTTCTGCGCCCACCAACGTGCGCGCCAATGGCAAAACGCTGCAATGGAATGGGGCAGATGGTGCCTACTTCGCGGTATATCGCAGCAACGGAGCGGGCAAAGAGGCCACAACCATAGCCGTTACGCACCAACAAGAGGTTACGCTAAACGAAGCTGGAACATACTTTGTTACGGCCGTAAGCAAAAAGGACAATGCCGAAAGCCAACCAAGCGCAACCATTGAGGTAAAGTAAAAGACATCCGAATAGCCCATCGCCTTCCCACCTGTGCTACCTGTTCACAAGCATAAGTGCCGAAAGGCGTTGGAACCTTCGGGTTTACAAACGGCATGCTGGTGCCTGCTTTCGGAAGAAGAATACATCATTAATAAAGTGGGCCGATAATAAACTAAACAGCATCAGTTGGTTATCGACCCGCTATCATTAACCAAACACCTTGTTTTCACTTGCCTAGGCATCGCATTTAACCCATTGGTACGATGTGTTCAGCAAGTGGAAACAAGGTGTTCAGCTAGTTATTTCGTACATACTGGTTGTATTAGAATAAGTGATGGAGGCATCTATAGTCAAACAGAAATGGATTTGTTCTCTCGATGTAGCTCGCTACGCCTTCAAGAATATGTCAGGCAATATTCCCAATAATTAAACAAAATCTGCACAGGATCAAACGATCGATTTGGGGTAAAACAGGGTGATGTACTGCGCAAAGACATAAGAAAAGCCCTACAAAGGCCAGTGAACCTTGGTAGGGCTTTTTTGTATTGAAGGTAGGTACACGGGGCGGATAAGCCCTCGTTACCTTTATGTGTTACGTGTTAGGACGGCGAGGCGGAACAATCGTTCTGCTGTAATCAAGGTCAATAACCGGGCGTAAACCAAATCCGTAGCAGCGTGGTGCAAGGTGCATGTTGCCCACTTCCTTGCGGCCGCCGTAGAAATAGCGTGCAAAACCGTCGATAGATCTGGTTTGGCAGACAGCGTCCAGAATGTGTTGTAGATGGGAACGTTAGCCGATTTCTTCCAGTCGCTTTCCAGTTTGCCCGATTTGTTGTCGCGTTGCAAATGGTAAGGAGCGAAGAGCCAGCCGTCGTTCACGTTTGTTTTTACGAAAGCCGTGTTGCCGCGGTTGTCGAAAATAAAGTTGTCGGCGCGGTTAACCACCTCTCCACTGGTGGTAGAGCCCGTTATAAACGCATCTGCTTCCCATTCGGGTACGCGATAGCCTGCTGGGCTGGGGTCGAACATGGTCTTCCTAATCTTCAACGAAGGTAGGTTAAACGTGGCCTCCCAGTAAATGTGGTGCCTGTTTTTAAAGCAAGATGGCGTTGCATTGTTGTTGTTTTGAACGTGGAAAACGTTGGGGTTCTTTATCAGCTCTGCGTATTTGTCGGGCGCATAGGTTATCGAACAATGCCGTTAGTAGCAGCTATATCCTGGCTTGGGAATGGGTCTTTACGTCCCCATTGGTAAAGCATGGTATAGCCATCGCCCTCAATGAAGTTTTGTCCAACGATGAATGATGCGCGTTTCTTCGGTCCAATGGTTTGTTCGAGTATAATCTTCACTCGTCGTCCGTCTTTGCTTCCGCCCCTCAACAGTCTCATCTTCGTGTAAGTCCATCCTAGTGGTTCGGCTTGCACGTAATAGGTTTTTGTGCCTTGATGCAGGCCTTTAACGGGAATGGGTCCATCGTCCTCATCGCTTCCTGTTAAAAGTATGCGTTCTTGTTGTACGCGCACAAGTTCAATCTCTGGTTTGCGGTACATTTGGGTGCTTAGTTGTCTATTATCCTTCATAAACAAAAAATCGGTATGGCGTATGGTTGTTAGGTTGCCGCAAAGAATGATTAAATATATAATTGGCAGTTACTCTCTGTGATAAGATACAAAGGTGAATACGTTTACCTGCCATTACAGATATGTTGGCGTGGCTTAAACACGCTTCTTTGCGGTGTTGTACTGATTCTAATTCTCTTTAATTCACCGCACTTTACAAGTTTTACGATGCAAAAGTATGAATTTTACTAAACGTAGCAAACGAAAAAGATGCTATTTGATATAATTTTAAGCAAATGAACAGGTGGGCTAGAGTGGGCATAAATGAGCAAACGGCAAGACAAAAGACCATGGGAACGAGAGTAAGCGAACAAGGGTAAGCGAGCGAGAGCAGGGGAGAAAGAGCAGGGGAGAAAGAGTAGGCCGTCAACCCTAGGCCTATGGCATACGCAGAAGCCCTACCAAACGCTTGCGGGCGTTGGTAGGGCTTTTATTAAGTGTTCAGGCG
>ERZ773043.1849-NODE-1849-length-11614-cov-3.505061_pt1 | contig 11614 bp, 9 predicted proteins | sample MGYA00580636_ERZ773043 | MGnify/ENA primary metagenome ERZ773043 (study PRJEB29015, sample SAMEA2737992) | human oral metagenome | biome: human oral; feature: human-associated habitat; material: dental | place: China | collected 2065 ... | reverse complement strand
CGCCGGTACGCAATTGCTCGACTGGCTGGCGCTGCCGCCCGGACTGCGCTGGCTGGACGTCGGTTGCGGTAGCGGTGCCTTTACCGCATTACTTGCCGAACGCGCCGCCCCCACCGAACTGCACGGTCTTGACCGCTCGCCCGACATGCTCGCCTACGCCCAAAGCCGTCTGCCCGCCCACGTGCAACTGCATACAGGCGACGCCACCGCCCTGCCCTTCCCTGCCGCCTGTTTCGATGCCGCCGTCATGCCGCTGGTCATCGTCTTTCTGGACGACGCCGCGCGGGCGGTTGCGGAAATGCGGCGCGTCGTCCGCGCTGGCGGCATGGTCGCCACTTACATTTGGGATTTGCCGCAGGGTTTCCCCTACTACACCGCCTTTGCCATTTTGCGCGAGATCGGCGTCCTGCCCGACCGCGCCGCGCCAGACGAAAGCACCGCGCTGCCGCAGTTGCAGGCGCTGTGGCAAAACGCGGGACTGCAAGCGGTCACCACCGCCGCCTTTGCCGTCCACCAGCGCTATCCCGATTTTGCCGCTTACTGGCAGGCCTTGCAGGACAGCGCCAGCATCGGCGCGCGCCTCGCCGCACTTTCCGATGCCGCCAGGCACGACGTGCGCAACGCGCTGCGCAGCCGCCTGCCCGCCGCCGCCGACGGCAGCATCACCATCAGCGCCCGTGCCCATGCGGTGCGCGGCATTAACCGGTAACCCCACGGCGTCCCATGAACTACCGCATCCGCCGCCTCATTAGCAAATTCCGCAAAAACCTCGCCTGAACCACACCACCGACCAGCCAACGCGCCGCCGTTGGCTTTTTTCTGTCCGCTTTGCCGCCGGATTAGAGAAAAACCACAGAAAACTGCGGAAAATCACAAACTATCCACAGATGAAAGTGTTAAAATACACAAAACCTAACAGGAGACACCTCATGACAGCAACACGACGTGAACACGACTTACTCGGCGAACGCGACGTCCCCGCTGATGCCTACTACGGCATCCAGACCCTGCGCGCCCTGGAAAACTTCAACATCACCGGCGTGCACCTTGACCAGTTCAGCACCTTCATCAACGCCTTCGCGCAAGTGAAAAAAGCCGCCGCGCTCGCCAACCACGAAGTCGGCGCGCTGGACGGCAAAATCAAAGACGCCATCTGCGCCGCCTGCGACGAAATCATCAGCGGCAAACTGCACGACCAGTTCCTGGTGGACATGATCCAGGGCGGGGCGGGCACCTCCACCAACATGAACGCCAACGAAGTCATCGCCAACCGTGCCCTGGAAATCCTCGGCCACAAAAAAGGCGAATACGACTACTGCCACCCGAACAACCACGTCAACAAATCGCAGTCCACCAACGACGCCTACCCGACTGCGCTGCACGTCGCCCTTGACGGCTACATCGAACGCCTCATCGGCTCGCTGCAAAAACTGCACGACAGCTTCGCCCGCAAGAGCAAAGAATTCGGCGACAAACTGAAAATGGGCCGCACCCACCTGCAAGACGCCGTGCCGATGACCGCCGGGCAAGAATTCAACGCCTTCGCGACCATGATTGCGACCGAAATCGAGCGCCTGGACGAACCGCGCCGCCGCCTCTACGAAATGAACATGGGCGCGACCGCCATCGGCACCGGCCTGAATGCCCCGGCTGGCTACATCCCCGCCTGCGCACGCCATCTCGCCGCCGTCACCGGCAAACCGTACAAAACCGCGCAAGACCTCATCCAGGCAACGCAGGATACCAGCGCCTACGTCCACCTCTCCGGCAACCTGCGCCTGATTGCCACCCGTCTCTCGAAAATCGCCAACGACCTGCGCTTCCTCAGCTCCGGTCCGCGCGCAGGGCTGGCGAACTATATCCTGCCGGACAGACAGCCGGGCAGCTCCATCATGCCGGGCAAAATCAACCCGGTCATCCCGGAAGTTGTGAACCAGACCTGCTTCCACGTCATGGGCATAGACCACAGCATCGCGCTTGCCTCCGAAGCGGGACAACTGCAACTGAACGTGTTTGAGCCGGTCATCACCTTCAACCTCTTTACCGCGATGGTCATGCTTTCCCGCGCCTGCGAAACCTTCGCCGAAAAATGCATTGACGGTATACAGCTCAACGAAGCCCACTGCCGCGAACAAGTGCTGTCAAACATCGGCCTCGTTACTGCGCTCAACCCCTACATCGGCTACGAAAAATCCTCCGACGTCGCCAAAACCGCAAAACGCACCGGCGGCTCGGTGTACGACATCGTGCTGGAAAAAGGCTATCTCAGCAAAGACGAGCTGGAAAAAATCATCGCGCCGGAAAACATGGTCTATCCGAAAAAATGACGGGCGCTGATGCGCTACAGACAGAAACGGGCATCGTGAGATGCCCGTTTTTATGCATGCAATATAGCTATCTATAGCAATCCTCCGAAAACCTCACACGGTGTTTCGTTGCTGGGGTTATAGGGTGCGCCAAGGCGCACCCTAGGGTGTGTTTGCAATTTGAATTTCCCGCCCCTGCGAAGCGGGGGAGGGGCAGGGAGGGGGTGTGAAAACCGCGTAGCGACAAGTATTGCTTGCGCAGCAAGAGAGAGGAGCTTATCCGCTGAAATGCAAACGCGCCCTACCCCTTCGCCCTTAATTCCGCAATCGCCTCGTTGGCGAGCTGGTCGGCCATTTCATTGCCGGGATGGCCGCTGTGGCCTTTGATCCATTGCCACTCGATTTGGTGCTGCGCCACCAGCGCGTCCAGCGCCTGCCAGAGATCAACGTTTTTCACCGCCTTTTTGTCGGCGGTTTTCCAGCCGTTGCGCTTCCAGCCCGCAAGCCATTGGGTAATGCCGTTTTTCACGTAGCTGCTGTCGGTCGTCAGCACAATCGGGCAGGCGCGCTTCACCGCGCGCAGCGCTTCGATGGCGGCGGTCAGCTCCATACGGTTGTTAGTGGTCATCGCTTCCGCGCCGTTTAGCGTCTTGCGGTGTTCGCCGTAACACATCAGCACGCCCCAGCCGCCGATGCCAGGGTTGCCCTTGCAGGCACCGTCGGTATAAATGAGGAGCGGCGTGCTCACAGCGTCTCCGCGATGGCTTCGCCCATGCGGATTTTCGCGGCGCGTTCCAGCACGTCGCGTTTCCAGCCGAGCACGTCTTTTTCAAAGAACAAAATCACGGTTGAGCCGAGGTTGAAGCGGCCGATTTCCGCGCCTTTGGCGAAGCGGCGGTCTTCCGTGCCGTAGTCGTAAAGGTTGCGGCTGCCGCGGTCATGCAGCGCGCCCTGCCACACCGTTTCGATGCTGCTGACGTTGAGCGCGCCGACCATCACCAGCGCCATCTTGCCAAACGGCGTTTCAAAGAGGCAGACGGCGCGCTCGTTGCCGCTGAAAATGCCGGGGATGCGATCGAGCAGCGACAGCGACACGCTGTGTTTGTCGCCGGGACAAAAACGCATGGCGAGCAGGCGGCCGTCGCAGGGCATATGGATGCGGTGGTAGTCATCCGGGGCGAGGTAGAGCGTCGCCGTGCTGCCACCGGCGAAAGCATCCGCCCATTCGCGGCTGCCGAGCAGCGCCTCGACGCTGTACGGCAGGCCTTTCGCCTGCAAGGTCATGCCGTCCTGCACCGCGCCATAATGCGCGCAGCGGCCATCGACCGGACTGACGATGGCGGCGTTGTCCGCATCTATCGGGCGCGCGCCTGCTGCCAGCGCGCGGGTGAAAAAGTCGTTCAGCGTCGCGTAGGCGTAGGGATCTTTTTCCGCGGCAAAGTCGGTATTGGCGCCGGTGATTTTCGTGTAGGCACGGATGATGGCGTTTTTCAAAAAGCGTGTTTTTACCCGCGCCAGGCGGTACATCACGGCGCTGGATAAACGCCGCGGAATCAAGGTGTAAAGATGGATATTCATGGCTGTTCCTTGCGGTAAAAAACGCCGCGCAGTGTAGCGTTAAACCGGTGGGTGTACCACATCCGCATGTTGCCGTTTTGTTCGTATCCGCTTGCATAAAAAAACCGCAGCGGGGCTGCGGTTTTGGGCTTGGCGCGGCGGTTTAGTAGGCGCCGAGGATGTCAAGGCCGGGCAGTTTTTTGCCTTCGAGGTATTCGAGCATGGAGCCGCCACCGGTGGAGATGTAGTCCACTTTGTCTTCGATGCCGAATTGGCCGATGGCCGCGATGGTGTCGCCGCCGCCGGCGAAGGTGAAGCCGGGGCAGGCGGCAATCGCGGCGGAGAGCGCTTTGGTGCCTGCGGCAAACGGCGCCATTTCAAAGACGCCGACCGGGCCGTTCCAGACGACGGTCTTCATTTCTGCAATAACGCGCGCGTAGTTTTCGGCGGTTTTCGGGCCGATGTCCAGGATCATTTCGTTGTCGGCGACGTCTTCGACGGCTTTGACGGTCGCTTTGGCATCGGCGGAGAATTCGGTGGCAACGACGACGTCCACCGGCAGCGGGATGTTGACGCCGCGATCACGGGCTTTATCCAGCATGGCTTTGGCATCGTTCAGGAGGTCGGGTTCGTAGAGCGAGGCGCCGACGTTGATACCTTCGGCCGCGAGGAAGGTGTTGGCGATGCCGCCGCCGGGGATGAGGGTATCGACTTTTTCGAGCAGGGACTGGAGGACGAGCAGTTTGGTCGAGACTTTGGAGCCGCCAACGATAGCAAGCAGCGGGCGCGCCGGATTTTTGACGATTTTTTCCAGCGCTTCGACTTCTTGTTGGACGAGCAGGCCGGCAACGGCGGTTTTGGCTTTTTCGGCGACGCCGTAGGTGGAGGCCTGGGCGCGGTGGACGACGCCGAAGCCGTCGCTGACGAAAACGTCGCACAGCGCGGCGTATTTTTCGGCAAGCGCCGGGTCGTTTTTCTTTTCGCCTTTGTTGAAGCGGCAGTTTTCGAGCATGACGATGTCGCCCGGAGCGACGGCAGGCGCCTGGTCGAGGTAGTTTTTGATGAGCGGTACGTTTTTGCCGAGCAGGTTGCCGAGGTAGGCGGCGACGGGGGCGAGGCTGAAGGCTTCGTCGTATTCGCCTTCGGTCGGGCGACCCAGGTGCGCCATGATCATCACGGCGCCGCCGTGGTCGAGGACGTAGCGGATGGTCGGCAGCGCTGCCTGGATGCGGGCGTCGCTGGTGATTTTGCCGTCTTTGAGCGGGACGTTGAGATCCAGCCGCATCAGGACACGTTTGCCGTTTACGTCGATTTCGCTAAGTTTTTTCATGGTTATCCTCTCCTCAAGGGGATAGTGGGTGAAAGATGGTTGGTATTTTTGCCAGGTCGGGAACGGTTTGCGCGGGTTTTGGTGTTGTCGCTGCGCGAGATATCACACCCCCTCCCCACCCCTCCCCCGCTTCGCAGGGGAGGGAAATTCAAATTGCAAACACACCCTACGCCTTGATGTTCTCCGCGACCCATAGCGAAAGGTCCTGTTTGTTGAGCGCGGCGGCCATGAGGTCCGGGAAGTGGTCGGGGGTGCAGGCGAATGCCGGGACGCCGAGGCTCGCTAGGTATTCGGCGTGGTTTTTGTCGTAATACGGCGCGCCGTCGTCGTTCAGTGCCAGGAGCACGATGAGTTGTACGCCGCTCGCCACGAGTTCGGCCATGCGTTTGCGCATTCGCTGGGCGTTGCCGCCTTCTTCGAGGTCGGTGACGAGGACGAGGGTGGTGTCGCCCGGGCGGGTGATTTGGCTTTGGCAGTAGGCGAGCGCTTGGTCGATGTCGGTGCCGCCGCCCAGTTGGACGCCAAAGAGCAGTTCTACCGGGTCGTTGATTTGGTCGCTGAGATCCACCACCGCGGTGTCAAAGACGACCATGCGGGTGCGCAGCGCGGGCAGGCTGGCCAGTACCGCGCCGAAGATGCCGGAGTAGATGACGGATGTGCCCATCGAGCCGCTTTGGTCGAGGCAGAGGATGAGGTCGCGCACGGCTTTGCGTTTGCGCCCGTAGCCGATGCGCACTTCCGGGATGATGCTTTGGTATTCGGGCTGGTAGTTTTTCAGGTTTTTTTGGATGGTGCGGTGCCAGTCGATTTCGCGAAAACGCGGGTTGCGGGTGCGGGTGGCGCGGTTCAGCGCGCCGAGGACGGACTGCTGTGTCGGCGCTTGTAGTTTTTGGGTGAGTTCGTCCACGACTTTTTGCACGATTTGTCGCGCGAGGGTCCGGTTTTTTTCGGGGATGGTGCTGCTCAGGCTCATCAGGGTGGCGACGAGGTGTACGTCCGGGGTGATGTTCGCCAGCATTTCTTTTTCGGTGAGCAGTGTTTTGAGGTTCAAGCGCTCAATCGCGTCTTTTTGCATGATTTGTACGACGCTCTGCGGGAAGTATTCGCGGATGTCGCCCAGCCAGGCGCTGATTTTGGGGGCGGATGCGCCGAGGCCGCCGCGGCGTTTGCCGGGGGCGGCGGGGGCTTCGTAGAGGGCGGCGAGGGCTTTGTCCATGCGGATTTCGGCGGCGCTCAGGTCGCTGGGGCAGCTGTTTTCGGCGTCGCTGCCGAGGATGAGGCGCCAGCGTTTTTGGTGTTCGGTGGGGGTAATCATGGGGGTGTGGTTCTTCATGGTGACGGGCGGTTACGCTTCGCTAACCGCTCCTACGTCGAGGTTTAGCCACGCGGCGACGGTTTGCAGGGCGGCAAGGCCGTGGCCGGCGTGGTGTTCGGGTTTTGCGGCGGCAACGGGGTGGGTGGTGGCGGGGGTGTCACCGGCGTGTTCGCGCGCTTTGTCGCCCAACTGGCGGCGTTCGCCCGGCTCGAAGCTGCTGAAGGTGCGGCGCAGGAGCGGCAGCAGTTCGGTGAAGTGTTCGGCGGACAGCGCGCGCAGCCAGTCGTCAAGGATGCGCCACAGCGGGTCGTGCAAAAGGAGGACGGTGCCGGATTGGTAGAGGTAGCCTTCGAGCCAGTAGGCGGCACGTTCGCTCGGGTTGGCAGCGGAGAGGTTTTGCGCCAGCAGTTCTGCGCAGCGGTCGGCGTCGAGGTGTTGTTTGTCAAACAGCAGGCGCGCGGCGTTGCCGGCGAGGAGCGGGTGGGCGTTGGTGGCGGCGAGGATGTTTTGCAGGAAGCGCTGCCAGTAGGTGTTGAGCGCGGGGTTGTCGAGCAGGCTGAGTTGGTAGTCGGCCTGGCGGATGGGGGTAAAGAGGGCGCTGGCGCTGTCGTAGTCGATGTTGAGGCAGCCCTGGACGCCACCGGCGGCAAGCCGCGCCAGCAGGGTGTCGAGTACGGCGAGGAGTGGCGCGGGGTCAAGCGCGCGCACGTCGCCGTAGCGCACGGTGTCGGTGAGGTTGGGCAGGGCTGCGAGGCTGTCGGCGAGGTTGTCCTGGGTCGCGGAGAGGTCGGCGATGTGGTGGGTGAGGGTGGCGACGAGCGCGGGCAGGTCGGCGGGCAGGACGCCGTCCATGCCGCGCAGCAGGCTGTTCTCCCCGGCGCGGATTTTGACATTGAGGATGGCAACTTCATCTTCCGTCGCAAGGCCGAGTTTGCGCCCCGGCGGGTTCATCAGCACGGCAAACCATTTGCGGTTGCCCGCATGGCGGAAAACCGCATATTGCGGATAGCGCCGCCACGGGTATTCCGCCGCCACGCCGTAACGCCCGGCAATTTCTTCCAATAACTCAGCGCGATGCATACCGCCTCCGTAAATAAAAACGCCACAGCACCTTAATCAGGGCATATAAAAAAGCGGCGGGAAAAGCGGCAAAGATGATGCTTATAACGCGCACCATCAATAACCCCACACGCTGTTTAAGCGGGGTAATCCTGTCATCATTGACGCGGTAAACATATTCAAACGGATCAGCGGGGCCGTCATTCCAAAGCGCCGCATAAAAAACATCGCCTTCACGCTGAATAATCACGCGATAAAAACCTTCTTCATTCTGGAAATCGTAGGGTGCCGGGCAGAGGGTTTTTCCCTGCCATTGCGCCTTATCGGTAAAACGGATAAAGCGCGGATAATCTTCTTCCAGAATGCAGACGCTGAAAAATTTATCCGGCGGTCGCCAATCCGGTATGGCAGCGTAATACATCACGACCCCGCATAACGCCCAGCAGCAAAGGCCCAGCGGTATCCGCGCCCAGCGCGGACAGGGATTATCTAGCCTTTCCTGCCATGCCCATTCCGGCTTTAGCCGGCTTAATAACGGCAGAAAAGAACGGGGGGCGCGCAGAATAATGGCATTGCCGTCGGTAAAGACCAGTTGCAAATACTCTCGCGGCTGGAAACGATCTGCTGCCCGTATGCCGACAATAATACTTAGCAGGATAAGAGGCGTTATGGCGGTTGCCAGCCATTCGCGCCCCAAAACGGTATAAAAGAGGATGCCGGACAACAGGAAAAACAGCAATGCGACTGCAAAAAAGGATAAAAACGACCACAAAGCCCGCGCCGGATAGCCGATAGCGCCAAAACGCATATCGACCAATGCCTCGGCGGGATAACTTTTGCCGTTATCCAGGGTAAATTGTTCGCCGTCAAAGGCGACCATGCCGACGGTCTTATCAATCAAGCGGCGGGGAATGATGATGGGGTAGCGATAGGTGGTCATATGGTTCGCTTCAGCTCATGTCGCGGGCGGCGCGGTAGAGGTCTTGCCAGCCGTCGCGCTGTTTGACGACGGTGTCAAGGTATTCCTGCCAGACGATTTTGTCCTGCACCGGGTCTTTGACGACTGCGCCCAAGATACCGGCGATGAGGTCGTCCGCTTTTAGCGCGCCGTCGCCGAAGTAGCCGGAGAGCGCCATGCCGTTATTGACGACGGATATGGCTTCGGCGGTGGAGAGTGTGCCGCTGGGGCTTTTCAGTTTGGTTTTTTTGTCAGCGGTGAGGCCGGCGCGCAGTTCGCGGAAGATGGTGACGATGCGGCGGATTTCTTCCAGCGCCGGTTTTTCCGCGGGCAGTTTCATGGTGTTTTGGTAGCTTTCCACGCGGCTGCGCACGATGTCGGTTTCTTCGTCCAGCGTTGCCGGCAGCGGCAGGATGACGGTGTTGAAGCGGCGCTTCAGCGCGCTGGAGAGGTCGTTCACGCCTTTGTCGCGGTTGTTGGCGGTGGCGATGAGGTTGAAGCCGCGCACCGCCTGGATTTCGCTGTTGAGCTCCGGTACGGGCAGGGTTTTTTCGGAGAGGATGGTGATGAGGGTGTCCTGCACGTCGGCACCGATGCGCGTCAGTTCTTCGACGCGCGCCAGTTTGCCCTGGCGCATGGCGCGCATCACCGGCGTTTCCACCAGCGCCTGTTCGCTGGGTCCTTTGGCGAGCAGTTCGGCGTAGTTCCAGCCGTAGCGGATGGCTTCTTCGCCGGTGCCCGCCGTGCCTTGTACGACGAGGGTGGAGTCGCCGGAGACGGCGGCGGCGATGTGTTCGCTTACCCAGCTTTTGGCGGTGCCGGGCAGGCCGTAGAGCAAGAGCGCGCGGTCGGTGGCGAGAGTGGCGACAGCGATTTCCATCAGGCGGCGGTTGCCGATGTATTTGGGTTTGACGGTGAAGCCGTTTTTCAGTTTGCCGCCGATGAGGTAGGTGACGACGGATTGCGGCGAGAGCTGCCAGTTGTCCGGCACGGGGTGGGTTTCTTGTTGTTTGAGTTCGTGCAGTTCTTCGGCGGTTTGTTGTTCGGCGTGTTGGCGGAGGATGTTGTTCATGGTTGGGGTTCCTGTGGGTTGGGATAGGGGCGCTCCTGCGGTAGCAGGGCTTGGGCTTCGTCGTAGCGGCGTTGTTGCACCAGTTGGTGGATGTTGTGGGCGAGCGCGGTGATGTCGGTGATGCGCGTGATCCAGTCGTTGCAATAATGTTCAACGGCGACGCCGCTCAGGCCAATCTGGATGGCGCGATGCGGCAGGGGTTGCAGGTTGAGATCGCGTTCGGGATCCCATTGGATGCGCACCGGCGCACGGGCTTTTTCGGCCTGCCAAGCTTCCACATCCATGCCGGGCGGCACACTGCTCGGCGCACTGTGGGACAGCGCCCAAGCAAAGCCGCTGCGGCGGATGTCGATGGCGAGGATGCGGCGCTGGTTATCGTCTTTCTGCGCCCAGCCACTGCGGTACATCATCCAGAGGAAGGAGGGCTTTATCCAGGTCATGCGCGTTTTTTTGTACGGCGGCGAGATGAAGGTGCCGTGGGCAAGGGCGCTATCGGCGATAGCGTCGTTATAGGCTTGATAGACACGGATGGTATCGGCGTCGTACACGGCGCGAATTTGGCGGACGGGGATGGTCATGATTGGCTGTCCAGCAGGTCGAGGAAGGTTTGTTTTTCGCCCGCGTATTGATGCAGGGCGTCGAGGAAGGTGCTGTCCATAAAGGCGGGATGGGCAGGCAGTGCAGCGATGGTATCCGCCGTGGCGCGGGTGTCGAGGCAGACGGCGCAGCGCTCGGCGTCGTTGGTGCTGCCGTATTTTTTCAGCAGGGTGCTGTGCAGGATGCCTTCAAATACCGCCCGGCTGTACAACGGCCCCCAGGGTTGGGCGGGATCGAAGATTTCGCTGTTGTTGTAGCTGCGGGATAGCAGGCTATGGTCAAGGCCGGGCGTGGCTAGCACGACTTCGCGTTCGGCAGGGGTGAGGCGCGCGAGCAGGCGGTGGCGGATGTCGTCCGGCAGTTGCGGCCAGCGCGCGGTGAGGATGGCGCGGGTGAAACGCGGGTCGTCCATGCTGTCCACCCAGTCTTCGCGGTGCAGGTTGCGCAGCAGCGGGCGGTGCGTGGCGAGAATGGTGGCGGCCGTGGCGGCGTCGGTGTGCAGCACTTCTGCCCAGGCGTCCAGCGGCAGAGCGAGGATGAGCTGGCGCAGGATGTAATCATCGTCGCTTTCTTTTTTGTCCGGGCTGATTTGCTCGATGCCCGCCGCTTTCATTTCGGCGGTATAGGGCGCGTCAAGGTATTGCCAGCCGCCTGCGTCCTGCCAGACGAGGCGTTCGCGCAACCAGGCGAGGTGTTGTTGTACGGGAGCGCTGTCCGGCAGGCGCATCAGCAGGCGGTGCGCGCTTTCTTTGACGGTTTTGCTGCGGTCTTTCAGCGCGGCGGTGAGGAAGGGCTGGTCGGCGGCGGTGAGGTTGTCGGCGAGGATGGCGATGTAGTCCTGGCGGTGGTTGGCAGGCGCGCTGCTCCAGAGGGCGGCGAGTTGTTCGCGCGCCTGGTCGGGGGCTTCGTGGCGCAGGCGGGTGAGCCAGTCCTTGCGTGCGGCAAACGGCAGCAGTTGCCAGTCTTCGTCGGCATCTGCGGCGCTGTTTTGCCGCAATCCGGCTTCGGCAAAGAGCCAGCGGCCGCGTGCGCCGAGGAGGCGGTCTGTGATGTCGGCGGGGTGTTTTTGTGCGTGGGCGATGGTTTCCGGCAACAGCGCCGTCGGCAGGGCGAGGTCGTGCGCGCGCAGGCGGGCGAAGGCGTAGTGCAAGAGGTGCTGGCGTTTTTGTTTGAACCAGCCGCCGAGGATGGCGACGGCTTCCGGCGGCAATGTTTCTTCGGCAGCGGGCGCGGGCGGTATCAGTTGCCAGCCATCGGCGCTTTGTGCGGGTGTCTGCCCGCCGTAGGCACAGGCAAAGGCAAGCGCGGCGTAGCGGTAGGTGCGGCGTTCGGCGCTGCTGTCGGCAAGTGCTGCCCAGGCGGTTTGCAGGGCGGCGGGGGTGGTGGCGTCGGGGCGGTAAGGCTGCTTTGTCGTGCCGAG
>ERZ773043.1848-NODE-1848-length-11617-cov-3.397509_pt1 | contig 11617 bp, 10 predicted proteins | sample MGYA00580636_ERZ773043 | MGnify/ENA primary metagenome ERZ773043 (study PRJEB29015, sample SAMEA2737992) | human oral metagenome | biome: human oral; feature: human-associated habitat; material: dental | place: China | collected 2065 ... | reverse complement strand
TTTAAAGAAATTTTATGTTATAATATTTTATCCTCTAATGGAAGAAGGTGAGTCCTTTGCTTACACAAAAGATTCAAATGAAAATCTTTTTACTTTTGCTATTGGAGTTACTAAAAATTCTGATAGACAAATATCTGTAAAAAGAAAAGAGAGTGCTACAACCACTCTCTTTTTTTGTCCTTTGCCTACGCATTTTTCTAGATTTATTATAACACAAACTTAATTAAAAATCAACTATTTTATTTTTTACTAATTCCTTTATTTATATTGAACAGGCTATATAAATAAGTATGTTTCCTAAATAATATTTTCTACTTTGTATTTTTGTATACATAGAATTTTCTATTTTTATTGTGGTAAAATTAAATAAATAAAAACTCAGGAGGTATTCAAAATGAAAAAATCAAAAATATTGTTAACAGCTTTATTAGTTTCATGTTCCTTAAACAGTTTATCAGCAAATTTATCAGCTTCAAAGAAAAAGTCAAAACCTGTACAAACATCTGTATCTACAGAAAAAAAAGATATCTTTGCAAATATAAGCAGATCTGAATTAAATGCAATAGGCGAAAAAATCTTCAAAAACGAAGCAGCAGGCAAAAAGGAAAATCTGGTTTACTGGAATGAGGGAGAAAATTTTCCTTCACTTGGAATAGGTCATTTTATCTGGTATAAGCAGGGAGAACCTGGAATATTTGAAGAAAGCTTTCCTCAGCTGGTAGAATTTTTAAAATCTAAAAATGTCAAATTACCAAAAATAATGGCTGAAAATAAATATTCTCCATGGAAAGACAGACAGGAATTGATTAATTTAAAAACTAAGAAAAATCCTGATATTGAAGAACTTACAAATTTCTTATATGAAAACAAGGACTTACAGATTATGTTTATTTTTAAAAGACTTGAATCCTCCCTTGAAAAAATGCTTGCAGTTTCCGATGACAGGGAAAATGTAAGAAAACAGTTTTACAGGGTGGCCAGTTCGCCAAACGGTCTTTATCCTCTGATTGATTACGTGAACTTCAAAGGTGAAGGAACTAATCCGAATGAAAGATATAATGGACAGGGATGGGGATTGCTGCAGGTACTTGAAAATATGAAAGGAACTGAAACAGGAAAAGCTGCACTGACTGAATTTTCAAATTCTGCAAAATTTGTGCTACAACGAAGAGTAAATAACTCAGATCCTTCAAAAAATGAAAAGAAATGGCTTCAGGGATGGTTAAATAGATGTAATACATATGCAGAATAAAAAATAGATATATTAAAAATTTATAATTATAATATAGAGAGGTGAAAACTATGGTTAAACCAAAAAAACTGAAAAAAGGAGACACAATAGCTGTAGTCAGTCTTTCAAGAGGGGTATTGGGAGAAGATTTTTGTAAACATCAGGTAAAAATTGGGACTGAAAGACTTAAAAAAATGGGATTAAATGTAATTTTTATGCCTAATTCACTAAAAGGTATAAAATATACGGAAGAACATCCTGAAAAAAGGGCACAGGATTTAAAAGAAGCTTTTAAAAATCCTGACATTAACGGAATATTATGTGCCCTAGGTGGAATTGACGGATTTAAAATTTTTCCTTATCTCATGGAAGATGAGGAATTTAAAAAAATAGTACTGGAAAATCCTAAGCTATTTACTGGATATTCTGATACTTCCGTACATCATATGATGTTTCATCGGCTAGGTCTTCAGACTTTTTACGGTCCTTCGTTTCTGACTGACATTGCAGAAACTGATAACAAAATGCTTCCCTATACTGAAAAATACTGGAATATTTATACAGGCAGCACTTTAAATGAAATAACTTCAAGCGACATATGGTACGAAGAAAGAACTGACTTTTCAGAAAAATCTGTAGGTATACCCAGAATATCCCATAAGGAAACTAAAGGTTTTGAACTGCTTCAGGGAAATGAAAATTTTAGTGGGAAACTGCTTGGAGGATGCGTTGAATCACTTTATAACGTAATATCAGGACACAGATTTAAGGAACAGAAGGAAATATGTGAAAAGTATAATATTTTCCCATCATCTGAGGAATGGAGGGATAAAATACTGTTTATTGAAACTTCTGAAGGAAAATTTTCTCCTGAAGAATATGAAAAGATGCTTAATGTAATTAAAGAAAAAGTCATTTTTGATTCCTTAAACGGTATTATTGTTGGAAAACCTCAGAATGAAGCCTACTATGAAGAATATAAAACAATTTTATGTAAAGTTGTAAATAATCCTGACATTCCAATACTTTACAATGTAAACTTTGGACATGCCTATCCACGTTGTATTCTTCCTTATGGTGTAAATGCTGAATATAGACATTCTGAACGTAAGATTATTTTTAATGAACCTCTTTTTAGTGAATAGAACAGGAGAAAAAAATGGACTTAAAAAACTTATTTCTATATGTTAATATTTTATGTATAATCGGATATTTTATAATAATGACCTATTTACATATAAAATTTAAAAATTATAATCCCATATTCCATGCTGTCAGTGATTATGGTGTGGGAAATTCTAAAAAATTTCAAATTATTTCAGGAATACTTTCTGTAACTGGTTCCATATCATTAATAGCTGCATTCCTGCTTATGAAAAGTGACTTTCACTTTAAACACGAAGCCATAATTTATTTAATGATAAGAGCCATAACTGTTATCGGTGTTTTAATCTTTCCAACAGACATTGAAGGTGAAAAAAGGACTAAAATAGGACTACTGCATTATTTATTTGCTATTTTACAGTTTACAGCTATTGTAAAACTTGCAGTAAACCTTACTTCTGCCTTTTCTGCAGTACTTCCGGACAGTTTTCTCATAACAGTGCTTTCTACACTCAGCATAATTATTAATATCTCAATAGCAGGTGTTGTGGCAGGAATGATTATTCCTCCTGTTAAAAAAATTTTTGGTCTGATAGAAAGAATATTTCTATTTTCATCTGCTTTTTATTTTCTTGTACTAAGTTTTTTACTGTTGAATATTTCATAAAAATATGAATATTCTTATCTTTATTTAAGATTACAATGGTATAATACATATAAAAATAAATTTAGGAGGTCTTTGTATGGAAAAATTTATTAGATTATCAGTGCTGTCACTTGCAATTACAGCCACTTTAAATGCAGGTACTGTAAATGTAGGCAATCAGATAAAAATAAATGTGCCTGGAGCACCTTCCGTGAATGTTTCAAATGATGGAAATATAAGTGTAGATGGAAGCAATGTCAATTCAGAAGATAAAAATGAAAAAGGCGTTACAATAAGCGGTTCTTCACAGACTAAAACTATTACAGTAAATGGAGAAAATGTTCTTGTAGCAGGATCTGATAACAAGATAACTATCAAAGGGAATGCATCAATGATTATAGTCTCAGGTTCTAACAATAAGATATATGTTGATTCCGTCGCTAAAATTACAATAACAGGCTCTGATAATAAGATTTACTACAAAACAAGTCCTACAAAATCTGGAAAGCCATCTGTTTCAACTTCAGGATCAGATAATTCCGTTTCAAAAAGATAAAACTTTGTAAACCATATTTTTATAAGTTATATTAAAAAAAGAACTATTCAAACAGAAAAAATAAATTACCTTTGACTTTAATTTCATGTGTTTGATATAGTTCTTTTTTTATTTCAAATTATTTCTTTATTAAGCAAAATAATATCATGTATTATTTCAATATTTTCTGCTCAAATTTTTTTCCGTTATAAATAACATACTTCTTATCCTGTAACGCTCCCGGATTCAAATATATGATATCATTTTTTTCATTCATATATTCCCTATGAGTATGTCCAAAAATACAGATATCCGCTTCTATTTCTTCTGCCTTTGCTTCTATTTCCTTCATTGTACTCTTTACTCCATAAAGATGTCCGTGTGTCAGAAATATTTTTTTCCCATTCAGTTCAAAAATTTCAGTATCTTTTGTATCATGATCATAATAATCGGTATTCCCCTTTACTATCTTAAAAGGAATCTCACTGTAAACCAGCGCCATATCTATGGCATCTGTACTGTGATCTCCGGCAAAGATTACTATTTCAGGCTCTTCCAGATTCATTACCTTCTGAAAATAATCAAGTCTTGTATGACTGTCTGAACATATCAGAACTTTCATTTATTTTTCCTCCCTGTATTGCATAAACATTTTGTTTTCCCATTTTAAACTTATCATAATTTTTATACTATGAATATTGGTACATCGAGATTTTCCAGCAGTCTTATTCCGAGTTTTCCTGTAATTCTTTCTACCATTACTGTATATCTCAAATCTCCCATTAACACAAAATCATATTTTTTTGACTCTTCCATTATTGTTTTGAAGGTATCTCCCTCTTTTAGAATCAGATTATAGTTATCTCCAAATCTTTCACTTAATTTCTCATTTGATTCATCTGCCTCAACATTTACCCTTAACACATCCACCTTCTGTTCGTCAAACATATAGAAAAATGTAAACAATGTTTTATTTGCATTGTAGGCTCCATCATCCAGTAGAAGAAGATTTTCAATCTTAAACTCTTTCCTGTTTGGAAGTACAATAAGAGGCTTGTAGATACTTCTCAGAAGTTCTTTCATATACGGACTTATTTTTTCATTTTTTACCGTTACTATTAAATCATATTTTTTCAGTTCTTCTAAAGCAACTTCAGCCGATTCCCCTTCTTTCGTATAAACTTTTGAAAATTCCTTTTCCAGAGGAGCTTTTATCTTTTCAAAAGTTTTGTTTTCAATGTTCCTAAATTCCTTATATGCAAAATTTGTTCCCAGATTTATTCCTATTCCTTCGACAGTCACAGGAAAAACATCGTATTTAAGAATATCCTTCACATAAACCGCATCCACTTTTACATTGTATCTTTTCTTAAATACTTTGGCAAATTCCACCAAAGGTTCAACTTCATTTTCTGCAGATACTAAAAATAACGCCCTTTTCAATAACATTTGAATCACTCCTTCTGTTCTTTTCGTAATATCTTTTTTTCTTAATATTATTTATCTGGATTCTGCTACTTAAAAGATTTATATAATTTTTTTATTTAACGTTTATTTAAAGTAATTTCTTTATGTTAATTTTCTTCCAGTTCCTTTTCAGAAGTTATTTTTACAGTTGAAGCAACTTTTTCATTATTTCTTACCTTCATAATTCTTACTCCTGAAGTTGATCTTCCTATTACTGATATGGAATCAACCCGTGTTCTTATAAGAGTTCCTTCTGATGTAATAAGCATTACTTCTGTTTCATTATCTACTATTTTTACTCCTACTATTTTTCCAGTTTTTTCATTCATTTTCAAGTTGATTATTCCTTTTCCTCCTCTTGACTGAACTCTATATTCATCAAGTTTAGTTCTTTTTCCATATCCTTCTTCTGTTACTGTAAGAACACTCAGTTTATTAAATTCCTCTTCTCCTACTGTAGGATCAATAATTGCAGCTGCAACAACAATGTCATCCTTTCTAAGATCTATTCCCTTTACTCCTGCCGCATTTCTTCCCATGCTTCTTACATCCTCTTCAGAGAATAGTTTTACCTGAATCAAGTGATGAAAGAGTAATAAGAGCAGCTTCACAAATTTTAAAAGAAAATTTAGCACAAGTTATCCTTGTAGGAAATCAAGAAGCAATAATGCACAGTGCAAAGGCTTATGAAGTTTCATTAAGTGGAGTAAAAATAGTTGATCCTTATAATTTTGAAAGATTAAATGACTATGTTAATAAATTAGTTGAATTAAGATCAAAAAAAGGAATGACTCCAGAAGAAGCAAAAAAATTACTACAAACTGATCCAAACTTTTTTGGAGCTATGTTAGTAAAAATGGGAGATGCTGATGGAATGGTATCTGGATCTGCATCACCAACTGCAAATGTATTAAGAGCAGCTATCCAAGTTATAGGTACTCAACCAGGAGTAAAAACAGTTTCATCTGTTTTCATTATGGAATTATCACAATTTAAAGATTTATTTGGAAGTATATTAGTATTTGGAGATTGCTCAGTAATACCTGTACCTACATCTGAACAATTAGCAGATATTGCCACTTCAGCAGCTGAAACAGCAGTAAAAATAGCAGGAATAAATCCAAGGGTAGCATTAATGACATTCTCAACAAAAGGTTCAGCAAAACATGAATGTGTTGATAGAATTATAGAAGCTGGACGTATTTTAAGAGAAAGAAAAGTACAATTTAGATTTGATGATGAATTACAAGCAGATGCTGCCTTAGTAAAATCTGTTGGAGAAATAAAAGCTCCTTTATCAGATGTATCTGGTAATGCAAATGTATTAATATTCCCTTCATTATCTGCTGGAAATATTGGATATAAATTAGTTCAAAGATTAGCAGGAGCTAATGCTTATGGACCAATTATTCAAGGATTAAATGCACCAGTAAATGATTTATCAAGAGGTTGCTCAGTGGAAGATATAGTTGTATTGACAGCTATTACATCTGCTCAGGCTTGTATAGACTGTTAATGTTAACTAGCATAAACTAAAATAATTATATAATAAAACAGATGGAGGAAAAGATAAATGAAAATACTAGTAATTAATTGTGGAAGCTCTTCACTAAAATACCAATTAATAAATCCAGAAACTGAAGAAGTTTTCGCAAAAGGACTTTGTGAAAGAATTGGAATAGATGGTTCTAAGATGGAATATGAAGTTGTAGCAAAAGATTTTGAAAAAAAATTAGAAACTCCTATGCCAAGTCACAAAGAAGCATTAGAATTGGTAATATCTCATTTAACTGATAAGGAAATAGGAGTTATAAGTTCAGTAGATGAAGTTGATGCAATAGGACATAGAGTTGTACATGGTGGAGAAGAATTTGCACAATCAGTTTTAGTAAATGATGAAGTTTTAAAAGCTATTGAAGCTAATAATGATTTAGCACCTTTACATAATCCAGCAAACTTAATGGGGATAAGAACTTGTATGGAACTTATGCCTGGAAAGAAAAATGTTGCTGTGTTTGATACTGCTTTCCATCAAACTATGAAACCAGAAGCATTTATGTATCCATTACCTTATGAAGACTATAAAGAATTAAAAGTTAGAAAATATGGTTTCCATGGAACATCTCACTTATATGTATCTGGAATTATGAGAGAAATTATGGGAAATCCTAAACATTCAAAAATAATAGTTTGTCACTTAGGAAATGGAGCATCAATAACTGCTGTTAAAGATGGAAAATCAGTTGATACTTCAATGGGATTAACACCTTTACAAGGTTTAATGATGGGAACAAGATGTGGAGATATAGATCCAGCAGCTGTACTATTTGTTAAAAATAAAAGAGGACTTACAGATGCTCAAATGGATGATAGAATGAATAAAAAATCTGGAATTCTTGGATTATTTGGAAAATCTTCTGATTGTAGAGATATGGAAAATGCAGTTAAAGAAGGAGATGAAAGAGCAATACTTGCTGAAAGTGTTTCTATGCATAGATTAAGATCATATATAGGAGCTTATGCTGCTGTTATGGGTGGAGTAGATGCTATATGCTTTACAGGAGGAATTGGAGAAAATTCTTCAATGACTAGGGAAAAAGCATTAGAAGGTTTAGAATTTTTAGGAGTTGAATTAGATAAAGAGATTAACTCAGTTAGAAAAAAGGGAAATGTAAAATTATCTAAGGAAACTTCGAAAGTTTTAGTGTATAAAATACCTACTAATGAAGAATTAGTAATAGCAAGAGATACTTTTAGATTAGCAAAATAATGAGATTAAAGGAAAGATATAAATAGTTATTAATTTATTACTAAATTGTTTAGTAAATTAATTATATAAATAGTGAATTATAGAAATTGAACAAATGGAAATTAAGGAGGAAACTATATGGCAAAAAAAATGCAAACTATGGATGGAAACCAAGCAGCAGCTTATGCGTCTTATGCTTTTACAGAAGTGGCAGGGATATACCCTATAACACCATCTTCACCAATGGCAGAATATACAGATGAATGGGCAGCAAAAGGAATGAAGAACATTTTTGGTGTTCCAGTAAAATTAGTTGAAATGCAATCAGAAGGAGGAGCTGCTGGAACAGTTCATGGTTCTTTACAAGCTGGAGCATTGACAACAACTTATACTGCATCACAAGGATTACTTTTAAAAATTCCTAATATGTATAAAATAGCTGGTGAATTATTACCAGGAGTTATACATGTATCTGCAAGATCATTATCTGCACAAGCATTATCAATTTTTGGTGACCACCAAGATGTTTATGCAGCAAGACAAACTGGATTTGCAATGTTTGCAACAAATTCAGTACAAGAAGTAATGGACTTAGCTGGTGTAGCTCACTTATCAGCATTAAAATCAAGAGTACCATTTTTACATTTCTTTGATGGATTTAGAACTTCTCATGAAATTCAAAAAGTTGAAGTAATGGAATATGATGATTTAAAGAAATTAATAGACTGGAAAGCTTTAGAAGAATTTAGAAAAAGAGCTTTAAATCCAGAACATCCAGTAACAAGAGGTACTGCACAAAATGATGATATTTACTTCCAAACAAGAGAAGTACAAAATAAATTCTATGATGCAGTTCCTGATATAGTTGCTGATTATATGAAAGAAATTTCAAAAATTACAGGAAGAGAATACAAACCATTTAACTATTATGGAGCACCAGATGCAGAAAGAATAATAGTTGCAATGGGTTCAGTTTGTGAAGCAGCACAAGAAGTTATAGATTACTTAGTAGAAAAAGGAGAAAAAGTAGGTTTAATATCTGTACACTTATTTAGACCTTTCTCTGCTAAATACTTCTTTGATGTTTTACCAAAAACTGTAAAAAGAATTTCAGTTTTAGATAGAACAAAAGAACCAGGTTCATTAGGAGAACCATTATTACTTGATATTAAAGCATTATTCTATAATAAAGAAAATGCACCACTTATAGTTGGTGGAAGATATGGATTATCTTCAAAAGATACAACTCCAGCTCAAATTTTAGCTGTATTTGAAAACTTAAAGAAAGATGAACCAAAAGATGCTTTCACAGTTGGTATAGTTGATGATGTTACTCATACATCATTAGAAGTAGGACCAGCAATAGCACTTGCTGACCCATCAACAAAAGCTTGTCTATTCTATGGATTAGGAGCAGATGGAACAGTTGGAGCAAATAAAAACTCTATTAAAATCATAGGGGATAAAACAGATTTATATGCTCAAGGATATTTTGCATATGACTCTAAAAAATCAGGAGGAGTTACTAGATCTCACTTAAGATTTGGTAAAAAACCTATTAGATCAACTTATTTAGTATCTAAACCAACATTTGTTGCTTGTTCTGTACCAGCATATTTACATCAATATGATATGACTTCTGGATTAAAAGAAGGAGGAAAATTCTTACTTAACTGTGTATGGTCTAAAGAAGAAGCAATAGAAAATATTCCTAATAATGTAAAAAGAGATTTAGCAGTAAATAAAGCAAGATTATTTATTATAAATGCTACTGCCCTTGCACATGAAATTGGATTAGGACAAAGAACAAATACAATAATGCAAGCAGCTTTCTTTAAATTGGCAGAAATTATTCCATTTGAAGAAGCTCAACAATATATGAAAGACTATGCTAAAAAGTCTTATGCTAAAAAAGGTGATGAAATAGTTCAACTTAACTATAATGCAATAGATAGAGGAGCAAATGATATAGTTGAAATAGAAGTTGATCCAGCTTGGGCAAATCTTGAAGTAACTCCATTAAATGAACCAAAAGAAACAGCTGGTTGTGGTGGATGTTGTCCTACTCCAAGTGACTTTGTTAAAAATATAGCAAAACCTATAAATGCAATAAAAGGAAATGATTTACCTGTATCAGCATTCTTAGGATATGAAGATGGTACTTTTGAAAATGGTACTTCTGCTTTTGAAAAGAGAGGAGTTGCTGTTGATGTACCTATATGGGATGTAGATAAATGTATACAATGTAACCAATGTTCTTATGTATGTCCACATGCTGCAATAAGACCATTCTTAATAAATGAAAAAGAATTAAAAGCTGCTCCTATGCCTTTTGCTACAAAGAAAGCAGCAGGAAAAGGACTAGATGGATTAGTATATAGAATACAAGTATCAGCTCTTGATTGTGTTGGTTGTGGATCTTGTGCTAATGTATGTCCTGCAAACGCTCTTGATATGAGACCAATAGCTGAATCATTAGAAGCACATGAAGATATAAACACAAATTATCTATATAATAATGTAGAATATAGAAGTGATTTGATGCCACTTGATACAGTAAAGGGTTCTCAATTCTCTCAACCATTATTTGAATTCCATGGAGCATGTCCAGGTTGTGGAGAAACACCTTATATTAAATTGATAACTCAATTATATGGAGATAGAATGATGGTTGCAAATGCAACTGGATGTTCTTCAATTTATTCAGGTTCTGCACCTTCAACTCCATATACAACTAATAAAAATGGAGAAGGACCTTCTTGGGGATCATCTCTATTTGAAGATAATGCTGAATATGGATTTGGTATGCATGTGGGAGTTGAAGCTTTAAGATCTAGAATTCAACATACTATGGAAGAAAATATGGATAAAGTTGATGAAGACATAGCTACTTTATTTAAAGATTGGATAGCAAATAGACAATATTCTGTAAGAACAAGAGAAATTAGAGATATACTTGTTCCAAAATTAGAAGCATTAAATACAGATTTTGCAAAAGAAATTTTGGATTTAAAACAATATCTAGTTAAAAAATCTCAATGGATAATTGGTGGAGATGGATGGGCTTATGATATTGGTTATGGTGGACTTGACCATGTACTTGCATCTAATGAAGATATAAATGTATTAGTAATGGATACAGAAGTTTATTCAAATACTGGTGGACAAGCATCAAAAGCTACACCTACTGGAGCAGTTGCAAAATTTGCAGCAGCTGGAAAACCAGTTAAGAAAAAAGATTTAGCTGCAATAGCAATGTCTTATGGACATATCTATGTAGCACAAGTTTCTATGGGAGCTAATCAACAACAATTTATTAAGGCTGTTAAGGAAGCAGAAGCTCACCAAGGACCATCAATAATTATTGCATACTCACCTTGTATCAACCATGGTATCAAGAAAGGTATGTCAAAATCTCAAACTGAAATGAAACTTGCTACTGAATGTGGATATTGGCCAATATTTAGATATAATCCATCACTAGAAAAAATAGGTAAGAATCCTTTACAAATAGATTCTAAAGAACCTAAATGGGAAAAATATGAAGAATATCTAACTGGTGAAGTAAGATACCAAACATTAGCAAAATCAAATCCAGAAGAAGCTAAAATTTTATTTGAAAAAAATAAAAAAGATGCTCAAAAGAGATGGAGACAATATAAGAGAATGGCTGCACTAGATTATAGTGAAGAAAAAGAAACTGAATAAAATTTGAATAATTTTTAGAAATGGGAGTTGTTATGAAATTAATTCATAACAACTCTTTTTATTTTCAATAAATAATCTAAAAAGAATATAATCAGTATATATAATATATATTCACAATCAATTATTCACAATCAATATGATTTTATATAAAAGAAGATTATATAAAAAAAGATTGAA
>ERZ773043.1846-NODE-1846-length-11624-cov-45.847869_pt1 | contig 11624 bp, 9 predicted proteins | sample MGYA00580636_ERZ773043 | MGnify/ENA primary metagenome ERZ773043 (study PRJEB29015, sample SAMEA2737992) | human oral metagenome | biome: human oral; feature: human-associated habitat; material: dental | place: China | collected 2065 ... | reverse complement strand
GGCCTCCGGCTCCGAAAGACCTGGTTCGGATCCGGGACCGCCTCACCTTCTTGTATGTGGAAAGGTGTACGGTGCATCGGGACTCCAACGCGATCACCGTGACTGACGCTAGAGGCGTGGCCCATGTTCCAGCGGCTGCGTTGTCCGTCTTGATGATCGGGCCGGGGGTACGTGTCACTCATAGTGCCATGTCTGTCTTGTCGGAGAGCGGCGCCACCACGGTGTGGGTGGGGGAGAATGGTGTGCGTTACTACGCTCACGGCGTTCCGCCGTCGAGGTCCTCCCGTTTGTTGGAGGCGCAGGCCAAGGCCGTGAGCGACCCGGTTCTGCGGGCTTCGGTGGCTAGACAGATGTATCTCATGCGGTTCCAGGGCGAGAACGTTGGAAGCCTGAGTATTCAGCAGCTTCGGGGTCGTGAGGGAGCCCGGGTCAGGAGGCTGTATCGACGAAGCTCCAAACGTACCGGGGTGCCGTGGGACGGTCGCGAATACGATCCGAACAATTTCGACAATTCCTCTCTGATCAATCAAGCCTTGTCTGCATCAAATTCTGCGCTGTATGGGCTGATTCATGCAGTGATAGTTGCGCTGGGGTGCGCCCCGGGTTTGGGTTTTGTCCATACCGGTAATTACCGTTCTTTCGTGTATGACATCGCTGATCTGTACAAGGCTGATCTCTCCATACCCGTTGCCTTTGATGTCGCCTTGGAGAACCCGGAGGTGGGAGTTGGTACCGAAGCTCGGCGACGGATGCGGGATGCCATCAGGGAAAGCAGAATCTTGGAACAGGCTGTTCGCGACATTAAGGAACTGCTGAGTAGGGGAGGTGCTTCTCCGGAGGATGATGATGAGGACTTGATCGTCGATGACCTGCATCTTTGGGACGATCTTCTGGGAACGGTTGCGGCCGGCGTCTCCTATGCCGAGTGGTGAGTGCTGATGGTTGTTTTGGTTCTGTCAGCTGTGCCGGATGGGTTGCGTGGTCACGTGACTCGGTGGTTGCTGCAGATCTCACCAGGTGTGTTCGTGGGTAATCTCAGCGCGCGGGTCCGGGAAAGGCTGTGGCAGATTGTTACCGAGACGATGGGAACCGGGCGGGCAATCATGGTGTTCCGCGCCAGGAACGAGCAAGGAATGTCCTTCCTGACATGGGGTGATCCATGGGTGCCAGTCGATTATGAGGGGCTAACCCTGATGGTCCGCCCAGGTCCTTCAGGCGACGAGCCAGACGACTCACGTCGCCAGGAGGGCGGTCGCCGCAGACGCGGGGCGAGTGACTTCGAGAAGCGGAGACGTGCGAGGAGGGGGTTCCCAAGATCCGACAGGTCCAGCTGATAAAATCCCTTGTCAACAAGTGTATTCCCCGCGAGAGCGGGGATGATCCCGGCAGGTTCGTGGCCTCGGTGTGGCGGCTGGGGTATTCCCCGCGAGAGCGGGGATGATCCCGATGACCCTCCAAGGGATAAGCGGGTCAAGCAGTATTCCCCGCGAGAGCGGGGATGATCCCTGCGGTGGTGGTCTTCGTCGCACCACCGGTCTGTATTCCCCGCGAGAGCGGGGATGATCCGCCGCCTTTGCAGCTCTTAGTCCAGCAGCGCAAGTATTCCCCGCGAGAGCGGGGATGATCCGTGGTGGCCATGGCGGTGGTTCTCCTGCCGTTTGTATTCCCCGCGAGAGCGGGGATGATCCATGGACCTCCAAGCAGCCGTTCTGCTGGCCTGCGTATTCCCCGCGAGAGCGGGGATGATCCGAAGAAGCAGCAGGCGCTGGCTTGGTGAACTTCGTATTCCCCGCGAGAGCGGGGATGATCCGTGCAGGATGGCGTCGAAGTCCTTGCCGATGGAGTATTCCCCGCGAGAGCGGGGATGATCCCGATTTGACGGAACCGACCATTGTAACCTCCCTGTATTCCCCGCGAGAGCGGGGATGATCCGCACATTGCGTAGAAGGTCTGCTGGAACTTCACGTATTCCCCGCGAGAGCGGGGATGATCCCTTGGCGGTGCAGCGTTGACGAAGTCATAAGCGGTATTCCCCGCGAGAGCGGGGATGATCCATCATGTCCCTTTTATGATGGCGGACTTTCCTAGTATTCCCCGCGAGAGCGGGGATGATCCCGAACATCGAGAACTCCGTGGCGGTGATGTTGTGTATTCCCCGCGAGAGCGGGGATGATCCCCTTGTCGGCGTCATAGCCAAGTGCCCTCAGAGGTATTCCCCGCGAGAGCGGGGATGATCCGACTACAGCAGCCTTCTCGGCATTCGGAGTCCAGTATTCCCCGCGAGAGCGGGGATGATCCGTTCGGCCCGGGAGTTAAGTCGGGGGCAGGGGAGTATTCCCCGCGAGAGCGGGGATGATCCCTTCCTCCGTATCGAGAGGCGCTGGAGCCCGGAGTATTCCCCGCGAGAGCGGGGATGATCCTGACCCACGGCTATGATGAGGTCCCAGGCGCCGGTATTCCCCGCGAGAGCGGGGATGATCCGACCTCGAGGCCGCCGACCAGTCGGTGATCGAGTATTCCCCGCGAGAGCGGGGATGATCCGCAGGGTTCCGAGGCGCCCGAATTCATCGGCGAGTATTCCCCGCGAGAGCGGGGATGATCCCTCCACCGCCTCGCCGCAGCCCTCGACCAGCAGGTATTCCCCGCGAGAGCGGGGATGATCCCAAGCTCTTCGACGAGCTGCGCAATGCCGGGGTGTATTCCCCGCGAGAGCGGGGATGATCCGTGCCTCCAGCAGTACACCATCCTTATGCACGTGTATTCCCCGCGAGAGCGGGGATGATCCGTGCCTTACATGAAGATTCAGGGTGGTTCGGACGTATTCCCCGCGAGAGCGGGGATGATCCTGATGACCTCCGCGCCGCCTTCGCCGTCCCCAAGTATTCCCCGCGAGAGCGGGGATGATCCGGTTGCTACCCGAGGAATTGTTCCGGGGTGCTCGTATTCCCCGCGAGAGCGGGGATGATCCGTTTGGTGGGGTGCAGGTTCTTGGGGGCCGTACGTATTCCCCGCGAGAGCGGGGATGATCCCGCTGCCTCGACCGCGACGTCCTCCACACCCTCGTATTCCCCGCGAGAGCGGGGATGATCCCTCGAGGCGGTACGGGCAGCGCTACCCAACTTCGTATTCCCCGCGAGAGCGGGGATGATCCTGGGTCGACGATGCGGCTTGTGCCCATTGGGCAGTATTCCCCGCGAGAGCGGGGATGATCCGCCCCGGGACGCCTCGGTGTCGAGGAAGACACGGTATTCCCCGCGAGAGCGGGGATGATCCCCTGGCCCGGACCACCACCTCGGCCGGGGAACGGTATTCCCCGCGAGAGCGGGGATGATCCGGTGAGGGAATTGTGGAGTCCTTGGGGCAGGGTGTATTCCCCGCGAGAGCGGGGATGATCCGTCATGTGGGGAATGACGTTTCGTCAACTCATTGTATTCCCCGCGAGAGCGGGGATGATCCCAGCCATGTCATCGACCAGGGATTCGCTACCTAGTATTCCCCGCGAGAGCGGGGATGATCCCGCGACGCCTTCCACCAAGCCGTTCGCGACGCCGTATTCCCCGCGAGAGCGGGGATGATCCGACATCATTGACGTACTGAATCAGCAGCTGAACGTATTCCCCGCGAGAGCGGGGATGATCCCCGCGATAACCAATATGCCGCTGGAACTCCCCGGTATTCCCCGCGAGAGCGGGGATGATCCGGTCACGGTTCTTGAAACGACGCCGGAACATCGCGTATTCCCCGCGAGAGCGGGGATGATCCCTCCTGCTCTTTGGAGCGGTGATCGCCGCGTGCGTATTCCCCGCGAGAGCGGGGATGATCCCGCGACACAGCGTTGAACCCACGAATGGTGGGGGTATTCCCCGCGAGAGCGGGGATGATCCCCGATGGCCATGGGCGTGGAAACGTACTACGCAGTATTCTCCGCGAGAGCGGGGATGATCCGTCATCTCAGCAGCTGCGACGATGCTCCGAGATGTATTCCCCGCGAGAGCGGGGATGATCCCTCATCGATCTGGGACCCGTGGGCGGACTCTGAGTATTCCCCGCGAGAGCGGGGATGATCCGTCCACTGCTCTGTTCCCTATGAAGTGCTAGTGGTATTCCCCGCGAGAGCGGGGATGATCCCGGTCTGGAGGTGGATGGCTTCATGTGGGACTAGTATTCCCCGCGAGAGCGGGGATGATCCCTGAGGCTTTTCACCGGCCTCAGCGACGTAGGCGTATTCCCCGCGAGAGCGGGGATGATCCGTGACGTATGAGCATCTCGAGTGCCCATGAGTCGTATTCCCCGCGAGAGCGGGGATGATCCGTTATCGGCGTGGCTGGTGGTGGTCTCCACACGGTATTCCCCGCGAGAGCGGGGATGATCCTTCCGAGAAGGGTTCATGCAGCTAGGGAATGTTGTATTCCCCGCGAGAGCGGGGATGATCCGACGCAGCCAACCTCGCCGATATCCCGAACATCGTATTCCCCGCGAGAGCGGGGATGATCCGGTTTGGGATTTCCTAGCGGGTGCCGCAAAGGCGTATTCCCCGCGAGAGCGGGGATGATCCTCAGCGTGCCGAGCTCGTTGAATTCGTTCTTCGGTATTCCCCGCGAGAGCGGGGATGATCCCTTCCCCCGCGTCGAGATCGAGGTCGACGACAAGTATTCCCCGCGAGAGCGGGGATGATCCGAGACTGTCGAACGATGGAAGATTGCTCTCCCGGTATTCCCCGCGAGAGCGGGGATGATCCGTAACTGTTGAACTTACCACTTCCACAGTCTTGGTATTCCCCGCGAGAGCGGGGATGATCCCCCCTCGCGGAAGCGACACGATTCGAACGTGTGGTATTCCCCGCGAGAGCGGGGATGATCCTTGATCAATCTAGATTGATCACTATTTTACACTGTATTCCCCGCGAGAGCGGGGATGATCCGGCGGTCCCGAGCGGGGCAACACCAACCGCGCGGTATTCCCCGCGAGAGCGGGGATGATCCCGTCCGGGCGAGGGTATCGAGGTGGACGATGCAGTATTCCCCGCGAGAGCGGGGATGATCCGTCGTCGATGCCGGTGATAGGGCCGGCGATGTAGTATTCCCCGCGAGAGCGGGGATGATCCGACCACCACGGCGGCTGATCTTGTGGCTGAGCTGTATTCCCCGCGAGAGCGGGGATGATCCCTGAAGGGCCGTGGCGAGCCGGGCCAAACAGCCGTATTCCCCGCGAGAGCGGGGATGATCCCAGAAATCTGTGGAGTCAACAACTGAACAAGAGGTATTCCCCGCGAGAGCGAGGATGATCCCCATCTAATAAAGTTCTGGGGCCAAATTACAATGTATTCCCCGCGAGAGCGGGGATGATCCGGCAAAGTCCTCGAGCATCTCGTCCGAGAACTGGTATTCCCCGCGAGAGCGGGGATGATCCTGGGGATTAGCTTGGCTGGAATCGCTCGTTGGAGTATTCCCCGCGAGAGCGGGGATGATCCGGCGACGAAGAAGACGGCGTGGGAGACTGAGGCGTATTCCCCGCGAGAGCGGGGATGATCCCGCTTGGCGGTGCGTAAGCTCTCCGCCTAACTCGTATTCCCCGCGAGAGCGGGGATGATCCGGAGGATCGGTGAACATTAGTGCACTGCAGGCCGTATTCCCCGTGAGAGCGGGGATGATCCCTCAACCACCACGCCGCAGCAGGCAACGAGTCGGTATTCCCCGCGAGAGCGAAAATAATCCCTATACTGGAGAATTATCTCAGCTCTCTCGAGTTTTTGCGGGAATCTGGTTATTTATCCAGCTGGAGGGGGAATCGAATAGAGGGTAGAGGCGGCTCGTGATTTAGCAGACCTCGTCTCCGGCGTCCGATTTCGATTGGCGAAATATCGGGAAGATTTTCTGTGAGTCGGGGTGTTCGTGAGATTACTTATAGTCATTTGAATCCCTATCCAGGTGGAGTTGGTGATGGCTGCAAAATGTCTCGCAGGGGTTAAGTTGAATCTGTTTAAATGTTTGCTGGCTGCTATCCGCATCTTGGGTGATTTCCGAAGTTTTTTTGAAAGGTTTTTTTGATGGCTGGTGTCTTTGATGCATGTCGATTATAAATCGGATGGAGAGGTGGCGGGAGTTGGGTGCTGAACTCGCGGGTTATTTGTTATCCGATAGCATCCTCTGTAGTCGGGATTGGTCTCGTCACGTGCTGACGGATGGTTTTAAAGGAGTGCTTGATGTCTGGCTCCCTTGTTGTTCAGCCCACGACCGTTCGGTGGCGGCTGGAACCCACCGCCCCCTTCCGTGTCGAGGATGGCATTCTCGCTGCCCACGGGCTTCGGGGACGCATCCTCGGCACCAAGAAGGAGAACACGGATCTGCGGGAGCAGGGCAGTGGGGTCGAGGCGTTGGCCGGACACCACGACGCTTTCGGTGACGGCCCTCAGCATCGGCATGCCCACTGGCTCTGGCTGCCGACTCTGGGGGCCGGCGGTGAGCTGACGGGGCAGGTGGAGGATCTGGTGCTGTGGGTGCCCGATGGAATACCCGCCGACACGCTTTCCCGGCTGGCCGGGGCGAGGTACTTGCCGCGTTGGAGCAACGCACCCAAGGGGTACCGCTCCGGAGCTGAACTGCACCTGCAGCTGATGGGTCCCGTTGATACGGTGATGTGCGAATACACCAGCGTCGATGCCACCACGTGGGTTTCTGTGACTCCGTTCCTGACCGACCATTTCCCCAAGCAGAACAAACCGCGGGAGAAGTTCGCGCAGAAACTCGTGGAACGTGAACTTGGTTTCCGTCACCCCGGGGGCGCGCCGCCGGTGAGGGTGACACTGCTCGCCGACTGGGAGGACCAGGACGTGGTGAGGTTCCGTCGATACCGCTGGAACGAATCGATGGCGCAACGTCGCCGCGGAATGCTGCTGCAGCTGGACTTCGACGACCCCCTGCCGAAGGGGCCCGGGGAACGTCCGGAGCCTCTGGTGCTTGGATCCCTTTCGCATTTCGGTTTCGGATTGTTCCGTCCGGTGGAGCGATAACCATGTCGGAACAGGGGGAGTACTCGGTGGAACCGCAGCTGGTTCCCGCGAGGATGCTGAACGAGTTGGTGTACTGCCAGCGGCTGTTTCACCTTGAATGGGTGGATGGCCGCTGGGCTCACAGCGACGACACGGTCCAGGGCTCGGTGGCCCACGACGCGACGGATCGGCGTTCCGGTCGGATGCCCGCACCCGATGAGGAGGAGAAACCGTTCACCTCGATTCAGGTGGCGTTGTCGGATCCGGACCTCGGGGTGACGGCTGTCATCGACCGGGTGGATCACGAAGACGGATCGTCGAGTCCTGTGGACATGAAGAAGGGATCCGGCCCCAGCGATGGCGGAATGTGGCCCGCCGACCGGGTGCAGGTTTTGACTCAGGCGGTGCTGCTGCGACGTGCCGGGTATTCGGTGAACCGCGCCGAGATTTCCTATCTGGGATCGCATCACAGGGCCTCGATCGATGTGGGACCGGACGCGGAGACGGAGGTGCGGGAGCTGGTGGCGTTGGCACGGAAGGTGGCCGCGCAGGAACTTCCGCCCCCGCCGTTGCTGAACGATCCGCGCTGTTCTCGTTGCTCACTGGCACCGCTGTGCATGCCCGATGAAACGAACTATCTGCTCGAACGTTCCAGTGCGCAGCCGCGTCGGATCATCGTCAAAAATCCTGACACCAGACCTGTTTATGTGAACATGCAGGGGGCGTCGGTGAAGGTTTCCGGTGGTCGACTGCTGGTGGCGGTCAAGGGCGAGACGGTGACCGAGCGTCGACTCCTTGACGTTTCCCAGCTGTGTGTGGTGGGAAACGCGCAGATCACCACCCAGGCGCTCAAAGTGTTGTGGCGCAGGGGTGTGGGGCTGCATCAGCCCCGCTACGGCAGACCTGCCCTCGCCCTCGACCTGGCCGAGGAGTTCCGCGCTCTCGTGGCGGAATCTGTGGCGTTGCAGTGTTTCAACAACGGCGAAATCAACGAGAAAAGCTTCAAGCGGGGACATCTCGGGGTGGTTCTGACCGCGGACGGACGACGCTCCGTCATCCAGGCGCACGAACGTCGCCTCGATATGGAGCTGAAACATCCGCTGTTCGGGTATCAGGTGTCCTATCGGAGGGTGCTGGATCTCCAGGCGCGGGTGCTGGCGGCTTCCTTCACGGGAGAATTGGACTCCTACACCCCATTGATGACGAGGTGACTCATGGCTCGACGACGATATCTCATCTCCTACGACGTATCGGATCCCACACGGCTGCGAGCCACCTTCAAGCTCATGAAGGGCTACGGGAAGTGGCTTCAGTATTCGGTGTTCGTGTGTGACCTGAGCAAAGCGGAACTCGCGATGTGGGAACGGGACATCCGCGATGTGATCGCACTCGCCTGCGACTCGGTGGTGGTGATCGACCTCGGTGCACCGCAAGACGCCGACATCCGTATGCTTGGGGTACCGCGTAGATTGCCCGACGAGGGACCCGTGGTGGTGTGAGCCGCTGCGAGACCTGTGGTCGTGTCGTCTCCCCCAGGGAGCGCTCGCAGGGGTTTGACCAGGTGTTTTACCCCGTGACAACTCAACAGAGTGTTGTTGCGGGGGACTGTGGTGCGGAGCGCTCGCAGACGCTGGTAAAGTTGCTTGTCAGGACCGCCTTCCGAGGCGAGCCAATTGTTCCGGTCTTTCAGGCCGGACTTCATTGAGACCGCCCGGTGAGTACACGATGTAGCGGCCGGGCAGGGAAAATTGTTCCGGTCTTTCAGGCCGGACTTCATTGAGACAGGTCGAGCAGGATCTTCGAGGCCTCGGCGCAGGTAATTGTTCCGGTCTTTCAGGCCGGACTTCATTGAGACAATCCCATGGCATACCTGCGTCCTGGGCATGAGCCGAATTGTTCCGGTCTTTCAGGCCGGACTTCATTGAGACTCGCATCCCGTGACATCTTCCAGAACCGCATGACCGAGATTGTTCCGGTCTTTCAGGCCGGACTTCATTGAGACCAGTACACCAGTGAAGACCGCCCACGGATCGATGGGGGATTGTTCCGGTCTTTCAGGCCGGACTTCATTGAGACCAGCAGCGCGCTCTCGTCGGATGGTATGCCGATGGAATTGTTCCGGTCTTTCAGGCCGGACTTCATTGAGACTAGCGGTTGCATCCAAAAATGGGCGCAACACGGACATTGTTCCGGTCTTTCAGGCCGGACTTCATTGAGACCACCGTCGCCCTTCCCAAGGGCGGGAGCGCGAAAACCAATTGTTCCGGTCTTTCAGGCCGGACTTCATTGAGACTTGCCGGTCGCGTCACGCATGGGGCAAACCGGGTGGACATTGTTCCGGTCTTTCAGGCCGGACTTCATTGATAGCCCGATCAGTGCGGCACGTTGATCGGCGGGAAGGGTGATTGTTCCGGTCTTTTGGGTCGGTGTTTATGGCTAATGTGATGGCAAGCTTGGGCGGCTGTTTCTCGGCGTTGGTTATTGTTTTCGCGGATGAGGGAGGTCGCTCTGGGGTGGGATGGTTTCGACACGGTCTGCTTGCTTCGCTCGCGGGCCGGCTCACCCGGTGTTTTGCGGGTTTTGTGATTGGGTCGGGTTGATCGGGGCGTGGTAAGAATGCCTGGCCCATTTCCCACGAAGACGTCTCCTCCGAAGGCAATCCCGCACGTGGGATTGCCTTCGGAGGCTCCTGCGACCTTCTATGCGTGCAGGTGTTCCTTGTGTCTCGCTGCGACCTCTTCTGATTCCAGCTGTAGGGTGCAGTGCTCGATACGGATTTCGTGATGCGCTATCAGGCATTCCTGGATTTCGGCGAGGATCTCCTGTGAGTGCCCGTCGGTGAAACATTCGTCGGCGAGGACCACATGGGCCGTCAGGACCGGAAGCTCGGTGGAGACGATGGAGGCGTGGAGGTCGTGGACCCCCTTGACGTGAGGCCTTTCCATCAGGTGCTGCCTCACCTTGGTCAGGTCCAGTTCGGTGGGGGTGGCCTCCAGCAGGATCGATCCCGACTCCCGCAGCAGTTTCAGGGCGCGCGGCACTATCAGCGCGGCCACGAGAAGCCCGGCGACGGTGTCGGCGCGGGTCCATCCGGTCAGGGCGATCACCACGGCGGAGACGATCACTGCCACTGACCCGAGGGCGTCGTTCAACACCTCCAGGAAAGCGGCGCGCATGTTCAGGTTGCTGTCCTTGCCGCCCAGCAGCACGAACAGCGACGCGACGTTGCCGAGCAGGCCGATCACACCGATGACGGCCACCCCGCCCGCCTCCACCTCCGGAGGGGCGAGCAGGCGAAGCACGCCCTCGTAGATGGCATATCCGCCGACACACAGCAGAATCGCGGATTGCGCCCCCGCGGACAACACCTCCGCGCGCTGCCATCCCCACGTGTGACGCTCCGAGGGGGGACGTTTCATCAACGTCGCCGCGACGAGCGCCACCACCAGACCGACGGAGTCGGTCAGCATGTGCCCGGCATCGACGAGCAGCGCCAGGCTGTCGGTCACGATCGCGCCTACCACCTCGGCGGCGAAGATCACCCCGGTGATCCCCAGCGCGATCCCGAGGCGGGTCCGGTTCGTCGAGCCGTGTGCGTGGTTGTGGCTGTGCCCATGCCCGTGGGAGTTGCCGTGACTGTCGTGCCCGTGGGCTGTGCCGTCGTGCTTGTCGTGGGTCTCGGTGTGGTGCTCGCTCATGGTGCGTCGACTTCCGGTTCGCAGATGACGGGGACCTCACCGGTTGCGACCAGGAGGTCGTCGGCGGCTGCCAGGAGGTTCGTGGTCAGTTCTGGTTCGGCCAAGGAATAGAAAGTGGCACGGCCCCTCACCCGCGCGGTCAGCAGTCCGCTGTCCCGCAGCCCCCGGACGTGGGCCGACACCGTGGACTGCGCCAGCCCCAGGTGCCCGACGAGGTCGGCCACCCGGTGCTCCGACAGCATCAGGTGCTTGACGATGGCCAGCCTGTTCGGGTCAGCGAGGGACCGGAACAGCGTCGCTGCCATCTCGGTGTCGGAAGTTTCCGTCTCTTTCATCGTCATGAGACGATGATAACGGTTTGCGACGATGATGCCAAGGGGTTTTGGCGACGAAATCTGCCGTGTACCCTCCAACGAGTAAGCCTAACCTTGGCCAGACGGAGAACGACATGCCAAACCCCTGGGAGATCTACGACGCCCTGATCGACGCGATCCCGGAGGAGGTGACCCTGACCACGGTGAACGTCGGCGCCCAGTGGACCCGGGTGATCAACTCGGCCGGCGGGATCGGCATGGCGTGGACCATGAACGTCAAGACCCGTCCCGACATCTTCCCCGGGGTCACCCTCGACGGCATCCCGCTGCGCGAGGCCGCGGGCCTGATCCGCAGCTGGAACCTGGCCGAAGCCTCCATCGGGCAGGCCGCCATCAACTCCTGGCACAGCCGCCCGGAAACCGCCGAGGCGAACGGTTTCGTCCCCACCGGGCAGGGCATCAACTGGGGCATGGTCTTCGACCCCTACGCCACCGATGTCGCGGGCAAGAAGGTAGCGGTGGTCGGGCATTTCCCCTTCGCCCAGAAGGCCCTCGAGGCGGCGGGGGAATACATCTGCCTGGAACGCAACCCGCAGCCCGGCGACTACCCCGACTCCGCCTGCG
>ERZ773043.1845-NODE-1845-length-11626-cov-25.015988_pt1 | contig 11626 bp, 9 predicted proteins | sample MGYA00580636_ERZ773043 | MGnify/ENA primary metagenome ERZ773043 (study PRJEB29015, sample SAMEA2737992) | human oral metagenome | biome: human oral; feature: human-associated habitat; material: dental | place: China | collected 2065 ... | reverse complement strand
GGGGGGCGGCGGGCCCCGCCTCATGGACGCCCGCGAGCTGCCCGAGGACACCGCCTCGGAGGAGTTCGCCCGCGCCATCGCCTCCCACGACGTGTTCGGGCGGGTCACGCCCGAACAGAAGCGCGCCATGGTGGGCGCCCTGCAGGGCAGGGGGCACTGCGTGGCCATGACGGGCGACGGGGTCAACGACGCCCTGGCCCTGAAGGACGCGGACCTGGGGATCGCCATGGGCAACGGCTCCCAGGCCACGAAGGCCATCGCGCAGATCGTCCTGGTGGACTCGAAGTTCTCCGTGCTGCCCGGCGTGGTCGCCGAGGGCCGCCGCATCATCGCGAACATGGAGCGGGTGTCCAGCCTCTTCCTGGCGAAGACCACCTACGCGGCGATCCTGGTGATCATCACGGCCCTGGTCGGGTGGCGCTACCCGTTCCTGCCCCGCCAGTTCAGCTACATCGACTCCCTCACCATCGGCATTCCCGCGTTCTTCCTGGCGCTGTGGCCCAACCGCCGCCGCTACGTGCCGGGCTTCCTGCGCCGCACCCTGTCACTGGCGATGCCCACGGGCGCCGTCCTGGCCGCCGCCGCGCTCACCGCCTTCGGCATCGTGGAGGGCCCGCCGTCCTCGCGCGAGTCCACTGCGGCGATCCTGGCGCTCATGGTGGGCGCGATCTGGCTGCTCGTCATCACGTCCAGGCCCCTGACCCCCGTCAAGTGCGCGCTGCTGACGGCCGTCGCCGTCGCCACCGTCGGGGGGGTCGCCCTAGCACCCGTGCGGGACTTCTTCCAGATGGTGTGGCCGACGCCGTGGGAGTGGGCGGTCATCGTCGGCGTGGGCCTGTGCGCGGGCGCGCTCATCGAGGCAGGGCAGAGGATCTTCTACCGGACCGCCTACAGGCGCTCCCTGGAGGAGGGCGGAGCGGCGGCCCAGGACTGACCCGGTGATTTGAACAGGATATGTGATTATCCTGTAATTCATCGCACTTTCAAAGTGGGGAAAGGGCCACGGACCGCCAGGGACGGTTTCGCAGTCCTTCTGGACGCCGTTGGCGCCGAGTTGCAGGAGTGCCGGACAGTACAATAAGGCGTTGGACGACATCTGCCGTGTCATCGCGGGGGCGAAGTAATGAGAGCCATATGGTTGCGCGCTCTGGCTGTCGTGTGGTGCGCGTGCGTGGCGGTGGCCGTGTGCGGGTGCGGGCGGGGCACGGATGTCTTCGGCAGGCCGAATCCGTTGCTGCCCTTCGACAGGAGGGCCCCCATCGGGGTGTACTTGTCGGATACGGAGCCGCTGATCGAGCGTTTCGTCGACGCCCTGGCCAAGCAGAACGGAGGAGCCCTCGGATACGACGGTTCTGCGTATTTCAACGGGTGCGGGGAGACGGGGGACGAGCACGGGATACGGGTGAGGAGCCCGGGTTTGAAGATCCTGATGACGGATGCGATGGATCTGCGGGCACTGTCGGAGCAGATCCTCGAGCCCGCCGGGTTCACGCTCCCCGACACCTTCGCGCCCGATGAGGAGCGCAGCCTGGTGTGGGGCGAGGACCGCAACGGGACCCTGCTGAGCGTCTACTACGTGCCCGGCCAGATGGTGCGCTTCCACTACCATTCGGGGTGCGTGCCCTTCGGGGACATGAGCGAGGACGACCTCAAAACGAGGGTCTACGGGCGCGACCTGACCCAGACCTTCCCCGACCTGGTGCTCTACCAGTCCTTCGACGCCGACGGCAACCCCCAGGGCCCACCCGACCAGCAATCCGGAACCACCGCCCAACCCCCCCAATCCGGGGGCGGCCAGTAGCGGGCACGGACCGGCCGCGACCGGAGCCTGGGCCCGTACCAGCCCCATGGACCGGCGGAACGGCCCGCGCCCGCCGCAGGATCAGAAGTGGCGGATCACCGGGTTCCACTCGCGGACGGTGCGCGAGGACACGACCCCCGCCTCGTGGAACGGGTCCGCGTCCAGCATGGCGAGCACGTCGGCCTCGGCGTCCGCCTTGAGGATGAGGAGCGCGCCGGGCGCGTCCCCCGACAAGGGGCCCGACCCCAGGTTCTTCCCCTCGTCCCGCAGCGCCCCCAGGTAGGCGCGGTGCCGGGGGCGCACCTGGTCCATGAGTTCGGTCTTCGAGGGGTCGTACACGTATTCGACTGCGAAATATGCCATGCCCCCACCGTAGCGCTCATCCCGGGATTTGCCCAGGGCCCCGCTAGGATCGTAGGGTGCATGACCAACTAGTGATCCAGGGCGCCCGCGAGCACAACCTCAAGGATGTGAGCCTGACCCTGCCCAGGGACGCGATGATCGTCTTCACGGGCCTGTCCGGCTCGGGCAAGTCCTCCCTGGCCTTCGACACGATCTTCGCCGAGGGACAGCGGCGCTACGTGGAGTCCCTGTCCTCCTACGCCCGCCAGTTCCTGGGGCAGATGGACAAGCCCGACGTCGACTTCATCGAGGGACTATCCCCGGCGGTGTCCATCGACCAGAAGTCCACGTCCCGCAACCCCCGTTCCACGGTCGGCACCATCACCGAGATCCACGACTACCTGCGCCTGCTGTACGCGCGCGCCGGGATCGCCCACTGCCCCCAGTGCGGGGCACGCATCCAAGCGCAGACGCCCCAGCAGATCGTCGACCGGGTGCGCACCATGGACGACGGCACCCGTTTCCAAGTGCTCTCGCCAGTCGTGCGCGGCCGCAAGGGCGAGTACCAGGACCTGCTCGACGAGCTCAAAGCCGACGGCTACACGCGCGCCATCATCGACGGCGAGGCCGTGCGCCTGGAGAACGCGCCGAAACTGGAGAAGAAGCTCAAGCACACCATCGAGGTCGTCGTGGACCGCCTCGTCGTGCGCAGCGGAATCCGCCAGCGCCTCACCGACTCGGTGGAAACTGCCCTGCGCCTGTCCGACGGCCTCGTCGTCATCGACTGCGTGGACCTCGACGAGGCGGACCCCGCGCGGCGCCGCCGCTTCTCCGAGAAGCGCGCCTGCCCCAACGACCACCCCCTGTCCCTGGACGAGATCGAGCCCCGCACCTTCTCCTTCAACGCCCCCTACGGCGCGTGCCCCGACTGCACGGGCCTGGGCTTCCGCAACGAGGTCGACCCCGAACTGGTGGTCCCCGACGAGGAGCTGTCCCTGGCCGAGGGCGCCGTCGGCGTGTGGAGCACCAACTTCAAGTACCACAAGCGGCTGCTGGAGTCGTTGGCGGCCGAGCTCGGCTTCGACATGTCCACGCCGTGGAAGGACCTGCCCAAGAAGGCCAAGGACGCCGTCCTGTACGGCAAGGACTACGAGGTCCAGGTGAAGTTCCGCAACCGGTGGGGGAGGGAGCGCTCCTACACGACCGGATTCGAGGGGGCGGTCGCCTACATCGAGCGGAAGAAGGAGGAGACCGAGTCGGAGTGGGTGACCGAGAAGCTCGACGGCTACATGCGCCAGGTCCCCTGCCCCTCGTGCCACGGAGCGCGCCTGAAGCCCGAGGTCCTGGCCGTCACCGTGGGCGGCCTGTCCATCGCGCAGCTGTCCGACCTGTCCATCGCCGACGCCCGCGCCCACCTGGCGGACCTGGAGCTGGAGGACCGCTCCGCCTCGATCGCCGCGCCCATCCTCACAGAGATCGCCGCCCGCCTCGACTTCCTGGTGGACGTGGGCCTGACCTACTTGACGCTGTCGCGCGCCGCCGGCACCCTGTCGGGCGGCGAGGCGCAGCGCATCCGCCTGGCCACGCAGATCGGGTCGGGCCTGGTGGGCGTCCTCTACGTCCTCGACGAGCCCTCCATCGGCCTGCACCAGCGCGACAACCGCAAGCTCATCGCCACCTTGGAGCGGCTGAGGGACCTGGGGAACACGCTGATCGTCGTCGAGCACGACGAGGAGACGATGGAGGCCGCGGACTGGATCGTCGACATCGGCCCCGGCGCGGGCGAGACCGGCGGATGGGTGGTCCACTCGGGCACCATGGACTCGCTGCTGGTCAACAAGAAGTCCCTCACAGGCCAGTACCTGTCCGGCAGGCGCGCCATCGCCCTGCCCGCGGCCAGGCGCTCCATCGACCGCAGGCGCCTCATCACCGTCAAGGGCGCCCGGGAAAACAACCTGCGCGGCATCGACGTGTCCTTCCCCATCGGCGTGTTCACGGCGGTCACGGGCGTGTCCGGCTCCGGCAAATCCACGCTGGTCAACCAGATCCTCTACCGGTCCCTGGCGGCCCGCCTCAACGGCGCGCGCACCATCCCGGGGCGTCACCGCACCATTTCGGGCATCAGCGGCCTCGACAAGGTCGTCCACGTCGACCAGTCGCCCATCGGCCGCACGCCCCGCTCCAATCCCGCCACCTACACGGGCGTGTGGGACCAGATCCGCAAGCTCTTCGCCGAGACGCAGGAGGCGAAGGTCCGCGGCTACGGGCCCGGGCGCTTCTCCTTCAACGTCAAGGGCGGGCGCTGCGAGTCCTGCAAGGGCGACGGCACCCTGAAGATCGAGATGAACTTCCTGCCCGACGTGTACGTGCCGTGCGAGGTGTGCCACGGCGCACGCTACAACCGGGAGACCCTGGAGGTGGAGTACAAGGGCAAGACGGTGGCCGACGTGCTCTCCATGTCGGTGGCCGAGGCCGCCGAGTTCTTCGCGCCCATCTCGCGCATCGCCCGCCATCTCAACACCCTGGTCGAGGTGGGGCTCGGATACGTGAGGCTGGGCCAGTCCGCCACGACCCTGTCCGGCGGCGAGGCCCAGCGCGTCAAGCTCGCCTCCGAGCTGCAGCGCCGCTCCACGGGCCGCACCGTCTACGTGCTGGACGAGCCGACCACGGGCCTGCACTCCGAGGACATCCGCAAGCTCCTGCTGGTCCTGCAGTCCCTGGCCGACAAGGGCAACACCGTCATCGTCATCGAGCACAACCTGGACGTCATCAAGAGCGCGGACTGGGTCATCGACATGGGCCCCGAGGGCGGCTCCGGCGGCGGCCAAGTGGTGGCCGAGGGCACCCCCGAGCAGGTGAGCGAGGTCCCCGAGTCCCACACGGGCCGCTTCCTGGTGGACGTGCTGCGCAAGGGCAGGGTCCGCCAGATCGCAGAAGGGGCGTAAGACGCAGGGGAAGCGCCATATAGGTGTATAATATGACGTATGACATCAAAATACCGGAGGCTCGTACGAGCCTATGCGACAAAAGTCCTTGGAATCTATGATCACCGTGTCAGTTTCGTGGATGATGAGCCTTATATTATATTGTACGGCGAGAACGGGGTCGGGAAAACTAAGTTCCTCGAGCTAATATATGCGTGCGCGAATCTTGAGTGGCGGTTGCAGGTGGCTATTCCATTCGAAAGTGTTCACTTATACTTCGATGACGAGACAGAACTTCGTGCAGATAGAAGTCCCACAGCGAATGATGAAATATTCGACTATAGAATCACTTACAGTCTGCTTAAGGGAGGCCGTCTCCTGTGCGAGTGGAGTCCGGTTCTAGATCCGATATACGAACGATACATACTGCGTTATGGATTACGATCGATTGGGCATAACGAATGGGTAGATGATGAAGGGGATGTCATCAATGATGATGAAATTTTCATGAGAACAAGCCCTCGCAGAAGGGGAGCGATTAGCAAAACTTCTGAAGAAGTGCCTGATATGTTCAGGAGCTTTTCTGAGGAGTTTCGATGCGCATTTGTTAACGTTCAACGACTGAGATCGCACGAGTCCAGTCACCGTCAGTATTTCGACGAAAGTCGCGCGCGAGTTAGAAACCACAATTCGAGAATCGAAGATATTGCAAGTGTTATACGACGTTGCCTGAACGAAGCGCAGACAGAAAATTCCAAAATTTCTCAAGAGCTTGATCGCTCGTTCCCCAAACGTGTGTTAGAAGATGCAGAATCGCATCATGAGTACGATCAACGCAAGCTGCAGGACGCGTACGAGTCGTATAATCAAATTAGGAGGCGGATCGGCAAGATATTTGAAATGAAAGAGGATCAATCATTAAGCCTTCCTCTCGGCGAATTAGCAGATTGGCAGTTGACGCTTCTGAGTCTGTATATTGAAGACACGGAAAGGAAACTAGCTCCACTCGTCGACATTCTTAAACGGGTAGAACTTCTTGAGGATCTTATAAATCGACGGTTTAGTGGAAAACAATTAAAAGCAACAGACGAAGACGGTCTGGTTGTAAGGCTTGAGAATTCCAATCAGACAATTAGGCTTGATCGCCTGTCATCTGGCGAACAGCATGAAATTGTAATGTTCGCTGAGTTGTTGTTTGGCGCCGAGGATGGAGTTCTAGTATTGATAGACGAACCTGAGATCTCTTTGCACATAGCATGGCAACTTCACTACGTTGACGACCTGAAGAAGGTGGCAGAACTTACAAATAGTAGGTTTATTCTCGCCACACATTCGCCACAAATTATCAACGAGGACTGGGATCATGCCGTTCGACTGGGCAATGGGCATTTGAGCGCATGAAAGAGCATATTACCGAATCGTCGCGTATCGTCCAGTTGCGCATGTTGTTAGATAGGAACAAAGCGGCAGTTCTTGTTGTTGAGGGGCAGGAAGATAAGAAACTCATTGAGTCTAGGCTTGAACACGGCTTAGAAATCATGTGTGCAGGTGGGCGAAACGCTGTGCTTGACGCTGCGCGCACACTTAAGGGAGACAGTGTTTTCAGGAATGTTCGATACTTGATTGACTCCGATTTTGACCGATTCCATAATGAACGGTATGATCATTCGAATAAGAACGATCCATATCCCTCGGGCGTATTTTCTACTGGTGAGCATGATTTGTGGATGGAGTGCATCAAGGCAGATAATCAGCTACTCGAGCGGGCAATGAGTGGATATGTGGAGAAGATGCGCGATGCTCGATCTCTTGTTTCGAAGGCGCTAGGTTTCGCTCGGCGCATTTCCGGGCTGAAACTGGCTGCTGATCTACTTGGGTATAAACTTGAATATAAGTCTTGCAACAACACGGATTTAACAAAAGGTTCGTGTGATTATGATCTTCTTGTAGATTTTTTTCTCAAACAGAATAAGGGGGGCGAGGTGGACAGGTCTTGCTGGATCGAGGTCGCCAAACAAATTGTGGATAGACTAGGTAGTCTGTACACGAATTCCACAGGCGATCATTTACTGTTTCTACTACTTGCTTCATTATGTGGTGACAAACGGAGAGCGGGGGAGCGCGACATTCGCAGAAGTGTATATTCCGCTTTGGATGTCGGTTCCATTCTGCGCATTCGGTGCATACAAGAGATTAATTATTGGTGCGAAGAAGCTGGTGTGCAAGGTTTGCGTCCGTATGGCACATAGTTACTCTAGTGACGTACGGACGTTTTCGGCAGTTTGGGGTTTCAAGGGGCGGCCATGTTCAGTGCGCCCAGGGCCAAGTCGGTGCATGGCGAGAAGTCCCGTGTCAACCCAGGATCCTGCACGAGCACACGTTGGTGCGAAGAAAGGCATGGACCCAGCCGACCTGCACGCGCGCGTAGGGATGTCGGCGACTCACAACTCGGTGAGACCACGGGTGACGAAACAGCAGTTGACAATATTCACGGGACAAGTGTGCCGTGGTGCCGAGAGACAGTGCGCAGCACGCGGCGCTGATTCAAGATGCGAATGCGCCGCATCAACGTTCAATGGTGCAGCGCCCGACACGACCAACGCTCACCTCCCGGTGGTTGACGAAGACACGCATCTTACGCACGCCGAACACACAGTAGTTCTCCTCCCAAACGCGGCGTTTCCTGGTGGACGTGCTGCGCAAGGGCAGGGGCCGCCGGATCACAGAAGGGGCGTAGTCTAGAATTTGAGGGGGCGACCCGGCCGCCGTTGATGAGAGGAGCGAGGACGCCATGATTGACATCGTCGGAGTGCTGGGCTCCCTGTTCCCGGTCCTCAACAGCTACCCGTGGGCCATGGCCGCACTGATCGGGACGGTCGCCATCGCCGCGGCCACGTGGCTGGCGCCCCGTATCATCGTCGCCACGGAGAGCCTGATCAACATCAGGAGCCACCTCAAGGATCCGGATGATTGGGCGAGCGAGGACTCCTTCCTGTTCCTGCGGACGAGCGATCCCGCGCTGTGGAGGCAGAACCTCGTCTTCAACAGGCTCCCCCTCGACTACGTCCACTCCCGGCGGCTGAACGTCCGGATCAGCCAGAAGGAGTTCTCCTACTGGAACCTGCTGCCGGTCCTGGGGGTATGGGCGGCGCTGGCGCTTTCGGATCGTCTGCTATCGGCGGGGTCTGGATCAGAGTCGCCCGCGCAGTCGGATCCGACCCCTGTAGCACAAGTGGTGAGGCTCCTGAATCTGAGCGCGGTGCTCGCGATGTGCGCAGCATTCATCGTCATGTATATGAGCAGGCTCACTGAGAGTGAGGGGACCAGGAGGAAGAACGCCCTTCAGAAGTGCATGCGGGATCTGGGTTTCGATGCTGGTTTGTCCGCGTTCGTGGTGAAATGCTGGTACCATTTCGCGATCGAGCACCGCGATCCGCCAATAGCGCTCGATGAACGGAGGCAGAGGACGCGAACCGGCGTTCTGCTCTCTTTCCGGGTCGAGCACCGCGACGATGACAGCGTTGCGCTCAAGGACGAGTACGTGAGCGCTATGAACGACCGTCGGCTAGTGAAGTGTCCGACGTGCGGTAAGCGGGTGTGGTCGTACTCGCGATCATGGTTGTGGCTCAAGTGGCTGCGATGGTCGAAGGGGAGCATGAGGAACAGCGGGAACTGGACCGAGCGGGATGTCACACTCGCCCTGGGGGCGCTGTCCCACTTGTTCAGTGCTCAGAACGTGGAGAAGTATCTGCGTTGCCGCGAGTCGCGCCTCGAACGCGGCGGCTCGGTCGAAGCGGGCGCGGGCGGCCCGGAAGGAGCTGGCGATGATGGTGCTGCTGGGAACGGGTGGTTCAGCAGGGCCCTGAGGAGGCAGCGGCAGCGCCGACAACCCCAGTCACGGTGATGCACCGTTCGACTGCCCCTCCTCCAGTGCTCGGAGAAGGGCAGGATAGCCCGAGCCGCGTTCGGCTGGTCGGGCTGCCCCAGTCCGCCATTGCACAGCGACCTCGATCATCCAGCAGACTCCGACCCTATACCAGCTTCTGCCATACTCAAACGGCGAAGGGCCAATTTTCTATCGGAAAGTAGGCCGACAGGAACGGCATTAGGTCGGCTGTGGCCCCTGGTGGAGTTTTGTATCGGATACCAGCATGGTCCGACCCGTGTCAGGTTATCCAGGATCCGCTGGCCGGAGTTTTGCATTGAAAAGCGGAGCCGACCAGAGCGGTGTGCGGTTCGTTTTGCAAGCGAAGCGGAGTTTTCAAAGTGACGGTATCCCTGCGAAAGTGGAGGCATCGCTGCGAAAACGCGTCCCGCCTCGTCGGCATAGTGCCCCCGGGCGCCACGAGCCGCATTGGGGTAGGAAACCAACCATTGGGGTAGGGCGTGCGCTGGCGGCACGGGAGCGGAGGAAGGCATTGGGGCAGGAAACCACCCATTGGGGCAGGTTAATAACCTGCCCCAATGCACCGTTGCATACCCCAATGCTCGCCCGCGCCCGGCCATCGCGCGACCATTGTGGTGATGTACCCCGACCCGCACCTGACTGAGGGCATACGGCAGCGGCGCGTCCGCCTCGCCCCCGACTACCGGGCGGACAGTTCGACAGCACCCCTCCCGCACCCGACGATCAGGCGGACAGTCCGGCAGGGCGCGCGCTGGCGGCACGGAAGCGGAGGGAGGCATTGGGGCAGGAAAGCACCCATTGGGGCAGGTTATTAACCTGCCCCAATGCACCGTTTCCTACCCCAATGCTCGCCCGCGCCGGGCCCGGGCGCCTCAGCTGTCGGGGTCGGCGTCGATGGCGCCCTGGACGTCCTCGAAGAGCAGGTTGGAGATCTCGACCTGGACCATCTCGACCTTCGGCACGTCGTGCAGCAGCAGCGGGTCGTCGGAGGAGGTCTGCAGGGCCAAGGTGCCGCATCCGAAGAAGCGGTCACTGAAGTCCTTCACCAGCTGCACGTCCGAGATGCGGGTGAGCGGCAGGTCGTGGCCGGTGCGCCGGAAGACTCCCCGGCGGGTGATGACCCGTTTCGTGGTCACGGTGTACGTGTGCATGTACCACAGCAGCCACGGGATGAAAAGCAGGGGGAAGCTCACGACCAGGACCAGCGCCCACAGCGCGATGGCCGCCCAGGGCTGCCAGTCGGCGGGGATGAAGACCGTGCCCGCCGCGGCCGCCGCGATCAGGAGGAGCCAGGCGATGATCCTCCACAGGAGGACCTTGATGTGGGTGTGCATGTGCCGGACCACGACCTCGTCGCGGCTCAGGACCTTCTTCGACAGTGCCATGCCCCCATCATGCCAGTTCGGCGCCTGTGGCGCGTTCCAAAGGGATTCCCACAGTTCCCCGGTCTTTCGTAATCAAATCGTGACCTTCTGGAAAGGGCAGTCGTCGTTCCAGATCAACAGCGATTATTCGGCATCCTTGCCTGGCTTTTAACCTGGTCAGAGGGGGTGCTCCGAATTGCGGCAACGGCCTCGGGGTGTCATGGGACACGCTAAACTGTAACGGTAGGTCGAAGTCGTCAACGGGGATGGTTTCGACCTGACACCCCCATCCGCTCGCGCGGGGACGGCCTCAGCGCTTCTCCCCGCGCGAGCGGCCCAGCCCCCGGCCCTCGATCCAGTACGCCTGCGCGTGGAGGCGCCCCTTCGCCAGCCCCCATTCCTTCAAGCGGGGTTTGAGCGCCCTGAGGGAGCGGAACTCCGGCGTTGCCCACGCGTACCACCCCCGGTAGTCGCCAGGATCGACGGCGCGCGCCAGTGACTCCGGGCCCTCGCGGGGCACCCAGCGCACGTCGAGGCGGGGGTGGGAGGCGAAGGGCAGATCACGGTCGGAGCCCGAGTGCTCCTCCAAGTACACGCGGACGGGTACATGGGCGGGCACCTCGGCCACCAGCGACCGGATCGCGGGCACCGAGGCGGCGTCCCCGATCATGAGGTAGCCCTCCGGCTGGTCCTGCCCGGCGAAGGAGACGTCCGTGGACCCCATGCTCATCGCGCCGATGCGGTCGCCCGCCTCCGCCCTGGCCGCCCATGAGGAGGCGGGGCCCGACGGTTCGTGCTGCACGAAGTCGATGGTGATCGTCCCCGCGTGCGCGTCGTGGGCGGCGACCGTGTAGCCCCGCTGGTGCTCGACATCGGGGCGCCCGGGATCGGGGACCCACAGGCGCAGCCACGAGGCGGCGGAGAGGGGGACTGCGCCCACGAGCTCGGGGGCGGAGAAGACGACGCGGGCGCACGAGCTGGTGAGGGCGCCCCGCTCCACGACCGTCAGAGGGTACTCCCTCGCGCGGAGGACCTTGAGGACAGCGCCCTGGAACCCTCGTTTCGCCATATACCGAGCCTCACAATCATCACGGGTGCGCGCACGTGATGAAGGATACCCCACTCGGTGCGGGCGGCGCCTAGCGCAGTCCCGCCACCTCGTTGAGCACCTGGCGTATCGGCACGGGCAACGGCGCCTCCCGCTCGAGGACCGCATCGAGCTGGCGGGCCGTGCGCGGGCCGATGACGGCGCTGGACACGCCCGGGTGCCCGCTCGCCCACGCGCACG
>ERZ773043.1844-NODE-1844-length-11628-cov-15.647196_pt1 | contig 11628 bp, 12 predicted proteins | sample MGYA00580636_ERZ773043 | MGnify/ENA primary metagenome ERZ773043 (study PRJEB29015, sample SAMEA2737992) | human oral metagenome | biome: human oral; feature: human-associated habitat; material: dental | place: China | collected 2065 ... | reverse complement strand
TAACAGTACTGCGAGTATGATTGAAATAGGGAGTGTTTCTGTTAATTATTGCTGTATAATTGTTTATGTTGCCAACTCCCCTACGATACACTACACTGGGATATGCAACCTAAAACTCATCCTTGATCTTATTATCTAAAAAATCCTTAATATATATAAGCGCCGCACCTATAGTGATACCGTGCTTTGGCATTTTACTGATATAGATATAATCCCTGTATGCCTCAAAAGGAGTCATAGTCGCTATATGATTATATAATACATCCACATCATCTTGATTAAGATAGGCGGCAAGATACCCCCCGAGTATAAAATCAGTATCATATATAAGATGAATATTATTGATAATAATTGCCAGATCCTCCAAATATTGTTGCCATCTAAGAGCTTCCTTGCTGCCGGACTTTCTTGCATTTTTAAAAAACAAATCAAGACTGTCTTCAAATCCCTCAAGCAAGGCATTAATTGAGCAAAGTGTCTCGGCGCAGCCTTTTTTACCGCAATAACAGTCTCTTTCTCCGGGCTTAAAGACAATATGTTCTATAGTGGCATTATGACCATGCTTGCCGCTTAAAATACTTTTATTAAATATCATAGCAGCTCCCAAGTGGTAGCTAAGCAAAAGATAAAAAGCGTCATTTATCTCAGGAGAGACACAGAGTTCGGAAACTGCCGCAGCGGTGGAATCGTGTATAAAAGTGCAGGAAAAGGGCAGGTGCTTGGAAAAGTTATCTATTTTGAGTCCTGTACAGTCAAGTATCTTACCGTAAGTGGCAGTACTTCCGTCAGGAGATATAAGCCCTTGCAAGGCTATACCGACACCTAATATATGATCATATTTTTCACTTTTTGTAAGTGGAGAAAAACTGTATTCTATCTTGTCAACAAAATCGGTAATATACTTACAAACCGTCTTAAAATACTCCTCATCATTTCTGTAGCTTATTTCATAAACTTCTCTCTTGGTATACTTTTCGTATAAATCAACAGAGACTATTTTTACCTGATTGGCAATAATTTCAACACCGATACTGAGCTTATAATCGGGTACTATAGAGTAGGCGGTAGCCTTTCGCCCTACATAATCACTGTCAAGTTGACCGGATTTTTGTATAAGCCCTGTCTCTTCAAGCTCATTTAATCCGTTTGCCACCGTAGGTCTGCTTAAGTGCAAAGCATAAGAGATATCCTGCTGTGAAGTCGTGCCGGATTGATATATATATTGGTATATGAGATTTATATTATTCTGTCTGATTTGATTTGGTGTAATGCTTTTTTTCATATATTTTTCTCACACTTAATTTTTATTTTGTAAAATCATTTTGCTAAAATACTACTGAATAAGGTTATACCGATATTTAAAATAAATCAATTATGAAAAACTACCAAAAAATCGACTGAAAATTATAATAATATTACATATTTACAATTCTGATTTTAAATGCTAATATGCAAAAGCAATATTATAAACGATTTTACAAATTAAAATAAAAAAATAACTATACAAAATTAAATAATTTTTTAACAAGGAGGTAAGATGGGTATTGTAGAGAAGATGCGTCTGGACGGTAAAAAAGGTTTTGTAACCGGAGCTGCCAGAGGTATAGGTAAGTGTACAGCTACAGCATTTGCAGAAGCGGGAGCGGATGTTGCCATCGTAGATGTCGACTTGGATGTGGCTAAGGAAACCGCAGAGGAGATAGCCAAGGCTACCGGAAGGAAAGTGATAGCACTTAAGTGTGACTGTACCGATGAAAAACAGGTCAATGATATGGTAGCACAGGTAGTATCACAGCTTGGAGGACTTGATTTTTGTCATAACAATGCAGGCATTTGTATCAATGCCCCTGCCGAAGAGATGAGCTACGAACAGTGGTCAAAGGTTATAAATATAAACCTTACCGGGATATTCTTAACAGATATAGCAGCCGGCAAATATATGCTTGAGCATGGTGGAGGCTCTATCATCAATACCGCCTCAATGTCGGGTCATATAGTAAATGTTCCGCAGCCGCAGTGTGCTTATAACGCATCTAAGGCGGGAGTTATACAGCTTACAAAATCACTTGCTATAGAGTGGGCTAAAAGAGGGGTTCGTGTAAACAGCATAAGCCCTGGATATATAGGAACTGAGCTTGTAAACAGTTCAGACTTCCTTGTGCCGCTTATTGAAAAGTGGAATGCTATGGCACCTATGGGAAGGCTTGGAAGACCGGAGGAGTTACAGTCAATCTGCGTATATCTTGCAGGAGATACAAGCAGCTTTACCACAGGTTCCGACTTTATCATAGACGGAGCATTTACCTGCTTCTAGTGTATAGTTCGTAAAATAACAATATAAAAAAAGCATTAGTGAGGACACCTGAAAATAAAGCTGTAGCAGATTGCACCAAAGATTTTTAAGCTGTGCAATCAGGAAAAAGATGCAAGTTATTCTATATGCTTATTTAATAAATAATATATCTTAAAATAGTTTTTAAGAGCCGTTTTTATGGCTATTAAAATAAAGTACATATTTTCAAGGAGGATTATATGAAGAAAAAAATTTTAGGCGCAGTATTAAGCGCAGTACTTGTAATGGGAGCTTTGGCAGGATGCAGCAACTCCTCTTCAACCGGTGATGCAACAACAGCAGCTCAGTCACAGGCAGTTGAAAGCAGCGTGGATGGAAGCAGTGCTGACAGTAGCGCGGCAGAAAGCACAACAGCGGCACAGGCAGGAGATTCAACAGCAAATGTAGACGGAGTTAAGGCTGATGAGGCTTTCTATGCAAAGGCTGACCTTACTTCACTTAAAGGAAAGAAAATAGGAATCACAATACAATCTTTAGAGAATGCTTACTGGGCAGGCGTTATGAAGGCTTTAGGAGAGGTTCTTGAGGCTAACGGTGCAGAGTATACTATAGTAGATTGTAAGGATAACTCAGCTACACAGATAGGACAGGTAGAAAACTTCGTAGCATCAGATTGTGATCTTATAATGATTCATCCTTCAGATGCCAGCGCAGTTGAAGATGTAGCAAAAGATGCACAAAAAGCCGGAATTAAGGTTATGTGTTGGGACGATCCTATGGAGAATACAGACGGAAACTGGATACTTAACAACACAGACTTAGGTATTGCTATAGGAGAGCTTGCAGGTAAGTTTATAGATGAGCATTACAGTGCCGATAAGAAGGCGGAAGTTGCCCTGATCGGTTATCCACAGACAAAGATACTTCTCGAGAGAGGTAACGGAATCAAGGAAGGACTTGAGAAGACTGCAGCAGGTAAGTATACAATAGTAGCAGAGCAGCCGGGACTTAATGCAAATGAGGCTCAGACAGCTATGGAAACTATACTTCAAAAGAATCCTGATTGTAAGGTTGTAACAGGTATAGGCGCAGGCGCTATGATAGGTGCTAACGAAGCATTGATCACAGCTACAGGCGGTACAGTTCCTGAAGACATGGGTGTATTTACAGCAGATGCTACAAAGCAGCAGCTTACTCAGCTCATTGACGGAAAACAGGCTTCAAGAGGTGTTATAGGATTTGAAGGTTCAGATGAAGATACAGCTAAGGCTTGCGCAGCAATGTATGCACTTATATTGGACGGCAAACTTGAGAACAAGAATGTATATCGTCAGGTTGGCCCTATAACAGCTGAAAATGCTGCTAAGGTACTTGAGGGAATGAAATAGTATAAAGTAATTTGAAGATAAGGCTGTCAATAATAGGTTAGGAAAAAGCCGTATAAAACCTGTATATGACAGCCTTAATTGTATATAATCCCCTGAAATACCGGGAATATAGTACTTTAGGAGGTATCGAATGAAAGAAGAATATGTACTGGAACTTGAGAATATAAGAAAAGAATACCCTGGAGTTGTAGCACTTAAAGATGTCACCTTGAGACTTAAAAAAGGAGAAATACTTGCTCTTATAGGAGAAAACGGAGCCGGAAAGTCAACCCTTATAAAGACCTGCTCAGGAGCTGTAGTACCGACATCAGGAAGAATTAAGGTAAACGGTAAAACATTTTCAAGGATGACACCGCAACTTGCAAGCGAGAACGGTATAGCTATAATATATCAGGAATTTAACAATGTAGGAGAGTTGTCCGTAGCAGAAAACTTATTCCTGGGACATCCTATAAAAAAAGGCATAGTAATTGACAAAAAAGCCATGGAAGCCGAGTCTGTAGAGGCATTTAAGCAGCTGAACATAGACATTAACCCGAAAGAACTTATGAAAAACCTTACGGTAGGTTATCAGCAAATGGTGGAAATAGCCAAGGCAATACATCAAAATGCCAATGTACTTATTATGGACGAGCCTTCCGCACCTCTTACAAGCAAGGAAGTTAAGAGTATGTTTGAAGTGGTAAGACTGCTTAAGAGCAAGGGAGTGTCCATTATCTACATATCGCACAGACTTGAGGAAATATTTGCACTGTCGGACAGAATAGAGGTTATAAGAGACGGAGAGTACATAGATACACTTATAACCAAGGATGCCAATGTAGACCAGCTTATAAAACTCATGGTAGGTAGGGAAATGACTCAAGTTTACCCCGAAAGACCGGACTATACAGACCTTTCCGAAACGGTGCTTGAGTTACATGATTTATGCGGAAACGGTGTAAAAAATATAAACTTTAAAGTACACAAGGGAGAAGTACTCGGACTTGGAGGCTTAGTAGGAGCAGGACGAACAGAGACTGCGGAACTGGTATTCGGTGCGGCTGTAAAAACCTCAGGCAAGATCATATTTAAAGGTAAAGAAATAAATCCAAAAAGTCCGAGAGAAGCTATAGACATAGGTATAGCCTTAGTTCCGGAAGATAGAAAACGCCATGGAGCCTTACTTGGAACATCTATAAATCACAATATAAATATGCCTATATATGAAAGAATCTCTAAATTTTCAGTTATCAACACCGCTATAGAAAAGGGAAATTCAGAAAAGTATAAAAAAGAAATGAATATTAAAGCGCCTAATCTTGATCAGCTTGTAAAAAACTTAAGTGGCGGTAATCAGCAAAAGGTAATACTTGCCAAGTGTCTGGCGGCAAATTCGGAGCTTATTATACTTGATGAACCTACCAGAGGAATAGATGTAGGTGCTAAATTTGAAATATACAAACTTATTAATGATTTGGTGGCAAACGGTAAGGCTGTGCTTATGATTTCTTCTGAAATGGAAGAACTTATAGGAATGTCCGACAGAATAGTGGTTTTGGCAGAGGGCTTGGTTACCGGTGCACTTGAAAAAGATGAAGTTGATGCGGATAAAATTATGATGTTTGCTTCGGCAGTAGCAGATAAGGAGGAATAATAATGGATACTCGTAAATTATTAAAAGACAATGCTATATGGTTGGTTTTTGTATTGATGGTGGCTATATTTACCGTCTATAATCCTAATTTTATAAAACCGTCAAATCTTATGAATATTGCAAGACAGGTTGCAGTATACGGAATAGCCTCAGTAGGTATGACCTTTGTAATATTGATATCGGGAATAGACCTTTCTATAGGAGCTATCATCACCTTCGTCAATATTATCTGCGCTTATTTGATGGTAAACCTTGGTGTAAATATGTGGGTTGCGGTAATTATCTCAATAACTGCGGCTACCTTAATAGGTGTACTTAACGGATTTATGGTTTCAACTGTCGGAATACCTGCACTTATCGCTACATTTGCGGCTCAGACCGTATTTGACGGTTTGTCCTATATTATCTCAGGCGGTATGCCTATCTCAGGCTTCGATAAGACCTTCAACCTTTTTGGAAAGTGGACTGTAGGTATAGTACCTATTTCAGCAATTATAATGATTGTATGCTTTGCAGCGGGAGCATTTATATTAAATAAAACTTACTTCGGTCGTTACTTCTACGCAATAGGAGGCAACGAAGAGGCAGCAAAGCTTTCAGGTATACAGGTAAGTAAAATAAAGTATCTTATATATGCACTGTCAGGCTTCTTTGCGGGACTTGCAGGTATAGTTATGCTTTCCCGTACAGGTTCGGCACAAAATACTGCGGGACTCGGATACGAGTTTGATGTTATCACTTGCGTGGTACTTGGAGGAGTGTCTGTAAAGGGTGGAATAGGAAAAATATCCGGAGTTATAGCCGGAGTACTTATAATAGGTTCACTTACCAACGGTATGATACTTATGGATGTAAATTCATATACACAAAAGGTTATAAAGGGATTGGTTCTTGCAATAGCGGTAGGTATAGACTGCTTATCCAACAGGAATAAGCTTGCTTAAGGAGATATTTATGAAGGCTGCGGTATATCATGGTCCTAAAGATATAAGGATTGAAGAAGTTGAACTAAGAAAACCTAAAGAAGATGAAGTTTGTATTAAAATAAAATACTGTGGAGTATGCGGAACCGACATACATATATATGAGGGAGACTCGGGAGCATTTGCGGTGAAACCCCCACTGATACCGGGGCATGAGTTTGCCGGTGTGGTGGAAGCGGTAGGAGATGCGGTAGAGCACCTTAAAGTAGGAGATAAGGTAAGCGGCGATCCCAATATCATGTGCGGAAGGTGCTACTTTTGTAGAAACGGTATGGAGCATTTTTGCGAGAATGTAACCGGTGTAGGCACTACTGCTGATGGCGGCTTTGCACAGTATACGGTTATGAAGGCAAGCCATGCCTATAAATTGCCTGAAAATATAGATCTTATGACTGCTGCTATGGCAGAGCCTATGTCCTGCTGCATACATGGCATAGATCTTTGTGAAATAAAGCAGGGAAGTACGGTGCTTGTAATAGGAGCAGGTCCTATAGGGGTAATTATGCTCCAACTTGCCAAACTTTCAGGTGCGGCGAAGCTTATAGTATCCGAACCGGTAAAAGAAAAAAGAGAGCTTGCCTTAAAACTGGGAGCAGACCTTGTAATAGACCCTATAAATGAAGATATAGAAAAGATACTAAGTGAATATACTAAAAATGTGGATTGTGTAATAGAGTGCGCCGGCTCTAAAAGAACACAGGAACAGGCTGTAAAACTTGCGGGAAAGTCTGCGAGAGTTATGTTCTTCGGGCTTACTTCACCGGAAACCCAAATAAGTATAAAGCCGGATGATATATTTAAGAAAGAACTTACTATAAGATCATCATTTATCAATCCCTATACTTTTTCCAGAGCTATAGATACCTTGGCTTCTGGCAGTGTGGATGTTAAAAGTATTATTACAAATGTGGTGAAACTTGAAAACATTCAAGAGGTATTTAAGGATCCGGAATACAGAAGAAGCGGCAAAGTCATGATAAGCATGGAATAAAGGAGCAGACTATGGATAAGAAAGGCTTGATAGAAAGCGGTAAGGTTTCGCTCGGTATAGAGCTTGGATCTACCAGAATTAAGGCGGTACTTATTGATTTTGAGGGCGAAGTGCTTGCAGTAGGATTCCATGATTGGGAAAACTCCTTTGTAAACGGAGTGTGGACCTACAGTTTGGAAGAGGTACATAAAGGACTTAAGTCCTGTTATAATTCGCTCAGGCTTGCGGTAAAAGAAAAGTATGCCTGTGAACTTAAAAAACTTGCCTCAATGGGAGTAAGTGCCATGATGCATGGCTATATAGCTTTAGATAAAGATGGCAATCAGCTCAGTCTTTTCCAAACATGGAGAAATACGAATACTCAAGAGGCGGCGGATGAGCTTACAGAGCTTTTTGATTTCAACATACCGCTGCGCTGGTCGGTGGCACATCTTTATCAAAGAATGCTTGATAAAGAGCCTCATGTGGCAAATGTAGATGCGGTATATACACTTGCCGCCTATATACACATGAAACTTAGCGGCAGTAAGGTAATAGGTATAGGAGATGCTGCCGGAATGTTTCCTATAGATTCATCCGTACATGACTATAATCAGAAGATGGTGGAAAAGTTTGATGCCTTAAGTGCAAAACATGGCTTTAAGAAGGGTTTAAGAGAAGTTTTCCCAAAGGTATTAACTGCCGGAGAGCTTGCAGGAAGTCTAAGCGAAGAGGGCGTAGCACTGCTTGATGAAAGCGGGAATCTTTTAGCAGGTGTTCCTATGTGTCCTCCGGAAGGAGACGCCGGTACGGGAATGGTCGCTACGAACTCAGTAGCACCCAGAACAGGTAATGTCTCAGCCGGCACAAGTACATTTGCCATGATAGTACTTGAAAAAGACCTCAATAAACTCTACCGTGAGATAGATATGGTTACTACACCCTCAGGCTTTCCCTGTGCCATGTCCCATGCCAACAACGGTACTTCAGACCTTAATGCATGGGTTGGGATTTTTAAAGAATTCTTGGAGCTTATGGGGCATAAAGCGGATACCGGAGAGCTTTTTAACAAGTTATATACCAATTCGCTTAACGGAGATAAGGACTGTGGAGGGCTGTTAGCCTACGGATATTATTCAGGTGAAAATGTTACCATGATCAATGAAGGTAGACTTGCCTTCTTAAGGACTCCGGACAGTAAGTTTAATTTGGCTAATTTTATGAAGGTAAACTTATATACCTCACTGGGAGCTGTAAAGCTGGGACTTGACATACTTCTTAAAGACGAGGGAGTAAAGCTTGACAGGATTATGGGACATGGAGGCTTCTTTAAGACCAAGGAGGTAGGGCAAAGATACCTCTCAGCAGCAGTAGGAGCACCGGTAACGGTTATGGATACCGCAAGTGAGGGCGGAGCTTGGGGTATAGCCCTGCTTGCAGCCTATCTTGCAGATAAGAAAGAGGATGAAAAACTTGAGGACTATCTTGATAAAAGGATATTTGCAAGACTTTCAGGAGTAAGTATAGAGGCTAGTAAAGAAGATATCGAAGGCTTTGATAAGTTTATGGAAAGATATGTTGCCGGACTTGAGGTTGAGAAGGCTGCCATAGAAACTATGAAGTGGTAGCGGAAAATATTTTTTAATTTTATAAATACAGTTTGCATTTAGGTTGGCTTTATTGGAGCACTTCTAAGGTAAGGATTTAAAACTAAATATAAACGATTGTTAAAGGGCTGTTGCAAAATAAAGATCATGCAAAAGATTACAGGTGTTTTAGTATAATACTATTATGTATCTTGTATAAAAATCTTTAAATGCAGCAGTCTTTTTTATAAAAAAATAAATTTGCATGTAGAAAAAAGGACTTAAAAAGTAGTATAATAAATTTCGGTATTCAAGAAATTGGAACATATTAAGTTGAAGAATAAAAAAGAAAGAAGGTTTTTACATGAGTAATCACACAAAATTCAAATGGTTGTTCACACTCTTATCAACTAAAGAAGGCAGAAGGGTACTTTTTATTCCGATTATAATTCTTATAGCATTTTCCGGCTATACGATTTATCAAATGGAATTTAATTCCAAGCCGGATAGGGTAGAGATGCAGGATGGCAGCGGTGATATATTGCTCACAAAAAGAAGTGAGTTTTCTGCCATTAAGCTGCCGAAAGAAGTAGGAGAGATAAGGGATATCATCGGTGAGGATATTAAAGTAACAGCCTATGATGTGTTTGTTGATACCGATAATAATATAAAATCCGCTACTGTAAATATTAAGGCTGATGAGGCAAAGGCACAGGAGATTATAGCTTTATACGAAAATAAATATAGCTTAGAAAAAGGAATATCAGGCTGGGAAGGCAATGTACAAGGATATGATATGAGCCTGAATTATTATACTAACGACAAAAGGATAGATATAGATTTGAAAAAAATCAGTGATTAAAAAAGTTATAAACAATAAAGGTCTTCTTGAGAGCATTCCAGTATCTCATAGAAGACCGTATTGTTTAAGTATTTAAAGAATCAAATAATCTTATTTAAAAATTATTTCTTATCTTTATTAATTACATTTTTGACACCTTCAATTGTCCCTTCTACGGCATCCTTAACATCTTCAACGACCTCTTTAACTTTTGAAGCGACTTTTTGTGCAGCTCCTTCAGATTCTGTCTTTTTATCGCCGGTCACTTTGCCGATACCTTCTTTTACAGCACCTTTAGCTTGCTCTACTTTTTCTTCTAATGACATAATAATAACTCCTTTAGTAAAAAATTGTTTTTATAATATTTTATATAAATTGATCTATCTACTAATATTACATATAAACCATATAGCTTATCCTAAACCCAAAAAACAGTATTGCTATCTTATAGGATTAAGATGCAAAAACCAATAGATAGTATTTTGTGTATTAAAGTATCTTATCAATTATTTTCATAGCATGCTTTCTGTTAAAAATAGATTTATTAGTTTTTTTAACAAAGAAGTATGATAAAACAAAACCAACAACCAATGCGGATATGATAGAAGAAACTATTGATATTGCCAATAGATTTTTATCACCGGTTATTTTATCCACTCCTTCCTTTACAGCATCTTTAGCTTGGTCAATTTTTTCTTCCACTGCATCCTTAACATCTCCGGCAACTTCTTTGATTTTTGTAGTCGCTTTTTCCACCTGTTTGTCGTCAGTTAATTTATCTACCCCTTCTTTTACCGCATCTTTAGTTTTGTCTATTGTTTCTTCAGCTGCATCTTTAACATCTTCCGCAACATCTTTAACTTTTGCAGTTGTTTTTTCAGCAGCTCCTTCGAATTCTGTTTTTTTATCACCGGTTACCTTACCGATACCTTCCTTTACTGCACCTTTAGCTTGATCGAATTTTTCTTCTAGTGACATAGAAATAACTCCTTTTGTTTTAAATCATTTTTAGAATTTTTTCTTAATATAAACTTATTTGTATACTTATATTAGCAAATATAATGCATATGCCGTAATTACATCCGGTAGAATAATAACTGAAACTACCGAGCTTAAATACAAAAAAGTAATGGAAAGTGTTTTTATATATTCAAGTATTTGAATATTGTTTTCAAACTATACTCTTTATCTAAAAAAAATTGTTTTTTTTTACCAAAGAAGAATTCTAGAAAAGCAACAACAAATAATGCAGCTACGATAGAAGAAACTACCGATATTAGTACTAATTTTTTGTCACCGCTTACTTTGTCTACACCTTCTATTACTACATCTTTAGCTTGGTCGATTGTTTCTTCCATTGACATAATTATAAATCCTTTTACTTAAAACTATTATTTTATATTAAAACCATATTCTTTATGTAAGAGAGCGTTTATTCTCTTCTACCAAAGAAAAACGAAGCAACAGCAACAACAATTACTGCACCTAAGATAGAAGGAATCAATGCCATTCCTGCCATACTTGGACCCCATGTACCAAACAATGCCTGACCTACAGACGATCCAACCAAACCGGCAACTATATTAGCGATTATACCCATTGCACCGCCTTTTTTAGTAATTGCTCCTGCAATAAAACCTATAAAGCCGCCTACGATAATAGACCAGATCATAAATTCCCCTCCTTTTTTAATTATTTATATATTATTCATAATTTTAATATTCAAATTAAAAATATAGCTAAAATATACATATTAATACTATACACTATAAAATTCTTTTTGTCAAAATAAAACAATAAAAAGTTTGATTTTACTATTTATTTAAAACAATATCGACATATAATTTTCTCAAATATAATCAAGTGAAAGATATATTAATTGTAGACATATTCATACCTCCTTTGCAATACAATTGTATTACAAAATAAAC
>ERZ773043.1840-NODE-1840-length-11634-cov-19.285344_pt1 | contig 11634 bp, 8 predicted proteins | sample MGYA00580636_ERZ773043 | MGnify/ENA primary metagenome ERZ773043 (study PRJEB29015, sample SAMEA2737992) | human oral metagenome | biome: human oral; feature: human-associated habitat; material: dental | place: China | collected 2065 ... | reverse complement strand
ACTATTCAATTTTTTCTCCTAAATTACATTTTTTTCTAAAAAATAAAAATTATTTCCCTAAAATTTCTTGTGTCAATTCCTTAAAGACTTTTCCTCTATGTTCAAAACTCTTAAATTGACAAAAGCTCGATGTTGCAGGTGAAAACAGTACTGTCTGATTTTGTGAAAAATCCACATTTTCCTTCAAGTAATTTAGTACATTTTCAACTGTTTCCAAATTTTTATAATTTTTATATCCAATCTTTTCCATATCGTCAATTAAAATTTGAGCATTATCTCCAATTAAATAAACAAAGTCAACTTTCTCCTTAACTCTTTCAATCAAAGGCATATTATCAATTTTCTTATCATCTCCACCAAGAATCATAATAATCGAATTATTAAATGAATCAATTGCTTTTAATGTTGATTCTACATTTGTTCCCTTAGAATCGTTAATAAACGTTGTATTTCCTTTCACAAAAAAGTTTTCAAGCCTATGTTCAAGAGCGTTCGTTGATTTTAAAAATTCAGCTAATTTTTCATTTTTCACATTTAATATTTTCGCCGAACTTATCAAAAATAACATATTTTCCAAATTATGTCTACCCTTTAATGACAATTCTTCAGTTTTTAACAAAATTTCTGAAATTTCATCAATTTTTTTACCAAAATTCTGAATTTCATCAACCCGTTTACTCAAATCCTTCATTATACGAATATTATTTTCATAAACAAAAACCGTCCCTTTTGTTTCTTTACTCAAATACACTTTTCGAGCCTTTATTTTCTCCTTTATCTCATTTCTTTCATACAGTTCTGCAAAAACTTCATCATCCAGATTAATCAATGCAAAGTCATCGCCTGTCTGCTTATCAAAAATCGCAAACTTTGTAATATAATAATCTTCCACCGAATTATATCGTGTCAAATGATCTGGAGTCAAATTGATTATTCCAGCGATATTTGAATGAATTTGCGGATTATTTTCCAGTTGGTAGCTGCTAAGCTCCAGTACAATATAATCCAGCTCTTCTTCATCAGCCACCAGTTTTGCAAATGAAAAACCTGCATTCCCGGCAAGTTTTGCACGAAATCCAGCAAAGTTAAGTAATTCTGCCATTTTAGTAGATGTCGTAGTTTTTCCGTTTGTCCCAGTAAACGAAATAATTTTTATATTTTTATCCACATATTTATAAGCCAAATCAATTTCTGAAATAATCTTGACACCTTTTTCTTTGGCAGCCTTCAAAAGTTCTGCCTTCCACGGAATCCCAGGACTTTTTACTATAAATTCAACTTTTTCATCATTCAAAAGTCTTATTCCCTCTGTCGATGGCATTGCAACCTTATCATCTATCAAATACACTTCATATCCATTTTTTTCTAGCAATTCCTTAGCACCAAGCCCACTCAATCCAGCACCAAATACAATTCCCTTTTTATCCATGTGATTCTTTCCTCTTTCTATTATTTATTTTATATTTCTAAATTTCAAATTCTTAAGTACTCAACTAAATTATTTTTTATAAAAGTAAATTCATTATATTCTTATTTACAATTTCATTTTTTATGAAACAATAAATAAAAACATAATTTAATTAGTTTGCAGGGGAAAAATCCCCCTGCTTTATTTATCTTAATTTCAAAATTACAAATGTTAATAGACATGTCATTATTGAAACAATCCAAAATCTTATTGTAACTTTTGTTTCAGGCAATCCCAACAGTTCAAAGTGATGGTGAATTGGTGCCATTTTGAATACCCGTTTTCCAAAAGTTTTAAAGTGCCAGACTTGAATCATAACTGACAAGGCTTCCATAATAAATATAAATCCAGCAATTGGCAATAATAGCTCTTGCTTTATAAAAATAACAATAATTCCTAAAATTCCACCCAATGTTAAAGAACCTGTATCTCCCATAAATACTTGTGCTGGATAGAAATTATACCATAAGAAACCGATTAAAGCTCCGATTACTGAGGCTAAATAAACTATCATTTCAGCTGCTTGTGGAACGTAATAAAGATTTAGGTATTTTGCATATTTTACATTTCCAGTTAAATAAGTAATAATTAAAAGCGTAATACTTACTACAATTGTAGGTCCGCTCACAAGACCATCCAGTCCATCTGTCAAATTTACCGCATTTGAAGAGCCGATTATTACAAATGCCACAAAAATAAAGAACAAGATTGGAGTTATATATAAATATGAATTTTTAATTAACGGATTTATTATTGAAAAATCGATAGTTTTACTTACAAGTCCGAATTTATATACGAATCCAAATGTTAATGCTGTGATTATTAATTGTCCTAATATTTTTTTCTTTCCAGAAAGCCCTTTTTTGTGCTTTGTCAATTTTAAATAGTCATCATAAAATCCAATTGTTGTAAACAAAATTGTAATTACAAATAAAAACACAATAAATTTATTTGTAAAATTACCAGCGATAGCAGTTGCAAATAAAATTGCACCAATTATTAGAAGTCCTCCCATTGTAGGCGTTCCAGACTTGTCAAAATGTGATTTGGGTCCTTCTTCTCTTGCTGTATCTCCATATTTTTTCTTTTTAAGCCAAGCAATAAACGGTTTTCCTAAAATTAACATAAACAGAAACGCAATCATAAACGCCACAGACGCTCTTAACATTATTGATTTAAAAATACGTAAAACTCTCCAGTTATTGATAAATAACTCTTGCAGTAAATATAACATTCTTTATTATAGAGTTTTTTTACCCAATAATCCATATTTAAACAAATTATACAGTAAAAAACTCTTCTCCTTTCTTTTCTTTGTTTATAATATTTATTTTTCTATGATTTCTTCTAATCTCATTCCTCGTGATGCTTTTAACAGCACTACCTTTTGTTCAGAAATCTGTCTTATTTTTTCTTTTATTTTTTCTTTTTCATCAAAATGTCCAAATTCCTTGTTTTTTAAATTCTCATTGTCCACATTTTCCTTTATTTTTTCGAATAGGCTTTTCATCCTTTCTCCAAATAAATAAAGTTTATCAAATTTTGTAGTTTTTATTGTATTAAAAAGATTACTATGAAGTTCCAGTTCATTTTCTCCTAGTTCCAGCATATCTCCTAGAACCATTATTTTTAGTCTATCGTTATATATTTGGGAAAATGTTTCAAGTGATTTCTCCATAGACATTGGACTTGCATTATAGGCATCGTTAATATATGTTGTATCGCCGTTTTCAATTATTTGAAACCGCATTCCAGTCAAGCCAATATTTTTTACAGCTTCACTGATTATTTTATCTTCCATTCCGAATTGTTTAGCCACAGCAATTGCCATAACTAAGTTTAATACATTATGTTCTCCCAGAACATTCGTCTTATAATTTCTCTCAACTGTGCTTTGACAAATTTTTCCAAAATATTTCAGAAAAAAATCAGTTCCATTTTCGTTAAAATGAACGTCCCCATAATAAAAATCAGACGTCTTCTCTCTAAATTCATTATTTCCTAGATTCAAAGCCTTTACAACTTCAATATTTTCAGCTTTTATATTTTTTAAATATTCATCATCTCCATTGATTACAAGCGTATTTTTAATATAAGGAATAATCTCCGTCTTTGCCAAAAATACATTTTCCTTTGTTTTCAAAAATTCCAGATGTGATTCACCAATGTTGGTAATTACATTAATATCAGGCAATGCAATCTGCCCAAGAAGATCAATTTCTCCAAAGCCGCTCATTCCCATTTCCAAAATAATAAATTTGTCATCTTCTTCAGCACGCAACAAAGTGAAGGGTAATCCAATATGATTATTGTAATTCCCTTCAGTCTTTTTTCCTTTATATTTTTGTGAAAGCAAATGGTAAATCATGTCCTTTACAGTCGTTTTTCCATTACTTCCCGTAATTCCAATTACTTTTATATCTAAATTTTTTCGCCATTCTCTAGCAAAATTTTGTAAAAATGCAATACTATCATTTACAAAAAATGCACGATTAGCATATTTTTCATCTATTTTTAAAGTTTCACTGTCATAAACAGCAAAAGCACCTTTTTCCAACGCTTCATTAACAAAATTGTTCCCACCTCTGATAGCAACAAAAATATCATTTTTACCAAGTTCTTTCGAGTTAATCGAAATATTATTTATCTCTAAATCTGATATTTTCCCCTTGTTAAAAAAGCTTTGAAACACTTCAGCTTTATTCATAAAATTTCTCCAGATTCCTATCTAATTTAATACTTTTTTCACAATTATTCGCATTATAAAATTATATCATTTGAAGAGCATTTTTTCAATATATTTTTATTTTTTTTTCAAAATTTTCTAAAAGAATTTATCTTATGCACAAATCCGCTTAGAGTCAAGCTGGAAAAATTATATAAATCTAAAATTTCAGCAGAATAACCTCAATTTTTAAGTATATTTTTAAAGTAATTTTACCATAAGTATCTAATATTTATTAATTTTAATATCCCAGCCATCAATTTCGTTAGTTTCAGAAACTTTCTTTATCCAGTACCCTGATTTTTTTACCGTCTTTATTTGCGTTGGTAAATCTACCGAGATAAATCCGTATCTGTTTTTGTAGGCATTTGTCCAGGACCAGCAGTCTATTGGTGTCCAAGTGTGGTATCCAAAGCAGTTTGATCCTTCTTCTATTGCTCTATGAAGATATGTCAGATGTTCCCTAAAAAAATCTATTCTATAGTCATCTTCAATTATCCCCTGTTCATTCTTAAATTTTTCTTCTCCTTCAACTCCCATTCCATTTTCTGAAATAAACCATTTTATATTTTTATAGTTATCCTGAATATTTTTAGCAATATCATAAATCGCCTGCGGATAAATTTCCCATCCTCTGTAAATATTCATTCTTTTCCCTGGCATGTCATAATTTTCAAAATATTTATCAGGCAGCCAGCCATTTTTAGAAATATCAAATTCTATTTCTCGAGCCTTTATTCTTCTTGGCTGATAATAATTCACTCCTAGAAAATCAACTGTATTTTCTGCAATAATTTTTAGTTCCTCTTCTGTACTTTCCCACAAGACTCCATCCTTTTCGAGTATTTCTGTCAACAATTCAGGAAATTTACCATAAATCGCAGGATCTAAAAATGAATTATTAAAAAACACATCTGATATTTTGGCAGCCTTTACATCCTCTTCATTTTCACTTCTTGGATATGATGGGGTTAAATTCAAAATTATTCCTATTTCCCCATCTTTTTTCAGCGGCTCTGTTTTTCTAAATTCCTCGATTGCCTTTGCCGAAGCAAGTGCCGTATTATACAAAACCTGCATAGCTTTTTTTCCATCCACAATCAGCGGATAATGGAATTGATACATATATTGTGCCTCCACAGGTACTATAGGCTCATTAAAAGTCGTCCAGTATTTCACCTTGTTCCCAAACAGTTCAAATGCTTTTCCGGCATATTTTACAAACAATTCAACCACATGCTTTGATTCCCAGCCGCCATATTTTTCCTGCAATTCTATCGGCATATCAAAATGAAACAAGTTCATTACAAGAGTAATCCCATTTTTCTCAAATTCCTCTATAACCTCTGTATAAAATCTGACTCCATCCTCATCAACTTCCCCAGTTTCAAAATCCTTTATAAGCCGTGTCCATTGAATCGATGTTCTTAGTGAATTAAGCCCTATTTCCTTATACAATTTTATATCTTCCCTAAAGCTGTTATAAAAATTTGAAGCCACATCAGGCCCTACACCATCAAAAAACGCCTTCTTATCCGTATCAAACCAGTAATCAAATATATTTCTATTCTTTTTATTAAATCTTCCCTCACTCTGGGGTCCAGAAGTAGCCGATCCCCACCAGAAATTATCTGGAAATTTCAATTTTGCCATACAATATCACTCCATCTATCTAATTATCCGTATTTTTCCCCTTATTTTCAATATTATTATATTTCCATTTTTAATAAAAAGCAACCTCTATTTCAAAAAGATATATCTTTTCTATTAAAAAATTAAAAAAAAGACTAAACTCGGAATTTACTATTCCAAGCAAGTCTTTTTTCTATTTCATTTTATCATCTCTAGTAATCTAAAATTTTTACTTTTTCAAACGTTGCTTTGCCATCCACTCAAACAAATGTTCTCCTTTATCATTCACGGGCATATTTCTAAGGCTATAAATCCAGCTCCAGTGTCCACTGTACTCAGTTTCACCAATTTTTACATTTGGATAAGAGGAAAGTATTGCTCCATATTTTGAAAGAACGTCGTAAACTCTTTTACTTGTATTTTCGTAGGAAATAGTCGGATCATTTTGTGCGTGAACCATCCAAAGCGGTTTATTTCTTATTTTCATCAAATCCTGTGTAGTAGTTGCAACTCCACCAGAAGTAGCCGCTTTATCAAGAGCAGCCGCACTTGTACTAAATGCCGCAAAATAATTTGGATATTCAATCATCATTCTAAACGACATATATCCACCAGCAGAAGCTCCAAAAACATAAATTCTATTTTTATCAACATTATTTTTAGAAACAAATTCATCAATCATAGCCTTCACTGATTTTATGTACCCTTTACTATAATTATTGTACCAAGTATCATCAACTTGCGGTGCCACAACATAAGCTCCGCCAAATATCTTTTGTGTTTTATCCTCTGCAAAAGCCACTGCCCCACGATTTGCCAATTTTTGCGAAACATTATTCCGATAATCCTTGTATCCGCCTTCACCATTCCCATGAAACCAGATTATAATCGGATGTTTCTTCCCATCATCTTTATTAACAGGTTTAAAATATTGATAATTCACTCCACTTTTAGACTTCGCTGCTACAAACTTATCCGCTTCCTCATCAACAATTTTCCCTTGTCTATAAAATCCTGTTTTATAACCCTTTATTTCCTTTTTTTGCTCCACTCTATACTCCAAGTCCATCAATACATTTCGAGAAACATCCCCAGTAACATAACTCAAAGTGTTTGCTCCAGCCACATCTTTTCCATATTTCAAATTAATAACAATATTCCCCTTATCATTTACAAAAATATTCTCAATTTCCCTTTCAACTTCAAATGTCCCCGATGATTTAGTCTTATCGTCTAGCACAATTTCAGCGTCTTTTGGCAAAGTTCCTTTAGCAAAAACTTTAAATGTATCTTTAGCAATTTGTTTATTTTGAATATTTTTCCCTTGCCCTTTTGTATCAATTTCAATGGAAACAATATTTTGTCCATAATCAAATACTTTCGCATTTAACGAATACGAAATAATTGGAATAGTTGGAAAGGGTAATTCACTAGAAATTCCCAACACACTCACCAAAAACAAACCTACAAACACCAATACTTTAGTTTTCATACCAACCACTTCCTTTACAATATTTTTTTATTTCAAATTTAATTACTATTTTATTTTCAATTTTCTATATCTATTCACCACCCCACAAAATTCCTGCTTTCTCGGTAATGCCAAATTGCCTGGATGCCCTGTGTACGAAGAAATTGAATCAAGCCCTTCCTTTTCAATCTTTTCATAAATCCTGTCAGCCGCTTGTGAAAGTGTCAATTTTTCATCCAGCACTTTATTTTTAAAATAGTCAACCATTACAGCAATGCAGTTTGTCTGGCTGTCATCCACAAGCTGCTCCAGTCCGGAAATGTCGATTAATTCCTTTCCATACAGAATGCTGCATTTCCCTTTGGCTTTTGTTTTATCCAGTTTTCCAGATTGTGAAAAACTTTTTTTGAGCGGAATACGCTGTGTAACTCCTTGAAATTTGTCATTTGAAGAAAATTCCCTTTTATTTTCATCCGATTTTGCAATCTCTCTTGCTTTTTCTGTCACATCTTTTGGCACATATTCATCCATCATTATAACGTGATTTGCCACATCAAAATAATCTCCAGAGCCGCCGACAATCAATATCGTAGAAACTCCAAAATTGTCATAAAGTTCCTTTACCCTGTCAATAAACGGTGTTATCGGCTCTTTTTCCTTTGCCACAAGTTTTTGCATTCTTCCATCACGAATCATAAAATTAGTAGCCGAAGTGTCCTCATCTATTAGAAGTAAAGAAGTCCCGTATTCCAATGCTTCTGCCACATTTGCCGCCTGCGATGTGCTTCCACTCGCATTTTCAGTCGAAAAAGCCTTTGTATCCTTATTTTGTGGCAAGTTATTGATAAATCCGCTTATATTCACCTTTTCCACATTTCTTCCATCTTCCGCACGTATTTTTACCGCATCCGATTCAGAAATTATAAATTCACGCCCATCTTGAGCAATGTGATTGTAAACCCCTCTTTCAAGTGCCGCAAGCAACGTGGATTTACCGTGATAACCTCCACCCACAATTAGCGTAATTCCTTTGGGAATTCCCATTCCGCTTATTTCTTTCCCACTTGGAAGCTTTAATGTAATCTCAAATTTTTCTGGACTTTTAAACTTAACTGCATTTTTCATAGGTCTATCCGAAACTCCACTTTCACGTGGAAGCACAGAATCATTAGCCACAAATGCAACAAGCCCTTTTTCCTTCAACATTTTTCTCGCATATTCCTGATCCAGCACTAGAATTACCTGCTCATTTAACGCTTTTTTATTCAAATTATCATAAATAATGGATTTTTCCACAATTTCAGGCAACTGCTCAAAAATAATTTTCTGTGCGGCTTTTCCCATTATCCGTCTGCCTCTCGCAGGCATCCCCATTTCAAACCTCACTTCAACTTTATCTCCCTTTATCAGAACTGAAGTTCTTTCCAAAATTTCCTGTCCACACCTGTCAATAAAAATTCTTCCACTTCCCCCAGTTCCTGTACTGTCATTCCCACTTTTCTGAATTTCCCTGTAAAAATTTCTCGTAAGAAAATCCGAAACTGCAATATTCTTATCCTTCGTATCCGTCAGCTCACAAGGAATCCCACAAATTTTCCTATCCATTGTAACCCTCATTTTTGAAGGCGGAGCATAAGGATCCGACTGCACATGATCAATCGCAAGAATATATTTTTCAAACCTATATTCCCCCTTAAGCGATTTATATGCCGAATAACTTTTTCCATCCATTGAAAATAATATTTTTTCTAATTCTTTATAATTTTTCATTTCTGTAAACTCTCCTTTACTAGCCATATATCTTTCTATTCTCATTTTAACACACTTCTCTTTTATTTCCCAAATTCTTTTTTACTTTAATATAAAAACCCCCATAGATATATTTACCTATGAGGTTAAAGATTCTGATAAAATTTAACAATCTTTATTTAATTTAACTAAACCTATCTTCGTCTAGGTTTTAACGCATTCTTTCCATGATACAATATTGTAAATAATAGCGGACTCCAGGCATTTCTATGAATTTTTACAGGTTTATTCTCTGCAAGTCTTCGGATTTGCTGCTCATAATAGCTTAACCCTATAAGACCTCCTAATTTTTTATCCAATCCTCTAAACCCAGTTGTTAATCTTTCTAAGGAAACTGATGATATATGCCCTTCTTTGATTTCATTAGGCAAATTTGGATATATTACTATGGGTCTTGCAATTCCTATCATGGATATTTTTTCTTTTTCGATAGCTTTTTGCATAGTTTCTACCTTTTTAAATCCTCCTGTAACTACGATAGGCGTATCTATTAACGACAATACTTTTTTAGCATAATCTATAAAAAATACCTTTTCATTATCTCCTCTTTCAGAAAGCATTTTAGAATTTTCATAATTCCCGCCTGATATTTCTATAAGATCTACTCCTATTTCGGACATTTTTTTTATAACAATAATAGACTCCTCTTCTGTAAATCCATTGTTACTAAAATCTGATGAATTTATTTTTAATCCTATCGGAAATTCTTTTCCTACTTTTTCTCTCATTTCATTATATACATCAACTAAAAATCTCATTCTATTTTCTATGCTTCCGCCATATTCATCATTTCTCACATTATCTGCAGACGATAAAAACTGGCTTATTAAATATCCGTGCGCTCCATGTATTTGAACTCCTGTAAAACCTGATTTTTTAGCAATTTCCGCTGCTTTTCCAAAACGTTTTATCAAATTTTTTATTTCATCTTTTGTAAGTTCCCTTGGCTTTACAAATCCACTTTTCAAATCTCCTTGAATTTCTATCGCACTTGGTGCAACAGATTCTTTTGCTACACTTTTAGGAGCCTGTTTTCCTGGATGGTTTATCTGCATCCATATATGCGTATTATTTTCCTTGCCTGCTTCTGCCCATTTTTTAAGCATTTCCATATCTCTTTCATCTTCTATTACTACATTTCCAGGCTCGCCTAAAGCCTGTCTATCTATCATAACATTTCCCGTTATAAGAAGTCCTGTCCCTCCGTTTGCCCATTTTCTATATAAATTCACATGCAATTCATTTGGAGAATTAGTTTTAGAATTTGCCATTCCCTCGCTCATTGCAGATTTTAAAAAACGATTTTTTATAACTGCTCCATTTTTTAATTTTAACGGAGTAAATAATATTTGATTTTTCATATTTATCCTTTCACTTGTTATATTTCACTATACAAGTTTAACATATTTATTTCTATTTTGAGAAACTTTTAGTTATTAAAAGTATCTTTTGACACTTTTGGTACAAAAAAATTGCATTTTAGTATTTTTCATTGTAAAATTCCTTATAGCATAAAAAATTTAAAACTATTACAAATTATCAATGTATATAATTTCTATTATTTGAATTTTAACTATTTTTGAGTTTATTTTAGAAAGGAAACTGGTAAAACTATGATTAATTATGAAGATATAAGAATTAAAAAAACAATAAGGAATATTCACAAGTCCTTTATTGAACTTTTTAAAAGAAAGGATTATGAAAAAATAACTGTAAAAGAATTAATTGAAAAAGCTGAAATTAGCAAAAAAACTTTCTATCGTTATTATTCATCCATTGATAACTTATTTTTAGAAATACAAGACAAAATTACTGACGAATATATACAAAAATTTTCATTGCTTGCTTTTCCTAAAGATTTAAAAAATATTATTAATACTTTTATTGATTTTTCAGAAATTTATGGAAATGCTCACGACAAAATAATAATTGATTCAAAAAATGATTATGTATTACAAAAAATGATAAACAATATTATTAAAAAAACATGGGAAAAATCAGATTTTTTTAAAGAAACAGAGCCCTATCTACGTAATATTATTTTATCATTTGTATTTTCATCTATTTTAGGAAGTTATAAGCAATGGATAAATGATGGAAGAAAAATACCATTGCAAAATTTTATAGAGACAATAGAAAGTCTTATTTACAATGGTATTAAAAATTTTTAATTTAAACAATTATCAAAAAAACAATTTTTTAAAATAACCTTTCTTGAAAGACAACAGAATCTTTGATTTTAATAACTTCCAAATTCTTCTTAAACTTCCTGAAAATTAAAATTCAATCCCAATCTATCGCCTGTTGAGGTGTATTCCCTAAATTTATAAATTAACGGTTTCCATTTTTTTGTATCGATGTGAGAATCATCCTTCATTATTTTTTCATCGACAAAAATTCCCTGTATTTCACAGGTTACTATGGCAAACCAGTCTTTTTTTAGGACATCTGTAACTTTTGCCTCTATGTGAATCGGACACTCCTTTATTCTCACAGAATTTACCATTTCACCAGCTAGTTCAGTAAATC
>ERZ773043.1836-NODE-1836-length-11651-cov-4.766816_pt1 | contig 11651 bp, 9 predicted proteins | sample MGYA00580636_ERZ773043 | MGnify/ENA primary metagenome ERZ773043 (study PRJEB29015, sample SAMEA2737992) | human oral metagenome | biome: human oral; feature: human-associated habitat; material: dental | place: China | collected 2065 ... | reverse complement strand
CTTCGGCGAGCTTAGCCAGACCGACACCCATCTTATCCATATCCTTCTGCGTCTTGGGCTCGACGGCGATACCGATCACGGGCTCGGGGAAGTCCATCGACTCGAGGACGATAGGATTGTTCTCGTCGCAGAGCGTGTCACCCGTACGGATGTCCTTGAAGCCTACACCTGCACCGATGTCACCGCAGCCGATGACCTCCATGGGGTTCTGCTTGTTGGAGTGCATCTGGAAGAGACGCGAGATACGCTCCTTCTTCTCAGAGCGCGTGTTGTAGACGTAAGAGCCTGCGGGCAGCTCACCAGCGTAGACGCGGAAGAAGCAGAGGCGACCTACGTAAGGGTCGGTAGCGATCTTGAAGGCAAGAGCCGTCAGAGGCGAGCTGGGGTCGACCTTACGGACGATCTCCTTCTCGGGATCGCGGGGATCCGTACCGATGACCTCGGGCGTATCCATGGGGCTGGGCAGGTAGGCAGCTACTGCGTCGAGCAGCGTCTGTACCCCCTTATTCTTGAAGGACGAACCGCAGAGCATGGGGTTGATCTTCATCGCGAGCGTACCCTTACGCAGAGCAGCACGGATCTCGTCTTCGGTGATCGTGGAGGGATCCTCGAAGTACTTCTCCATCAGGACGTCATCGCAGTCAGCCAGAGCCTCGAGCATCTTATCGCGCCACTCCTCAGCCTCAGCCTGGAGCTCGGCAGGGATGTCGATCACGTTGTAGTGCGAGCCCATAGCATCGTCGTCCCAGACCAGAGCCTTCATCGTCACGAGGTCAACGACCCCACGGAAGGTCTCTTCCTGGCCGACAGGGATCTGGATGGGGCAAGGCGTAGCGCCCAGGATGGTCTTGATCTGGCGGACAACCTCGAAGAAGTTGGCACCCGAGCGGTCCATCTTGTTCACGTAGCAGATACGGGGTACGCGGTACTTGTCTGCCTGACGCCATACCGTCTCACTCTGAGGCTGTACACCACCGACAGCACAGAAGGTGGCGATCGCACCGTCGAGGATACGGAGCGAGCGCTCTACCTCGACCGTGAAGTCCACGTGCCCTGGGGTGTCGATCAGATTGATCTTGTACTTCGTATTGTCGTAGTTCCAGAAGGTCGTCGTAGCAGCAGAGGTGATCGTGATACCACGCTCCTGCTCCTGCTCCATCCAGTCCATCGTAGCGCCACCATCGTGTACTTCACCGATCTTGTGCGTCAGACCAGTGTAGAAGAGGATACGCTCGGACGTGGTCGTCTTCCCGGCATCGATGTGGGCCATGATGCCGATATTTCTCGTAAGTTCTAGGTGTTTGTGGTCAGCCATTGTCTTTTGCCTTTCTTAGAATCTGAAGTGAGCAAATGCACGGTTGGCTTCGGCCATACGGTGCATATCTTCCTTACGCTTGAAGGCAGCACCCTGGCTATTGAACGCATCCACGATCTCTGCTGCAAGCTTGTCTGCCATGGTCTTACCACCACGCTTGCGAGCAAAGAGGATGAGATTCTTCATGGAGATAGATTCCTTTCGCTCGGCGCGGATTTCCGTAGGCACCTGGAAGGTAGCACCACCGATACGGCGGCTCTTGACTTCTACCTGAGGAGTGATGTTGTCGAGGGCAGCCTTCCAGATCTCCAGGGCAGACTTGTCTTCCTGCTGGATCTTCTTGCCTACAATCTCGAGCGCGGTGTAGAAGATATCGAAGGCGATGCTCTTCTTACCGTCGTACATCAGGTGATTAACGAACTTCGTCACCTTTACGTCACCAAATACGGGATCAGGTAGTACCTGTCTCTTTTTGGGCTTAGCTTTTCTCATTGCTTGTTTTAATTGCGTTTCTGTCGATTGGTTGTGCTTGGATCTTCTTCACCGCCCCCGCTGGAGCAGTTACTCAACCTTGCTAGCCTATCCAACGAACTCAAGAAACTTGGTTCTATTGTTACTGAGCTATGCCCTCTCCTGGAGGGCGTCCCGCAGCCTAGCGCTAGCGACCTCTCGGTCTAGAGAGAGGCGGCGGGTGGGGCGAGGAGTGGTCGGTCGACTACTTCTTACCCTTAGCTGGAGCAGCCTGACCTGGCTTGGGACGCTTAGCTCCGTACTTAGAGCGGCGCTGCAGGCGACCGTTGACCCCAGCTGTATCGAGGGCACCACGTACGATGTGGTAGCGCACCCCTGGAAGGTCCTTCACACGTCCACCGCGTACGAGGACGATGCTGTGCTCCTGGAGGTTGTGACCTTCACCTGGGATGTAGGCGTTCACTTCCTTACCATTCGTCAGGCGCACACGTGCCACCTTACGCATTGCGGAGTTAGGCTTCTTAGGGGTCGTCGTGTACACACGCACACAGACGCCTCGGCGCTGGGGGCAGGAGTCCAGAGCAGGGCTCTTACCCTTCTCCACGAGCGACTCACGTCCCTTTCTTACCAATTGTTGAATAGTTGGCATTTCGTTTCTACTTATGTTTGAACAACTTATCTATCTAGCTGGGCGCATAGCTCTGGGTACTCCATACGCTATACGGCATACAAAGATACGTAAAATCAGCGAATAAACAATAGGGGCTCAAGTCCTTAGCGTGCAGAAGCGCCCCCTTAGCTGCCGCAGCGCTCCAGCTCCCCTCGGGGCGCCGCTCCCCTGCACCTCCCCCGACACCACTCCTTGTATATATAGGTTGCGATAGCCCCCTCAGCGCGCCGTGTGCTGAGGGGGCTAAATTATGTCCGCCGAACAGGCAGCGAGGCTCGGGACGGCTCAGCGGAGGGCCTACTACAGCGCCTAGGCTCTAGAAGGTAAAATAAGGGCCCAGGGGAAGTGCCTCCGAGAGGAAGCCGTAGCGCAGCAGCTGGTGATAGAGCTCCTTGTCGCGAGCGATCTCTTCCTTAGAAATACTCCTAGGGAAGAGCACTCGAGCGAAGATGTTCTTCCGCTCATAGTCCAGCTCATCCCAGGTATGAAGCATGACGCACATGTCGTGCCCTCGATATACATAGTAGCGCAGGAGCACATAGTTCACCCGATGACGCAGCATTCGCCCGCGATAGTCACGCGTCACGACGTAGAGCGTCCTGTCGAAGTAGGCAGCACGCGCCTCCAACTTCGTGATAGCCTCAGCGAAGGTAGCCATCGGTGTATAGCGCTGAGGCGGCGTGAAGAGCGTATCGATGCGGTCGACGTAGAGGAGCAGCATCTCTTTGAGCTCAACGCAACCCGTTTCGTAGACGAAGAGCGGCAGCTCGAGCGAGTCCTGTGGTCCCTTCCACACGGGGCGCAGCGAGAGCCAGCCTTTATTTTTCGGACGATTCTTGAACCCTAGCTCCTCGTAGGGACGAGCAAGGTAAGCCTTGAACCGCGGGGCAAAGTCCCGCATCCGCTCCATCCGCGGCGAGCGCTGGTAGTCGAAGAGCAGGTAGGTCGTGTCCGCAGGAGCAGCGACCTCCGCCGAGGCCTTCGCCCCGAAGCAAAGCCCCGAGAGCGCGACCAGAAGAAAAGCGAGATAGCGTAGCTGGCTCATAAGGCGAGGAAGACAAAGCACAGGAAACAACCTAGAAGGTAAAGTAAGGCCCCAGGGGAAGCGCCTCTGAGAGGAAGCCGTAGCGCAGCAGCTGGCGATAGAGCTCCTTGTCGCGGGCGATCTCCTGCCGCGTGATACGCCCAGGGAAGAGGTCGCGGGCGAAGAAGTTCTCCCGCCTATAGGCGATCTCATCCCAAGTATCTAGCAGGACGCTCAGGTTATAATCTCGATACACGTAGTCGCGCAGGAGCATATAGTTCACCTGATGGCGCAGCATCCGCCCGCGGTAGTCGCGCGTCACGACGTAGAGTGTCTTGTCGAAGTAGGAAACGCCTCCCTTCACCTTATCCATGAGCTTGACGAAGGTAGAGACAGGCGTATAGTGCCGAGGCGGCGTGAAGAGCGTATCGATGCGCTCGACGTAGAAGAGCAGCATTTCCCTAGAAGGGCGACCCGTGTCGTAGACGAAGAGCGGGAGCTCGAGCGAGTCCTGCGGCCCCTGCCACACGGGGCGCAGCGAAAGCCAGCCCCTATTGGTCGGAGGAGCCTTATGCCGCCGCTCCTCCTGTGGACGCTCATAATAGGCCTTCATCCGCGGGGCAAGATCCCGCATCCGTTCCATCCGCGGCGAGCGCTGATAGTCAAAGAGCAGGTAGGTCGTGTCCGCAGGAGCGGCGGCCTCCGCCGAGGCCTTCGCCCCGCAGCAGAGCCCCGAGAGTAGCACGACGAGATAAGCGAGATAGCGTGAATAGCTCATACGACAAAGACCTAGGCACAGCTCCTCGGAGCGTGCTCGGATACATGCGGCAGGGGCAGCAGTGAGCGCTCAGCGCTCCCCCACCCTACGAGCGCCGAGCCCTACCCCGACGCCCAGCCATCGGGCAGCTGTCCCGATCGGAGCACAAGCTGCAGACGGCACAGCCTCGAGGGCTAGTCCGAGACAAAGTTAATCATTAACTACACAGATAGATACGTCCTGAATAAAGCAAGTTTTTAAGGAAGGAAAAGTGCTCCTAAAGAGGCGCTCTGAGGCTACTTCGGAGCGAGCTCGAGCCCCAGCCGCAGCCCACAGCCCGAGCGCTCGGAGCTAAGCCCACCTGCGCTGAGGGATATCCGTCGGTGCCCTCAGGGGCATCAGTCACGCGGCTGAGGGACGGCAGTCAGCACGCTGATGGATATCCATCAGCGTGCCCTACCGCCAGGCAGAGGCTGCTGGGGGCTCGCCCCGAGGAGCACCGCAGCTCTGTGGGCAGCTATCTGCACCTTAGCGGCAGAGGAGCGCCAGGCACGGGAGGGCGCCAGCGCTAGCCCAGCGGGGAAGGATATGCCGAGGGCTCGCGACACAGCCCAAGATCAAGACCAAGCACTGAGCCAAAGTGCCTTAGAGCAGATCTACGAGCCACACATCCGCCCGAGCCCAGCCTGCGGGGGACGAGGTATCAAAATAGCTGTATATTTGCCGCCGAAGAAAAGCGAACCCTGCTCTTAGCTCTAGCTAAGGACACTAGGCAGCACCTGCTGCCCTTGGCTCTACGTTGCGGTGAAACCTGAGAAATTTCCAAGCAAGCAATTCGGGAGCGGAGGGTAAGGATCGGTGCATAGGCGTATGCGTGGGCGCTATTCTTTATCCAGTACGAATTGCGGGCATTCTCAGGGCCTCACCGAGTATGTGTTGAGATAGCGTCCACGCTATCTTTCGTAATTCATGGGATAGGATAGGTTCTGCCGCCCACTGACTTGACACCGGCTCCCCCCTGAGACCTCAAGGGGCGGGGCTGGTGTATGTCGCGCCTTGGCTGAGGCCTTCCCCCGACGACATCAGACTATGCTCCAGGTTCTCTACCAGAGGTATCCCCTCCTGGCACATCTAGGCTATGGCCTCCTCTTGCTACTCACCGCCACGGCCTGCCAGCCTGAGGCTGAGGGGAGCTACAGCAGCCAAGCGTGCGCCGAGACCACAGGCCAGCACGAGCCCGCGGACCCCATCCGCCTACTCTCCGAGCTCTCCGAGGCCTTCGCCGAGGATAGCGCCCCACTGGCGCGCATTCTAGGCGCTAGCCCCTCCTCGCTGGAGCGACTCAGGAGCCGCGAGAGCAGCCCGACACCCGAGTTCCGACAGCAGCTCTACTCCACCTACTGCCTCTACCGCCAGTCTGGGAGCGATACGCTGAGGCTCCGACAGCGTCTCGACCCCGAGTACAAGTGGTACGAGTACGTCCTGCACTACCCACTACTCTATCCGCTACATCCCCTGCTACTGGTGCTGGCGCTGCTCCTCCTCTACAGGCTCCAGCGACATCCGCTAGTGCTGATCCTCCCCCTCTTCACCCTCATCTTCCTCTGGATCGTGGCCCTCATCTATACGAGCCTCACCCCCTGCAGAGACACGCATGACCACTACCGCCAGCAGCTCGACCCCAAGGTCGAGCACCCGCTGGAGGCAGTGCACAGCCGCTAGCTAGGTGCGGCGCGGGGCTAGACCCTCAGACGAAAAGCCTTACCTTTGAGGGGGCGAAGGGCTCTCCTTCGCCCCCTCCTTATATTCGCTATGCAGTCCGCACCCCCATCCCCCGAGTTCTCTCGCCTGGTGAGCGCCCTACGCTTCCCCCTGATCCTCCTGGTCGTCTCGGCGCATCTGCTGCCGACGCAGCTACGACGCCCGCAGGTGGAGGAGCACTATATCTACTCCTATCTGGTCGAGCTGGTGAGCCACGTCCTGGCGCGCGTAGCCGTGCCGCTCTTCTTCTTCATCTCGGGCTACTTCTCCTTCTGGGGCAAGGACTGGTGCCGTAGCGAAGTCTTCCTCCCCGCCTGGCGCAAGCGCCTCCGTAGCGTCCTGCAGCCCTTCCTCCTATGGAATGTGCTGGCCTTCGTCCTCCTCAGTGCCTACAGCGCCGTGACCACCGCGCTCGGCGGCACCCCTGCGGCGCACCACGATCCCAGCTGGACGCAGCTCCCGCACTACTTCACCGACAGGGTACTGGACTACCCGCTGTGGTTCATGCGCGACCTCATCTGCCTGACGCTGCTCTCGCCCCTCATCTACTACCTGCTAGGCCTCAGCCGCGGCTGGATCCTGCTGCCGCTGGCACTGCTCTTCGTCCTCGACCGCGAGATGAGCGTGGCGATGCTGGGCTCACGCGCCCTCTTCTTCTTCCCCCTAGGCGGCTGGATGGCCATGCAGCAGCTCGACCCGATCAAGGCCCTACGGCCACTGCGCCGCCCGCTGCTGGCGCTGGCGCTAGTCCTGGGGCTGGCCACACCCTTCTGCTCCTACGGCGCCGCCTATCCCTACTACCGCTATGTGCTCAATGGCTACATCCTCACGAGCTGCCTCTCGGTACTGGCCTGGGGGCAGCAGCTGCTGACGCTCCCTCCGCAGCTCCTCAAGCGCTCGGCCGCCCTCAGCAGCTACGTGATGTACATCTACGCGGCGCACGCCCTGCTGCTGCTCGACCTCGGGCGCTGGCTCGCCTACCGCTGGGCGCCGCTCCGCCCCAGTGGCGCGCTGCCGCTGCTAGGCTATCTGCTGGCCTGGGGCCTGACGGTAGGGTTTTGCTTCCTGACCTTCGCCCTCTTCAAGCGCCTAGCTCCCCGCCTGCTTCGCCTGCTCTACGGCGCCCGCCTCTAGCCCCTTCGGCGAACTAAAGCCTTGCCCGCCGAGCCTCCACGCTGAGCGGCGCACCCCGCCTTAGGCAAGCCGTCCCCCATCCGCCACCCCTTCACAGCTCACGCCCAAGCACCTCACCCAAAGCACGAAGCCCTGCGGGACGACACTCGGTCGTCGCGCAGGGCTTCGTCTTTCCTTATACTTGGGCAGCCGCAGAGGCCGCCGTGCTAGTGGGCGAACTGGTCGAAGAGCTGCAGAGGATCACGCTCCGCCCAGTACCAGTGCGTATAGCCAGCGAGCACGCCGCCCACACGGTACAGCAGCGTCGGCGCCGCCTCACCGCGCGCCGTACGCTGTCCCCCGAGGGTCTCGAGGCCTTCGGAGGCCTCCACAATGCTGGAGTAGTGGAACTCATGCCCGCGCCACAGCTCCGTCCCCACCGTGAGCTCACGGTAGCCGAGCCTGAGGCGCATGCCCTCCATCGTAGCCTCCATATCGAGCACGCCACACATGCGCCAGGCGCGTCCCTCTTCATCGCGAATAGCACGGCAGAGGTACATCATCCCCCCACACTCAGCCAGCACACGGCCGCCCTCGGCCACGTGGGCCGCGATCGTGCTCCTGCTCGTCGAGGCAGCCTCCAGCTCCTCGAGGTAAAACTCTGGGTAGCCCCCAGGCAGGTACAGCAGGTCGCAGGGAGGCAGGGGCTCATCGGCCAGTGGGGAGAAGAAGCTCACCGAGCCCAGCTCTGCCAGGCGGTGTATATTCTCCTCATAGATGAAGTTGAAGGCTTCGTCCCGAGCCACCACGACACGCAGCGAGCCCTGGGGAGCAGGACGGGCAGGAGGCGGGGCAGGGCAAGGGCGCGTGCAGAGCTCCAGCAGGCCATTAAGGTCTACGTGCTGCTCCAGCAGGTCGGCCACATGCTCGGGCAGCTCATCCAGCTCGGCCAGCTCCTCCAGCGAGAGACCGAGGTGACGCGAGGGTACCTCCAGCAGCTTCGTCTTGGGGATATAGCCTAGCGGACGTACACCAGCGTCTTCGGCCGCCTCGCGCAGGAAGCGGTAGTGGTTCTCCGAGGCCACGCGATTGAAGACCACGCCGACGACCTCTGCCTCGGGGCGGAAGTTCTTGAAGCCGTAGAGGATGGCGCCCACCGAATAGGCCGAGGAGCGTGCATCGATGAGCAGCACCACAGGCGCCCCTACCGTCGCGGCGACCTCGTAGGACGAGCCCTGCATACGCACGTAGCCGTCGTAGAGCCCCATCACGCCCTCCAGCACCGCTACCTCCGCCTCGGCCGTACGGTGCGCATAGACCTGGCGCACGTGCTCGGGGCTCATCATATAGAGGTCTAGATTGGTCGAGGGCTGGCCACTGGCTAGCTCGTGGAACTTCGGGTCGATATAGTCAGGCCCGCACTTGAAGCTAGCTACCTGCAGTCCGCGGCGGCGCAGCGCGCGCAGCAGACCGAGCGTGAAGGTCGTCTTGCCACTGCCAGAGCTGGCGGCCGCGACAAGGAGCTGGGGGATCATCTTATTCATAGGAAAGGGATAGGATACTTGGGTAAGAGGTGTAAGGTTGTGCTGTCAGGACGCGCCTGCCAGCGCTGCGCCTGTGGCTAGAGTCGCGTCTGCCAGTGGAAGCACGCGGGCCAGGGACTGAGGTCGAGCTGCAGCGGCTGCGCGGAGAGGGCGTAGAGCGCAGCGCCCGAGCCCGTCAGGAGGGCGAAGTCCGCCCCTGCAGCGTAGAGCGCCGCCTTGAGGGCCGCTAGCTCGGGATGTCGGGGGAAGAGGCTCGGCTCGAAGTCATTGACCAGCCGCTCACACCACTCCTCGAGCGGCGCGGCCAGCACCTCCTCGATACTGTAGCCCTTGGGCGCTATCGGCAGCAGCCCGCGGAAGGCCTCTGCCGTCGAGATATGCAGCTGGGGCTTGACGACCGTCAGCCAGCGCCCCTCGAGCTGCGGCAGCTCCAGCGGACTAAGGACTTCGCCTATTCCACGGGCCACGGCGGGTCGGTTGGCTATGAAGACGGGGCAGTCTGCCCCGAGCGTCAGCGCGATCCGCTCCAGCTCGGCATCCGTCAGCGAGAGGCCCGCCAGCGTGCGCAGCGCCGTCAGCGTGAAGCTCGCATCGGCCGATCCGCCGCCCATACCAGCACCCGAAGGGATCTGCTTCTCCAGGCGAAGGGACACCGCAGGGAGAGGCGCCAGCTGTCTGAGGGCACGCACGGCACGCAGCACAAGGTTGTCCTCCACGGCGCCGAGGTCTGCCCCTACCGTACCCTCGAGACGGAGCTGATCCGCTTCCGACTCAGGCTGCAGCTCTAGCTCCAGCGTATCGACTAGGGGTATGGGGAGAAAGGCGGTCTCCAGTAGATGGTAGCCGTCGGCGCGGCGCCCCGTGACGAAGAGCCCGAGGTTTAGCTTGGCATTGGGGTAAACGATCATTGCTGCGAAGATTCTTACGAGCCTATATAAAAGCGGAGCGCGAGACCAGCTAAGTATCCTTAGTCCGTCTCGCGCTCTTCGTCTTGTACGCGGGATGAGATTTGAACTCACACGCCGTAACCGGCACTACCCCCTCAAAGTAGCGTGTCTACCAATTTCACCACCCGCGTATTTGAAGCTTGCAAACTGAGGACGCTGTGCGTCAAGGCTGTGCCCAGGACAGGAATCGAACCTGCACGTCTTTTGAACACTCGCACCTGAAACGAGCGCGTCTACCAATTCCGCCACCTGGGCTGACCTGTTTGCACTGCAAAGGTACAACAAAATTTGATACTACCAAATGCCAGGCCCAAGTGGCGGCTGTAAACTCCGCTATCAGTGGCTACTCATCGCCACCTCCAGAGAAGGTCTGGATATGCTTAGAGCGCTTATTCCTAATACGTTCACATCCCTCTTCATCGCGGTAGCGGAAGCGATCATTAGGCCACAATCCCCCTTCATTTTTTTTCGAGGGACTGCCTCCTTTGCGGCGATCTTCACGACGGGGACGGTCTGAGAAGCTGGGGCGATCACCATCACGACGGCCTCCTTCACGGCGATCTTCACGACGTGGACGGTCTGAGAAGCTCGGACGATCGCCATCACGACGGTCTCCTTCGCGGCGGTCTTCACGGCGGGGACGGTCAAAGCGACGGGGCTTCTCGGAGCGAGGGCCACGCTCACGCTCGGGACGTGGAGCACGAGGAGCACGCTCCTCTTCGCCTTCGCCACCAGCACGCTTGAAGTCCTCACGCTTGCCAGCGAAGAGGGTGTAGGCGCGCAGCTCACACTCCAGCGAGCCGTTGAGCATCTTGATGCGGTCGCTGTGGCGCAGACCGATCTTATCGAAGTGCTCGAGCTTGTAGGCCAAGATCCAAGCCGTCGATCCGGCATAGTTGTGCTTGAGGCGCTCGCCGATCATGCGGTAGAGCTCCTCGCCATCGCGCAGACGCAGACGCTCGCCGTAGGGCGGGTTCGTGACGATGAGGGCGGGAGCCTCGGGAGCGGGGCAATCCTGCATAGCACGATGGCTGACGGTGATGAGGTCGGCAAGGCCTGCCGTACGGACGTTGTGACGTGCCACCTTCACCGCCTCGATGGAGCTATCCGAGCCATAGATATGGTGCTCGAAGGGCTTCAGCTCACGGCACTCGGCCTCTACGTCAGCGAAGAGGGCTGGATCATAGTCCGCCCAGCGCTGGAAGGCGAAGCTCTTACGGAAGGAGCCTGGGGCAATACCACGGGCGATGAGAGCCGCCTCGATGAGGAGCGTCCCCGAGCCACACATGGGATCGATGAAGTCCGTCTCACCCTGCCAGCCAGCCAGAAGCAGGATACCAGCAGCGAGGACTTCATTCAGCGGAGCCTCCGTCTGTGCTGCTCTCCAGCCACGCTTGTGCAGGCTCTCACCCGAGCTATCGAGTGCCAGCGTCACCTCGTCGTGCGAGATATGGATATGGAAGAGGCGGTCGGGATTGTCCAGACGCACCATGGGGCGCTTCTCCCCACGCTCAGTGAAGAAGTCGACGAGGGCGTCCTTAGCGCGGTAGCCGACATACTTACTGTGGGTGAAGGTCTCTGAGTAGACGACGGTGTCGAAGGCAAAGGTGTCACCAGCCTGCATCCACTCGCTCCAGTCCAGACGCTTGAGCTGACGATAGAGCTCATCGGGGTCATTGGCGCGGAAGGAGGCGATAGGCAGGAGGATGCGCAGGGCCGTGCGCAGACGATAGTTCGCACGGTAGAGCACCTTCTTGTCCCCAGTGAAGGAGACCATACGGCGCCCCTGCTCGATATCGGTAGCCCCGAGGGCCTCGAGTTCTTGTGCCAAGACGGGCTCCAGGGCCTGCAATGTCTTGGCGATCATACGTGATTCTTGCTTCATTAGTCTATTGGGAGAGAGGAATGGAGGCGACGGCCTCACGGCGTAAAGGTACGACATCGGCACTGAAGCCCACCCTCTCAGAGATGATATAAACGAAGGAGGTCTGACGTAGTGCTCTACATCAGACCTCCTTACTAGTGTCGGGATACCAGGATTCGAACCTG